>Ga0172379_10011807_pt1 | contig 10333 bp, 7 predicted proteins | sample GrowelOW334metaG_FD_119756 | JGI IMG/M metagenome (GOLD analysis project Ga0172379, IMG submission 119756) | Groundwater microbial communities from an aquifer near a municipal landfill in Southern Ontario, Canada - Groundwater well OW334 metaG | ecosystem: Environmental > Aquatic > Deep...
AATCAAGTTCACCCGTGAGAAAGCTCCAGCTGACTGCCCATGGGCAAAACTCAACATCGACATCGTTCTAGAATGCTCAGGCGTGTTCACCGATGCCGAAAAAGCCAAAGCTCACATCACTGCCGGCGCCAAGAAAGTATTGATTTCAGCCCCTGCTAAGAACGAAGACATCACCATCGTGCTTGGCGTTAACGACAAGAACTACGATGCTGAAAAGCACAACATCATCTCGAACGCCAGCTGCACCACCAATTGCTTGGCTCCAGTAGCCAAAGCCATCGATGATGCCTTCGGTATCGAGCAAGGTTTGATGACCACTATCCACAGCTACACCCTCGACCAGAAACTGCTCGATGGCGCTCACTCTGACTTGCGCCGCGCTCGCGCTGCCGCCATGTCCATGATTCCTTCAAGCACTGGCGCAGCTAAAGCTATCGGTTTGGTCATGCCACACCTGAAAGGCAAGTTGAACGGTTTTGCCATGCGCGTTCCTACGCCAAACGTATCGGTCGTTGATTTGACCATTACTTTGAAGAAAGAAGTGACCGTTGAAGCTATCAACAAGTGTGTACAAGAAGCTGCTGAAGGCCCACTCAAAGGCATTCTTTCTTATTGCACAACTCCACTAGTTTCAATCGACTTCCAAGGCAACAAGCACTCTTCGATCTACGACGCTGACCTAACTATGCAAGTTGGCGATCGCATGGTCAAAGTGTTGGCTTGGTACGACAACGAATGGGGCTACAGCAACCGTTTGGTCGAATTGGCCACTATGGTAGCGAAGAAGCTTCCAGTCGCTGCTAAAGCCTAGAAATAACTGAAAAGACGCCCTCAAATTGGGGGCGTCTTTCTTTATAATCAACCCTAATTCTCCACTAAGCCAGGTACAAATGAAGAAAACTATTCAAGATCAAGGCGCCAAACACTTTCAAGGCAAAAAGGTATTGGTACGAGTAGATTTCAACGTACCGCAAAATGAAGATGGCACTGTTGCTGATGACTCTCGCATCAAAGCTGCTTTACCCACAATTTCGTGGCTAGCCAAAGCGGGCGCCAAAGTTGTATTGCTTTCGCACCTGGGTCGGCCTAAAGGTAAAGTCGCGGCCAAATATTCACTCAAGCCAGTGGCTGAACATTTGAAGAAATTGTTAGGCGAAATGGGACATAAGACCGTTCATTTCGTCGAAGAGTGTATCGGTGCTAACGCCGAGAAAGCTGTTAACGACATGCACGAAGGCGATGTCGCTTTGATGGAAAATGTCAGATTCCACGAAGAAGAAGAACAAAATGACGAAGCCTTTGCCAAAAAACTTTCTCAACTCGGCGACATCTATGTCAACGATGCCTTTGGTACAGCTCACCGCGCCCATGCCTCAACAGAAGGCGTGACTAAGTTTTTAAAACCTGCTCTGGCAGGCATGTTGGTAGCCAAAGAAATCGAGATGCTTTCATCGGCTTTGGATAACCCAGCCCGTCCCTTTGCCACTATCATTGGTGGCGCCAAAGTCTCCAGCAAGATTGGCGTACTAGAAAACCTTCTCAGTCGCGTTGATGTGCTAGTCATTGGTGGAGCAATGGCCTTTAGCTTCCTTAAAGCTCAAGGTCTCAATGTCGGCAAATCACTAGTTGAAGAAGACCGCCTTTCTTACTGCAAAGAGTTAGAAGAAAAAGCCAAGGCTAAAGGGGTCAAACTGATTTTGCCCGTAGACGTTGTGGTGGCTAAAGAGATGAAAGCTGGAGTTGCTACAAAAGTAGTGAAAGTGAGCGAAATCGAAAGCGATGACATCGGCTTAGATCTTGGTCCAGAATCACTCAAACTGATAGTTGCTGCTCTGGCACCTTGCAAAACGATTTTATGGAACGGCCCTTTGGGTGTCTTTGAGATGGCCGGCTTCGAGCACGGTACATGGCAGCTGATCGATTGTTTAGTTGACCTAACCAAAACCGGTACAAAAACCATTGTCGGTGGCGGAGATTCGGTTTCTGCCCTTAAACTAAAGGGAGTTGAAGACGAACTTTTGACTCACGTCGGCACTGGCGGAGGAGCTTCCCTCGAGTTTCTCGAAGGTATCGAACTACCGGGCATAGCCGCTCTCGACAACAAAGAAGCCGTAGTTAACAAAGCCTGATTTACGCTAAGCTTGATTTACGCTAAAAAGAGATACGTTACAAATGCCGTTTGCCATCAAGAAAAGCTCAGCGATAACCATCAGTCTCTTTTGGTTGTGCATAGCGATTGGTTCAGAGCAAATTGCTGGCGCTCAAAATCAAAGCCAAGGGCAGCAATATTATGTAGACGGTCAGCCCATCACGCAAGAGCGCTATCAAGCTCTGCAAATGCTCAACCAGTCAATTCCGCTTCTGCAGGCCAACCGCAATCAAGAAGCAATTGACTTGCTGCAACAAGCCGAGCAGCTCGCTCCGCAAATGGCAGAGATTCACAATAATCTCGGCCTGGCCATGGCTAAACTAGGAAGAAACAGCGAAGCGCTACAACAACTAGAGGCTGCTAAACAGCTCAAGCCCGACTTAGCGGCTACTTGGCTCACCCTCGGTGGCCTCTATCAATCGCAAGGTCAAGTCAATGAAGCTGTGGCTACCTATAGCGAATTTATGCAACGCTTTCCTGGTCACAAAGATGCCAGCAAAATCTCAAGCTTGATAGCAGGGCTCAAAAAAGAACTGGCTAATGGCACTATTCCTCGCAGCCCTCGCCCGGATAGCATCTCAAAAGACAATTACTTAGGTGAACTGGCTGGCCACCTTACCCGTTGGCCCGACAGCAAATTGCCCATCAAGGTCTACATTACGTCCGGCAAGGGCGTGCCGGGTTTTCTGCCTCAATACACGCAAATTCTTGAAGAAAGTTTCGCCACCTGGCAGCAAGGGGCCCAGGACAAACTCTCATTCATCAGTGTAAAAGACCCAGCTCAAGCTGATCTCGTCTGTTCTTGGACCAATGATTCTAATTCATTCAGTAACAAAGCCGAAGCTGGAGAAACTGTTGTATTCACTAATTCGCAGGGCATTGTCAAAGGCACAATCAAGATTCTGACTGTCGCTCAAATGGCTGAACTACCGCTGACCAATAACCGCTTGCGCCAAATCTGCTTGCACGAAATCGGCCATGCTTTAGGCTTTGGCGGTCACACACGAGATCCCCAAGACATGATGTTCTTTTCCACACGGGTGACCGATCAAGACCGCACCCTCAGCCCTCGTGACGCCGCTTCTATCAAGCTTCTATACAGCTCAGCCATAGGAATGCACTGAACATCAAAGATGCTCTGCCCCATTCTCGGCCCTACGCACCGCCAACGGTGCAATTTCGCTATAACCGCTACAGCGGAATGCCATCAGCCAGTCGAATCTTCAGACAAATCAACTTCAACGACTTTTATCAGCGCCACAAACAAGAAGGATGGCTGATTAACCTGGGCTTAGTTGGCACTACTGCCATCTTAGTTATTTTGCCATTCCTCTATTTGCTCGCCCCCGAATGCTTTGTCATGGCTATCTTGTTAGCCTTGCTCGGCATCGGCGTGGCTTTGCCAGTCTTGGCCTTTATCTCACTAGCAAATATAAAAATAGATGGGCGCGGCATTGAGATTTCGCGCTTAGGGTCGCTTGACGAGCGGCTCTATGCCTGGTCAGAGTTGAGCAGAATTACATTTCAGGAGCCCAATCAACTTTGTCTTGAATTTCACAGGCAGCAGAATCTGCTTTTAGAGCTAAATTCGATATCAAAATTGAATCTTGAAGCGATCATCAGTCTAGCTCTATATTATCGCCCTAAAGTCACTATCTATCCAAGCGAAGCAATAACGGCCCTAGGGATCAAAGAAAAGACTCTAATTGACCCCTTAGATTTCACCGAACTATGGCAGAGCAACCTTGATCAGCGCTTCACCTCAACAAGTTTTGTTCCGCTCGAACAAGGACAAAGATTACAGCAGTGCATCACGGTATTGGCCCAGGTAGCCAGTGGTGGTATGTCGGCGGTCTATCTAGCAAAACACGATTCAAGAGGACCGGTAGTTCTCAAAGAAATGGTGCTTTCTGGCGCAAGAGAGAGCGAGAAATTCAAAAAAGCCCTAGAGCTATTTGAGCGCGAAGCCACACTATTGACCCAAATCTCTCATCCGCGCATAGTCAAAATTTTTGATTATTTTGTCGAAGACAACCGCCACTATTTATTGCTAGAGCACATCAAAGGTAAAACCCTACGCACTTTTGTAGAAAAGCACGGCGCTCTGAGCGAGAGAACCATCATTGAATGGGGCCTGCAAATGGCTCAGATTCTCCATTACTTGCATCATTTAGACAGTCCTATAATCCATCGCGACTTTACTCCAGACAATGTCATCATTTCAGAAGATGCCAAAATTCGTCTGATTGATTTCGGTGCCTCAAGTATGTTCATAGGCACTGCCACCGGCACTGTGGTCGGTAAAATCGCCTATATGCCGCCTGAGCAGACCAAGGGCAGAGCCAACATAGCCAGCGACATCTATGCCTTTGGCTGCATCATGTATTATCTTGCCACCAGCAAAAATCCAATGCCCTACTGCGAAAATGTACTACCAATATCGACAGGCAGCACTAGCATTAAGTCGAGCAACTTGCTTCACCTAGTCAATGACTGCCTTATACTCGATTTAAAGAGCCGAACAATTCGCACAACAGAAATTATCAACCGCCTAGAATCAATGCTCTCAGGCGCAAGTGCGGTGAACAGTGTTAAAAGGTAGAAACGAGGTTCATACCTGCATACCAGAAGACTATTCTGAACTGGGCAAAAATATACTGATTTTGCTAATTCCAGCTCTCTATGTCTACTCAATATTATTGATAAACCGGGCTTATCTAGCCGTTATCGACAAACACCAGTTAGAAGCTTGGACTGCCGCAATAACTTTTGTGGTTGGCACCACTTTGTTTTTCAGCTACCGCAGGCAGCACCGCTTGCTCAATATATTGGCCATTACAGAGCGTGGTCTCTCTATCGGCCGCATGGAAGACTCATCGCAAGCCGCCGACTATCTAATTTCATGGAAAGAAATTGAATCGGTTGAAGAACTGGGAAAGGCGGATAAAAGCGGTCACTTCAAACAAAATCTCGTGATCAATTCAAGTCTAAAGGCATCTTTCAAGCTCACCAGTGCTAACGCCTTTCGCTGGATCACTCGAGAAGACCTAATTGCTGCCCTGATCAAATTTGCCCCTCAAGCTAAGTTGAATCTAACTTTACCGAATGACAGCGAGACCAGCCATTTGCTGCGCTACACCAATTTGTGGCTAGAGAATCTAGACACCACGGGTAAGCGCACACGTAGTGGCGTTCTCGATGGCGGTGACAGCTTAGCTCAAGGCCAATACAAAATTATTCGTGAGATTGGAGCTGGTGGTCAAGGCCGGGCCTACCTGGCATTAGATCTAAATTTAGAGCAAGAAGTAATCCTGAAAGAGTATATTTTGCCCACTCAAGTTGAGTCGAAAGATTTAGAAGCTGTACACAAAAGCGAAGCGGCTATTTTAGCCAGACTCAAACACTCTGGGGTGGTCAAACTGCTCGACTGCTTTGAAGAAGACTACCGCGGCTATCTTGTTCTCGAACTGGTCAAAGGAGTACCCATTCACGATCTTATTAGCGGGCAAGGGGCACTTAGAGAAGCCGAAGTCAAAGCAATTGCTATCTCCCTTTGCCAAACAGTTGCCTATTTGCATTCTTTCTCACCACCCATCATTCATGGTGACCTTACACCAGAGAATATAATCTTGAGAGAGAATGGCACAGTGTGCCTCATCGATTTCACTATTGCCCACTATTTTTCAAAAGTACGCAAGCTCAAAGTCTGCGGCAAAGATGGTTATGTTGCCCCGGAGCAATATGCTGGATATGACTCCCCGCAAAGCGACGTCTACTCAATTGGCTGCACACTCTACTTTATGCTCAGCGCTAGAGACTGCGAAATCATGACCCAGCCTGATTTCTATCCAGAGCCAGTGACAGAGGCCATCAAGGCAATAGTAGCCAAAGCCACTGCCCAACTGGCAGACGATCGCTATATTGACTGCGTCGCCATGCAAGCCGATTTGGCCCATTTGCCCTAATACTCGAGCTGGCAATTTGGGAATGTTACGAACCCCGTGGGACTACCACCAATTGTTGAATGCCTGAGAGGACACTACACTCTTACTACAACTAAGAGGCAGCAACACCATGATGAGTATGTTCAACCACCCCGCCGACGAAGAAAAACTCTGCCAAGTCCTCAAAGCTTATGTTGAAGAATGGGGCCCAGAAAATGTCATAGTCTCCGTTCCCGAACACTGGAGCGAATATAGCGCCAACAACCTTGGCCGAGTCCGTCTAGAATTCGCTACCCAAAACACAGTTTCAATTAGAGTCGAATACGACTTCGTCAGACTTAGCTACAATGTCGATTTAGTTGCCGCCTAATAAAGTACAAACATCATGGTAAAAAGAGCAGAGAAAGCATTCTCTGCTCTTTTTTTGTTGCTGCAAATAAAAAAGAGCTGCCACTACATATAGTGACAGCTAAAGTGATATTGCTGGCAAGACCAGTTAATTCTAGCGGGCTAAACTAAATTCTTTCAGGTGACCAACTGCCTGCTGTGGGCTCATTTGACCAACTCCGACCAAACTGTGCAGGGCCCGTGCTTTTTGCAAAACAACTGCCGGTATAGGCGAACATTCTTCCCACACTGCTTCAAACGACAGTCTGTTTTGCAAAGCCGCTTCCATCAAGCCTAAAGCAGTCACTTCACTGAGGCAGCTAGATTGAATGAGAAGATCTAGTACTTCAAGGATGTCACGGTTGTTTGAATAAATAGCAAAACCCAAAGTACTGTGAGCAAATTTGAGCGAATGACTAACTCCAACTGCACCGGTCAACGTATTTTCCATGCGGGCATTGCGCACCCGTTGACGCAGCTGTTCATCGGTGATCTGTCCACTCACTAAGCGAGAAAGACCATCAATCAATATCTTGTACATAGCAATTGGCAATCCGCAGCAGCGGTTTAAACTTTGACCGATAGTAAGACCACGGGCCAAACTGTATTGTCTTGCCTGATTGAACTGGGCACTATCAATTAACTGACACGATAGTGCCAACTGTCCTAGTGCACTATCAGAAAAGGCATTATTTGGATGCAGATCTAATTCTTCTAAAATTTGGTTGAATGGCAAAAAGTCGCTCAGAGCGCGATTTAGAGCTTGCACAGCCCAGGGTTTAAAGAGCCAATTAGAGCGAATAGCTTGAGCGGCATCGAGAAAAGCGCGACGATCGCTAGCTGCTACAAATCCGCTTTCGAACAATACGTCAATTACCTGGCTGTTGCGCATACTGGCTAACTGAGCCACTTGTGACAATACTTCGTTGGAGACAACCTGTGATTGAGCGATTAATTCAAGCATCAACGACTGGTCTAAAACACTAGGGACAGCAGCTGGTTCGCGCAGCTTCGGCTGAGAGATGGTGGTTTCTAAGGCTAAGGTTGCTGTCATTTGGTACTAAGCTCGAACAAGTCAGGAATAAAAAAACTAGATGGTAAACGCGGCAATCAAAAACAAATCAACCTAACCCAACCAAGAGCCTCAATCAGCCTCTTGTGTAAGGTACCAAATTATTGGTGGCGAAAATCAGTTACTAAATACTTTTACTAATCGGAAATACTCAGTAAATACATTATAGGTTGCTAATTTTGCCAGTCAATGGCGCTCTACGTAGGATTACGCAAAGAAATTTCACTTATTTTCAGTTTTTCTCAGAATTATTCAAGCTTCTGTCTGAAACAGACTTTGCGGGTGCGGTGATCGATCCAAATAAGCTCATGGCGTAGCTTTGGATATTCGGTGGCAAAGAAAAGCTTGGTCTGCAATGAAGAGAACGGCTCAAGGGTGAAGAGAAACTCTGAGTCATCACCAGGGCCCATACCAACCGGATACTTGTTGCCATTGGTGTCACGCAAATATAAATCGATGGCACTGAGCTTGCGGTCGCTATTGTTGTCGATAGTGACGTCCATGCGAATGAAGTGACCATCAAGGCCGTCTTTGATTACCTTAGTTTTGCCAACTTCGATAGAAAGACCATCAAGGTTCATGTTGGCCACTTTTTTAGTGGGCTCGGACAGGGCCGGTAATAGCAAATCGGTATCAATAGATAGATTGAGATCGTCGCCTGGTTCTAAAGTTGCCCGCTCTCCTCGCTTCATAATCGCATGGCCACCAGCAATCAATGCACCTGCTGCCGCTCCCCCAGCGAGGTTGTAATAGTGGCAAGCGGCCGAACCGCGCATTCCACCAACAATCTGGTAGGCAGCAAGAGCCCCTACAATAGCGCCGCCAGCCATGTTAGAAGCCACCATTCCTGTACCTTTGGCCACTCCCTTCAGGGTAGCCTTTTTAAAATTGTTAGCTTCGGCTGAAAAAGCAAAACGTCTACCGTCTGGAAGCTCCAAGCTAGTAAAGCCAATCTCTAACCAACCTGGACGCTGAACCCGCCTAGGATCTTTAACGGCTGTGACATGGCCTCTAAAAACCGTGCCAGCAGGAATAACTTTATTGTCTTCTACATAAATATCTTCAGATATGGCAGCGGTGATGGCATCGTTCACCCGAGCTGGGTGCAACTTGCCGTCCATGTCGCGATCGAGCAAGTGCATGCTGTGAGTAGGAACAGTGGAAAGCTTGAGCTTGATGCCAGTGCCTTTGGGCACGCAATAGGTAACTTCAGCCTTCAACAGCGGAGTAGTCGTTCCTTTTTTAACGATTAAGTCGTTTGTCTCACCGGCCTTGGGCAACGGTTGAACGCGCTGACGCATGGGCGAGACGACCGGCTTTTCACCAGGAAGAATCGCCTCCTGCTCCATGACAACGTCGCCTGGGTTTTCAATCGGGCGAGGAAGCCCTTGGCGATCCATCAGACGGTTAGCAAAGGCAGCCGGGGCGACCAGTGGGCAAAGGATTGCCAAACAGGCCAAGACCGAGACACCCTTCTTATTAAATGTAGAGTTGCTGTAAATACTCAATTATTTAGCCTTATGACAATCGACAGAAGTATAACCCATGACTAGCTAAGAGACGTAGGGGCTGAAATCTGTTAAGGTATTAGGGGGCTAAACCCCAGCCTGCCTTTACTACACCGATTTTCAAGAGCTGAAAATGGCGGTTGAACCAACCGAAATCAAGCTAACCAAGGACCGCACTGGCTCCCAGCAGAACATTATTGTTCTCAAATATGGGCCAGAACTCCTTAGTGAAATAGCGGCTTTGAGCAAGTCTAAACGCTTGTACGACGCCATTCTCATTGACTCAACCCTATGCGGTTACCTCTTTCCTGCCGAAATTCTCGTCGAAGCTGGTCGTTTGGCCGAAAATCTTCTTGAATTATCAGGCGCTTTGATTTTCTTGAAGTCTGACAAAGCCATTGCTGTAGTGCGGCAATCGTTGACAGGACTTATGTCATTCCATGTCTTCGACAACCATTCAGAGCTTTTCGACTATTCACCAGCACTTACAAAATTTATTCAAGCCGCACTAGGCAGCGCCACTTCGTTTGTCGAAGAAAGCACAGACCTTTCACACCAAGTGCTGATGTCGACAGTGCCTGTTCTAACCAGCCACGGCCTTGACCTTAAAATCAACATGACGGCCCATCACCGCCGCAATTTGCTGCTGTCGGCCATCGATAATTACTCGCCTGTTGTCACCCTTATCAACAAAGTCGTGGCCCAGGGCCGCCTTTCTGAATCAGAATTTCTCGAGCGCATCAAAGAGCTAGAAGCAGAACGGTCTATCTATCCCATTTTCGCCAAAATTCCTTTTCTGGTTAATTGCTTCAAGACGAAAACAGCTTTCACCATCAAAGAATATTTCATGTCTTCTGGCCTGGTTTCAAAAGGCCAGCTCGATGACATGTTGATGGAGCTCAATTCAATGCCAGCCAAGCAAAAAATGGCTCTCGGTACTCTGGCTGTTAAAAAACAGATATTCACCAGTCGTCAGCTCGAAATTGCCCTGCAAGACCAAGCTTTTTACGGTCAAACCGACGAAAACGACAAGGTCAATCTTGGTTCAGTAGCGGGTGAAGACGACAAAGTGCAATCACTGGTTGGCCACCTAGGTTCGACCGATCCCTCAAACTTGCTGCAAAACCTAGCGACCAACCGCGAGACCGGCGTGCTCTCAGTTGAATATCGCGACATGCAATTTAGAGCGCTCTTTGAAATGGGAAAAATTACCCATGCCAAACTCGGCAAAATTATGGGCAACAAAGCAGTCACAGAATTTGCCTCAGCCTGG
>Ga0172379_10011808_pt1 | contig 10333 bp, 5 predicted proteins | sample GrowelOW334metaG_FD_119756 | JGI IMG/M metagenome (GOLD analysis project Ga0172379, IMG submission 119756) | Groundwater microbial communities from an aquifer near a municipal landfill in Southern Ontario, Canada - Groundwater well OW334 metaG | ecosystem: Environmental > Aquatic > Deep...
AAAGCAGTTGTACCATTAGTTATGGTAGCTTTAAAGTTTGTTCCATCTTCTTCTACAAGCGTATTTTCTGGATATCTTACAGCAAATTGGTAAGTATCTCAAACTCTTTCAGCGTTAATAATCTTTCCTTTAACTACATAGTTGATTGTGTCAGAACTAGTAGATTTGATTAGATCATCCAAAACGAATGATACATTTCTACCATCTACGGTTGTTTTTGTAGATACTTTCACATCGTCTCTATAGATAGCAAGATCAGAAAGATAGCTTAAGCTAGCATTTCCAGATTGATTAAGCGTGATAGCTTTGAATCTAAGATCTTTATCTGTTCTATTAAGAAATGTATTAAATTTGAATTGACCTAATTCAACTAATTTAGTTTCATCTACTTTGTAAGATGCAGTTGTACCAGCGTTTGCCATTGTTACTGTAGCTATATTATAGCTAAGCGTTCTCATCAATGGAGTAGTAATAGTACCATCTACAGTTGCTGCAGAAGCATCTACGTAAGTTGAACTAAATTGATATTCATCACCAACAGTTGATCCATTTAATAATACATAAAGATCAACAGTTTCTGAAGCACCTGCTTTCACTACTAATGCTGTACTGAAAGAAACAGTTGCTTTATTTTGAGAGAAGCTAGCTTTTGAACTAACTCTTGCTCCATCTTTTTCAAAATACATTCTTGTTGCTCCAGCTATATTTGAAAGAGCATCTTTTTTAAATGTTACTCCATATACGTTTACATCTTCTGATCCAGCTTTGAAAGTAACAGTAGCAAATTTTACTGCACCTGTATTAGGAATAGATGTATAATCAGCTCCCACAGAAGAAACAGTAAGTGTTCCAACTTTGTTTTCTTGAGCTGCTTGACATTCAGCTGGACAAGTTGCCAAACCTAATGAACAAGACAACACATTTTCAGGAGTTGTACAAATTTCTGGAGTTGCAGTACCTTCATCTGCTCTTTGCATCATAAGCATTACATATCCCCTTACTTCTGTAGCATTTGGATTTGAAATGTTATTCATGATACCAGCATTTTTAAGAGCGTTCAAGTGATTAACATAGTATGGATCACCATCATTGTAGATATCTCCATAAAGTGCTCTAGAAAGAACTGTTCCAAATTGTGCTCTAGTAACTACACCGTTTGGATTGAAAGCAGTGATACCTACACCCATCAAACCTAATTGACAAGCTTCAGTAATATATCCTTTCAATTCAGCTGATTGATTAGCAACATCAGTGAAAGTACAAGCTTTTGAAGTGTCAGGAGTTTTTCCTAATACTTCTGTAGCATAATTAACCATCATTTTTGCCATATGAGATCTGATAAGAGATCCATACATATTAGCAGAATCAATAGAAGATTGCGTAGTAATACCTATTCCGTAGGCATAATCATACGCACCTTGCAATTCATCACTGTAGCTAGCAGCTCCAAGAACTGTTGTAGGTACAGATGATGCTAGCATAGCTACGATAGCCACACTTGCAAACAATTTCTTAAAATTTTTCATGTAATAATAAAATACAATATAAAAGGTTTTTTGGCTCACAGCCAATCTCTATCTCACAGATAGAGTGTCCGCTCACAGCGGGCTGATGTGAAATACTCCGTGTCTCCACACGGTAGCTTTGTTGAGAGATTAACAATCTGAATGACAAATACAAGACAATTTTGGACAGTCTATGCTAACAGCTAAAACCCAATCCAAAACTATCATAATCCAACAAAGACACAAAAAAATAATCTTTGATTAGATTAGTTTGTCAATCTTCTGAAATCATCAGTTGTAACCTTCTGAAATCAGTTATTTTCAGATTATTAAAGACCACATCCTTCTAGTAACGTGTACGCATAACTGTCCATTTTGTGACAACCTTTTGTTAGCACGTCTATAACTATATGAGAATATATATTAGATAATGACTGGTTATTCGTTGCAATTCACTCGTCACTAGATTAAGTACCGTTTTTTTGTAAAATATGTGTAATGTGTCTATAACAACAAAAAAACAAAAATATTGTACCCCCTTTATTTCAAAGGGGGAGGTATCCTTTAGGATGGGGGATTTTTTTATTTAGCAAAACCTTCTCTTCGTCTTTTCGCGAGCAACCTCAACCCACCTCTCCTCATAGAGAGGAGTGTAATTAGACTATAAACTCCTCTGTTAGAAGGAGAAACGAAGAGAAGGTTGCTTGCCACAAAGCGAAAGAGCAATAGTGTCGGGGTAGATTTACTTTTTAACAACTTACTATCAAAAATGCTAAAAAAATGTTAAAAAACCATAGGTCTACACTAGTCTATCTTGTCAATGTAGTCAAATTTTTTATAAAAAATCTGAAAAATGTATGTTCAATATTTTTCTTATGTAGACTATCTTCGACATATTAGTTTTCATCTACGATAACTTAATTTTTGTTATTGATTTTTCATCGACTATTTTAGATTTTTTTATTTTGCATTTTCGCTTCTATATATAGAGATATTGACGATTATCTATATTTTAACTAGATTCTTTCTGATTTTCTCGTTGTTTTGTTATTTTAATGAAGCATTATTTATCAATTTCCACCTGTTTTTTAGAAAGATATTATTGGTCCCCCTTGACAAAGGAGGGTTGAGGGGATTTGGAGCGCCAAATAACAAAAAACACCACAAAAACAAGAAGAACCACATATTTGAATCGTAATCAGGAAACCATAAAATAGATACCATATTGTGAAAGAAGGTCAGAAATTTTGTAAATATATTGTACAGAAATTTTTTCAATCCAAAGCAATCGTTCTCATCCGATCCATGAATGTAGCCAGACACTGACAAAGCCATAGATCATGACAAATGGCACGAGTGGCAAGACGAATAAATTTCACACAATTCCTAGGATATTTATTTTTCCCATAAAAAATATAATGATAGGAAATATTCCTATACTTGCTCAAATACTAGGTTGTATGTAGCTTTTATAAATATACTGTAAAGCTTTTTGTATTCTATTTTGGTCGGCTTTGTCTGATTTTTCTCAATTTTTTTCTTTACTCGTCGCCTGTCACTTATCACTCGTCACTGCAATTATGCCAATAATTGCGCTATATGACAATAAAAACCCTGTATCATACGCCAAAAAGTAAGGATTAATTATCAGCATAATAATACAACTTATCGACAACAATCTCCAAATGTTAATTTCTCTCCCCCGAAATAATGCCACCATATTCATTCCTCCCATCAACACCGCACGAAACACACTAGAATCCAATCAACAGATAAGACCATATCCTGTAATTGTAAGTAAAATCAATCCAAGCCTCACATAAAATGGTAGAAAAAATAGAAGGCATTGTAAAAATACGACAATCATTAATATATTTCCCCCACTTACCGCTACTAGATGGACAAGCCCTGAATTTATAAAACCCTGATATTCTGACTCTGGGATCTGCGATCTATCCCCTATCAACATCCCTAATATCAGTCACGATATGCGATTTTTTCCATACGCTTCAATTACTTTTTCTTGTATTGCCTTTTTCATCTGCTTGACCAATCAGACGGTTTCAGGCTTTAAGCTTCAAGCTTGAAGCTCAATAGAATTGTCTTCATAAATAGTCCCCTTTCGTCCCTTCATTTTCATCCATTTATTGAAATCGAAGGAACCAGAAAAAAGAGGTATAGCGAACGTTCATGAAGAAATAGTTCGATAAGAAAATCAGATATTTTTGATATTTTTTTGTAAATTTCAGACTATTCGGATCTGATCTCCGATAGTATATTCTTTTTTAGAATACAGGAGATACTCATTGTCTTCATAATTGAATATATATTTTCACTGATTGGAAATATCTGATATAATTCCTGTTCAGATGATAGTTTCACCGCCCCCTCTCAAAGTAATGGGGAGGGTTTGGGTGGGGTGAATTACTCAGTAATATCTCCACTCTTTCACTACAAATGAAAACGTCGACAGCGTCAATGATAGCAAGATAATAAGTGTCATTTTCCACGAAAGCATTTTTTTCTTGCTTATCTTCTGATACATCAACAATCCAGCAAAAACAAGCAATAAAGAAATACCAGCGAGCAATATATTTTCAAATATCGTGAAAATTAAGGTAAATACTAGAAAGTATAGTAAAAACATTGGTTAGTTTATGATTAAAAAATTATTATTTTAATTATTTTTAATTTTTTTTATTTTAGCAAACCCCCTCATTTCCCCTTGACAGGGGGGCTATATGGAAATTTTTTATTTTTCTATTTCTTTTATATATGCAAGCAAGTCTTTGTAAACGTTATCAGGCTTATTTATAACTTCATTATTCCAATATCTTATTACGAAAATTCATTTTGAAGCCAAAAAACAAGTTCTTTCTTTGTCATATTCTTTGTTGTTTCTATGCGCTTCTCAATCTATTTCAATAGCCAAAGCAAGTTTGGAGCAATAGAAGTCTAGTATAAATGATCATATAGGTTTCTGTCTTGTAAATTTATATCATCATGGCTTATGTCTAAGTATTTCTTGCCACATTTTATCTTCAGCAGGAGTTGGTTTTTTTCTCATCTTCCTTGCTGATTCTCTATTACTTCTATTATATTCCTTTATATTCCTTATATTTTATTCAAAAATCATTCATTTTTTCTAAATAATAAATGTAAATTTTACCTTAGCTCCCGCCCTGTCAAGGAAGGGTCGGGGAGGGTTTGCTAAAATAAAAATTAAAAAAATAGGATTGAGATAGATTTTTTCTACCAACTAAGAAAACTCTATAACTAAATTTTTGAGCTAGTTATCAACTTATTTATTTTGTCCGCATATGGTATTGCTACAATAGTTTTTTCGTACAATTTTAATGGTAAAAGAAAATGCAACCTTGCTCAGATTCCTCCATCAGCAGTATAAAATAGAGAAAGCGATTCCGATAAAGAATGCTGAGTTCGATCGTACATTTCAAGATCAGAAATATATTTTTTGATAATTGAGAAACAGTATATATCATCATTCATATCACAGGGAAAAAATATTTTTTTATGATCAGGATATTGAGCACAAAAAACAATAATCTTTTGTAAATTTTCTGCATTCACTGACTGTTTGTTTATATTAACTAATATATATTTTCATTTATTTCTTCATTCTAGATTTTGAATTCTACATGCTGCATTCTGAATAATTTCCTGAGCAAAATCCTGATACAAAACAACATTATGATATCATTCAATATAATGCTCCCTTTCTGAAGGAGAGGATGGGGATGAGGATATTTTCTTAGCGGTAGCGTATGAATCTTTATCTCTTACGATAATTTTATCTGCCTTGGGAAGAAGATATTTATAGAGCTTTTCCGTCCATAATTTATGAGGCTTTCCTATACCTCCAAGTAGAATAAATTGTCATTTCCTGACACTATAATGGAAAAGAATAGGAAAATTTCGTCCATCATGAGGAAATGGTCTTTCATCAGAAAGCACTTCTCATCAGCCAAAAAATTTAAACACTTTTTTATATTTTCCTCGTCCTAAGAAATTGATTAGATGGGTTATAAATTTATAGGTGTGTTGTTTAGTATTGATAAATTTTATATTCTTGAGTTGATTTTCTGTAAGCAATCATTGATAATTCTCCCAGACTCGATCTTCCATTCGCGATGTATTCCCAACTTCTACAAAGAGTTTAGTGAGAGGATATTTTGTGAATAACCGTTTGATTACTCCAAAAAATAAGAGTTCGTCTCCGAAATTTTTATATCCATAATACCCTCTCAAATACCCTTCCATAACAAACGACGAAATGAATAAACGACGAAATGATTTTTAATTTTTCTTAATTTAGCAAACCCCCATTCCCCCTTGACAGGGGGCTACATGGAAAATATTTTATATATATTTTTCCTTAGCTCCCGCTCCGGTAATTACCGGAGAAGGGTGGGGTGGGTTTGCTGTTTTATAATACCTACACCTTAATTTCCTCATTAGTCTTTTTCTCTTCCTGTTTCTTTTCATTAGCATTGATACTTTTCACAAACGCCATGAGCATTTTGGTAATATGCCAAGTAATGTTGTAAAAATCTTTAAACTCTTCTTGCGTGATACATCAAAGCTCTAACAACATATATAGCATTGATCTCATTTGGCTTGTTCATCATTTCGCCGCGAGAAACGCTGATTTAATTTCTTTATTACTTCTTTTTTCAAATCATTCTGCAATTTGATTCATCATAATAATACCTGTTTTGGTCATTATATCTTTAAGCCCATATTCCTTGCAATTTTTGCAAGCATTATACAATTTAACTGTTAATTCTTTGGCCTTTTGCCAAGCGATGAGATCTTCAAATTTTTCTATTTTCATGGTAAATAATTGATAATAAAATAAAAGAGAATATTTTTAGTTGGTAATCGAATCGTAACGAAGCAATTCCATTCAATCAAAAATAGCAACAATAGTTGGTAACGTACTTTCGAAAATTTTTAGTTGTTGTTTCAAATCAGTAATAGGAATAGATTGTCCATATATGTCTACTTGAGATATTCATTGAGCGATCAGTTTTTTATTTTTGGCGATAAGATCAAAATATTCTTTGATCGGCGTATCGTAATACAAATTTTTCCAGTTATTTACGATATATTGCTTTATCAGACTAGCAAATCATTTATACATCTTCTGTTCTTGAGTCGCCTTTAGCTCCGCTTTAGAAGCTGGAATACGCTTACAGAGAAAAGATTGTTCCTTATACCATATGCACAATTGATTACCGATTTTTTTGAGCTGAAGCCCATTGAGAATGTCTAAATTTTCTTGAGGAGTCTCTTCTAATCACTGAGCGGATGAATAGATTTTTTGCCCTTCTTTTGGCTTTTTATAGCAAAATTTTGTAAGTTCTTGTTCGTTATAAAACAAGGAAATACATGCCGCTTTATTTACCAATCCCAAACTTCATGACAAAATATTTTCCTGACCAATATGGACGATCCCATTGATTTTCTTTTTGCTGGTTCCTATTCTTAGGGTAAATCCCTGACTCAAATCAAGATAGTCAATAGTCTTTGGCTCATAGTCTTTAGCATCTTCTCAACTTTTTATGATTTTTTCTGATTTTGTTCATTGGGTATTCGTAATTTGTCATTCGTCATTCGTAATTATCACTCAGAGTTCTTCAGCTTTATCTGACCCCTTCGGATTTGGTAGTACATACGTTATAGTGAATTGTAACCCAGACAAATCTAGAATTGTCACCGTAGATGCAATATCACCTGTAAGGTGTACTCCAGACATGGATACTCCGCAGGTATTTTCATTCCATAATCCAACTCATTGAGTTTGTGCGGACTGCTCTGCTTGTTTGAACTGAGATTGGTAGCTATACGCTGTTTTGTAGGTATATTCCTTAGCATATCCATCCTCGATCATAGTCTGATTAATATTTTCACCATCAATAAATACATACGCCAATAACCTATCATAGATATCTTTTTGATCTTGAGATGGATCGAATTGGAACGTGATTTTCTTTTTATCGATCAACGATTTGAGATAATTTTTTGCCTCAGTGCCAAAACATTCTAAATATTTATACCTGGTTTTGGTACTCTCAGGGGCATCTATACCGAGCAATCTGATACTCTGTGTTTTTCCTTGATACTTGATCCTAAAGGTATCTCCATCAATAACTGAGCTTACCGCATATCCTGTAGTTGTCAATTCCTCTTCATCTTGCGAAGAAAGCTTTCTAGGATTATACGTATAGGTATCGAATATATGGTCGTTGTAAGTCAATTGGACAATCACCTCTTCTCCTGATTTGGTGCTATTGGGGAATCCGAAAGTCTTGGTGAATGTCGTGGGAACATTCATGGGTAATATTCATGAAAGCGTTTTATTGATCCCATTTACTTTGAATCTGAATATTTTACTCACATCCAAGGGAGTTTGGTTTCCTGAAATATGGGTGGCTAATAAAGTTATTTTTTCATTATTGGTGTCAGACCCATCAGGATCGTAATCAATATTAAGAATACGAATAGTATATTCATTTTCTACCGACGAAATATTGGTAACTACTGAAGAATATCAACTAAACGATAGATTTTGTCAGCTAAATGCCACGACTTGTGATGGAGTTTGACAGCTTCCCGTTCCTGATTGATTTCACGTAGCTACTGAAATATACTCAATTTTAGTTATGGTACTGATTGGAGAATACTTCAAAAACTTCCTTTCAAATCCTGGTGAAAAGTCGTCTATGTAGTCCAAAATTCTAGCACATTGATCGTTTATAGCATTGTAATATGAGGACTTACCTAGAATATTCCCCGAAAGATAGACAATGTCCATAACTCGTCTACTTTGTCAAGAACCAATGGTTATCACCAACCAATTTCAGGTACTAAGCAGATAAAAATCACTATTTCGTACACTCTGCATTCCTTCGTCTTGCCAGAAACCCGTTGCAGAAATTAATAATAATGAATTCTTTTCCAAGGTAGTACCTGATGTGGTGAATGAAAATTCCAATCCTGTCGCTAAACGATCTCCCGATATAGACAAGCTATCTAGAGCAATATTGTCATGGATTGCTAATTCGATGTAGGGAGGATATTTTTCGTTTCAGGGGAATATTTCATTGATTTTTATGAGATCTCTTTCGTCTATTGAATCACAAGAAATAGGCAATTGAAGTTGTATTCATGATTTGATTGAATTTGAAACACTGACTATCTCTATACCTGTTTTGAAATACACGCCTGGATTGATAGTGTATCCATTTTGTGCATTAATTATTCTACTCGAACTTGTTTGTGTGGAAACTTCTCCAACTTTTTCAAATGAAGTTTTTTTATCGTTATATTTGTTGACTCGATATTGATCTACAACAAAACTATCCACTATCTGACCAGAAATATCTAACTGAATATTGATTGGCGCGGTATCCGCTATATTGAAAGCTAATCCTGTTTTTCCTATAAATGAACTTCCTGAAATCTGAGCAAGATTATCTCCAAACAGTTTTGATTCACCGGCTAGAATAGAAATATTCGTTAATGCCACAGGAGTGCTTTTGACTCATAAAAGTGTAAAATCTCCTTGAAAGTTGCCGTCACCGATATTCGTAATTTCTATCCATTCGTCCATCCCGTCATAATACACTTCGGAAAGAATCAAACGTGGTGAAATGTCAGAAACCGTTCATGTTTGTAAAGGAGGAGATAGATTATCGTCAATACCTGTTTCTACAATGAAGTATTTACCTGGGTTGATGATGTACCCAACCTGTGCATTGACTATTCTGTCTACAGTCACTCCAGTAATGCTCTCTCCATGTTTTTCAAATGATGTTTTTTTGTCATTGTAAGCATTAACGAGAAATTGATCTACGATGAAATTATCAACTATTTGACCAGAAATACTTAACTGAATATTGATCGACGCTGTATCTGTTATATTGAATGCTAATCCTGTTTTCCCTATAAATGAACTTCCTGAAATCTGAGCGAGATTGTCTCCAAAAATCCTTGATTCACTGGCTGGAATAGAAACATTGGACAATGACACAGGAGTACTTTTGACTCATGAAAGCGTAAAATTTCATTGAAAGTTATCATTTCCAATATTCGTTATTTCTATCCGTTCGTCCGTTCCGTCATAATATACTTCGGAAAGAATTAAACGTGATGAAGTATCAGAAAGTATGTCTGATTCTTTTCAAGAATTTATATTTCCGCTAAGCGTTCAAAATTTCCATATAGGAGGATTATTTTCTAGTAATGCTGGACTACAAATCTCTCCTGTAATGGTTAATAATTTTGAAATTGCTTGTCATGAATTAGCAATTCCTCAACTACCTATTCCCTCTGTAAGAGCAAGCAATCACGTTATATTCTGTCAAGTGTCTAGTGACATCATATCTCCATCACTCGTCTGTACTTGATATGTTAAAATAGCTAGTCACTCACCACTAGTAACTAGTCACCCGTCACTGATATTGGTATCAAGCTCTGCGAGCGATGATCAAACTATAAGTAAAATACTTCCTGCCAATACCAAAATACTTCGCCTATACATCATGACACATTTATAAATAAAGACGTTCCGCGCAGAACAGCCGAGAGTGTAATAAAGCAAAAAAAGAAAAAAACTGACAAAACCAAGACAAAAAAAGTCCCGCCTTGCGGGATAATCCTCTCAGCCAATCCATAACTATGGATTGACGTTCGAAATAAAAAAAACTGACAAAACCAAGACAAAAAAGTCCCGCCTTGCGGGATAATCCTCTCAGCCAATCCATAACTATGGATTGACGTTCGAAATAAAAAAAACTGACAAA
>Ga0172379_10011809_pt1 | contig 10332 bp, 9 predicted proteins | sample GrowelOW334metaG_FD_119756 | JGI IMG/M metagenome (GOLD analysis project Ga0172379, IMG submission 119756) | Groundwater microbial communities from an aquifer near a municipal landfill in Southern Ontario, Canada - Groundwater well OW334 metaG | ecosystem: Environmental > Aquatic > Deep...
GTTTAAATATAACTAAAAATACCTGAATTGGGGAACGACTCGCTTGCCCTTCCAGGGTAAGCGCATTACCCCCCTATGGGGGGCTTAAGCAATACCCCGCCCTTTGGACGGGGTTGTTTATTTCAGGAACAGTTCAATAACCGGAACTTCGACGTCGGGCTGAACGATCGGCAGCTCCAGGGTGAGTGCTCCTTTAGGGCTTTTGGCATTGAGTCCAGCATGAATGTCGGCCTTTTCATCCCGCATCTTGATTTCGCTGGCATCATTGAGCAGTTGGGCGTATTTGACTTTTCCTGACATGCCGGGCAGGTGGAGTGCCTTAAACGGCCAGGCGAAGATATGCACATACAACCGTCTGGTCTCCGGGTTATATGTATAACGGCAGTCTTCCGGCGGAACCATGTCTGCCGGTGCGATGGTGCAGCCGTAAATTGCCCGGTTGTGAAATTTCATCCATTCCCCGATAGCTTGCAGCCGGTCCATGGCGCGGCAATCCAGCACGCCGCGGGCGGTGGGTCCAACGTTCAGCAGCAGATTGCCGCCTTTGCAAATATGGTTAACCAGCATTTCGATCAGCATTCTGCTGTTTTTCCAGGTATTTTCATCGCGGTGATAACCCCAGGCGCCGGAAAACGTCTGACAGCCTTCCCACACCAGCAGATTGCCTTTTTCATCGCGCATGCCGTCAACTGGAACATACTGCTCGGGCGAGACGAAGTCTTCGGCACCATCCAGATCGAGACGGTTGTCAATCAGGATATGCGGCTGGAGTTTACGTATCAGTTTAACCATCTTTTCCGATTCCCACTCCTTGTGACCTTTGCCTTGCTTCGGATATGAAAAATCGAACCAGATGATATCTATTTTGCCGAACTCTGTAAGCAGTTCCTCGACCTGATTGCGCATGTACTGATTATATTTTTTCTGGTCGCGCTTTACTCCGGACTGCTTGATTTTCTCGTGATTCCAGGGGTGACTCATGTCCGCCTCGAATTCGGGATGATGCCAGTCAATCAGCGAATAATACAAGCCGACATGCAGGCCTTCCCCGCGGAATGCATCAACGATCTCCCGCAATGCGTTACGTCCGAACGGGGTATTGGTGATCTTGTAATCAGTATACTTTGTATCCCACAGACAGAACCCTTCGTGATGCTTGGCGGTGATAACGAAGTATTTCATGCCGGCTTCGCGGGCAGCCCTGGCCCATTCCTTCGGATTGAATAAATCCGGATTGAAATGGTCGAAATATTTCTGGTAGTCGGCATCGGTGATCTTCTCATAATACTTTATCCACTCGTGCCTGGCGGGAAGGGCGTAAAGACCCCAGTGAATGAACATGCCGAATCTTGCTTCCTGAAACCAGTCAACATCGCCCTTGCCATAACTTTTCTTCATAATGAAACCTCTGAAATTTATTTATACTTTATACAGACGTCTTGAATATCAATATAAAATTATAAATCCAGAGTGTTTGTTTTACAATGGATATTATGAATTTTTTGTGTGCAATACAAACATTTAGTGGCTTTTTATGCAAAAAAAATATGTGCTATATATTACAGCACATACTATGAGGCAGCGGATTTATTCCCATTCAATGGTGCCGGGCGGTTTGGAGGTTATGTCGTAGACCACCCGGTTTACGCCGCGGACTTCATTGATGATGCGGCTGGAAATTGTTTCCAGCAGTTCGTACGGGAGTTTTACCCAGTCGGCGGTCATGCCGTCGGAACTTTCCACAGCACGGAGCGCAATTACGTTGTCATAAGTTCTTTCATCCCCCATGACGCCGACGGTGCGCACCGGCAGAAACACGGCGAAAGTCTGCCATATTTTATAGTAAAGTCCGGCTTTTTTGATTTCATTGACTACAATCTCATCAGCATTCTGCAGCACCTTCAGAGTCTCTCTGGTAACCGCGCCGAGGTGACGGACCGCCAGGCCGGGGCCCGGAAACGGCTGACGCATGACAACGTCTTCGGGCAATCCCAACTGGCGGCCGACTTCGCGGACTTCGTCTTTAAACAGGCGGGAGAGCGGTTCAAGCAGTTTCAACTTCATATCTTTAGGCAGGCCGCCGACATTGTGGTGGCTTTTGATCATGGCGGCCGGGTTGCCGTCAATCGGCACACTTTCAATTACGTCAGGATAGGTGGTGCCTTGTGCCAGAAATGAGGCATTTTCAATTTTTTTGGAAGCATCGTTGAAAACTTCGACAAATTCATGTCCGATAATCTTGCGTTTGCGTTCGGGATCGGTTACGCCGGCCAGTTTGTCGAGAAAGCGGTCGGTGGCGTCTACGTAGCAAAGTATCATTTTAAAGTTGTCGGCAAACAGTTGTTGAACTCTGTCGGCTTCGTTTTTGCGGAGCAACCCGTTGTTGACGAAAATGCAGGTGAGTTGAGTGCCGATGGCTTTATGAATAAGCGCGGCGGCAACAGAGGAGTCAACCCCCCCGCTGAGCCCTAGAATGACTTTCTGGTCGCCGACTGCCTGGCGTATTTCCTGCACGGACTGCTCGATGAATGACGCCATATTCCAGGTGCCGGTGCAGCCGCAGATATTATGGCAGAAGTTGGCGATGATCTGCCTGCCCTGCGGAGTATGGACGACTTCCGGATGGAATTGAATGCCATATATTTTGGTGCCTTGAATATTGACCGCGCAATACTCGGTATTATTAGTGGTCGCCAGCACTTTGAACCCGGCGGCAGGAGTTTCCAGCACTTTGTCGCCGTGTGACATCCAGACCTGGATTTCGCCGGACAGCCCCGCAAACAGCGTACTGCTGTCGGTAATCTTCATCATGGCTTTGCCGTATTCGCGGGCGCTGCCGGGAGCGACTTTGCCGCCAAGAGTGTAAACCATTAATTGCAGGCCGTAACAGATGCCCAGCACCGGAATGCCGAGATTGAATATTGCCGGGTCGCACTTCGGCGAGTTGGGTTGATATACGCTGGCGGGGCCGCCGCTCAGAATGATACCAGCCGGTGCCTCCTGACGGATGGTTTCCGCCGAAACGCTGAACGGCAGAATTTTACTGTATACATTGCACTCGCGGATTCTCCGCGCAATCAACTGGCTGTATTGTGAACCGAAATCCAGTACGACGATTGTTTCTATTTTAGCGGTCATTGCCTTGTCTTTCGTTTAATTAAATTATAAATAATGCCATTAACAATACTCCTTTTTTGAAATATTTAAATAGAAACAATGCTAAAAAACGAGCTTTTAACAATTTCAGGAGGTATATTGCATGACAGTTTGTGGTATTAATATATGGAGAATAATCGAAATGAATGATTTATTGTATTGCTGCAGGATAAAAGACGAATCGCAGGAGCCGGATCTTCTGCCGGAACTGCTTGGCGCATATGACTATGAAATGAGTTCCTGGACCGACCGCCAGGAGAAAGTATCTTATCACATTCTGTATTTCTCTGAAAAGAGCAAAGCGGATGCGGCAAGAGATTTTCTAGACAACCTGGTTGATTCATGGCGCAAGGAATTTGACATCCGTGTGGCTGAAATTGAAGTTTTCACGATGAAAAAAGAGGATTGGGCGGAAGTCTGGAAAAAATATTTCAACATTATTCACATTTCAGGACGTCTGATTATCAAGCCGAGCTGGCTGGAGTTCGAACCGAAACCCGGGCAGGTGATCGTCGAAATTGATCCCGGTATGAGTTTCGGCACCGGGCAGCATGCGACAACGTCATTCTGTCTGAAGATGATTGACCGGCTGGCCGGAACTCCCGGCATGAAGTCTTTTCTCGATGCCGGATGCGGTTCCGGTATTCTGACCATCGCCGCCGCCAAACTCGGTTATTCTCCGCTGGTCGCTTTCGATATTGACCCGGACGCAACTAAAGTCGCCGCCGAAAACTTTGAGAAAAACAGGATAGAGCCGGATGCTGTCAAATTGCTGACTGTGGGACTGGTTGAGTTCTGCAAAAACGCCGGGAGTTATGATTTTGTTGCCGCCAACATCCTCGGCAGCGTGTTGATTGCGAACCGTCAACTGATTGCCGGTCTGGTACGGGCAGGGGGCTGTCTATCTCTTGCCGGCATCCTGAATGAAGAATTTGACAACCTGAAAAACGTTTTCTGTGAGACCGGATTCGCTATGGAATACCGTTTTTCAGAAAAGGAATGGACCAGCGGACTTTTTCGTAAATCTTAGTAAGATTTATTTGAATTATAGTACAAACAGCTTCAATTTATTATTTGCAGATTAAACTGATTATAACCGGGGACATTATGAGATTTTACTTTTTGCTGCTGTTTTTGGCTTTCAATGTGCTGCCGCTGCATGCCAGTGAATCGGTATTGACGGACAGCCGTGAGAACTGGTCAACAATGATTGGTGAAATACATCAATGGCTGGAGGAAAATTCCACCCAGGATCTGGTTAAATACAGAGAGAATGCCGAAGCCAGGCTGGCTATTTTTTCCAGAATATGCAAAGACGCTGAAAAACGGATCAGCGAATTGAATTTTCTGTTGTGGTCGCAGCCGGACAATGCAATTCTCGGAATTTCCATTTCGGTGTACAATAAGCAAATTCTCGATTTAAATGATTTTTTTGAAGCAAGACTTTTCCGGATTACGCAAGCCAGAACCTATCTGGGATCAGAAATAGACCGTTACGACAAATTGCGCACAATGCTGGAGCAGGCGGATCCGCAATATTTTACTGCGGAGCAATTGGCGGGAAGAACGGGGTCCCTGAAAAAAATGGCGCAATTTATTACAGAACTGAACCAGATCGCCAAGCCGGTGGATGCGCAAATCAATGTTGCGGAGAAAATACGGGAAAAGATTGCCGCCGTAATGAAGGCCGGGAAAAAACGCAATGATGAAGTTTTGAAGAAAATGCTGTTTAATCCGCAGTCAGATATCGTCAACTGCCTGATTGTGCTGAAACTTCAGCTTTATTTATGGATCAGAGACATTCCGCTTAATCTGTCAGTGCAAATACCGGATGGATATGATTTCTGGCTGAAGTTTCTGGCGCTGGCTGTGATCGGCGGAACGCTGTTTGCGCTGTTTGGCCGTTTGCTTTACAACAAACTGCAGAAATTTAAAATGATTCCCCAAAATACCGGTAAAATCACGATCTTGAAACAAGGCTGGTTTTTTCTTGGAGCCGGACTGCTGATGTTTGGCACTTATTTCTGGACAAGCGTGGTTGAATACAGTTTCTTCTGCCGGCTTGCAATGATTTTCATCAGTATCTCATTTTTGCTTTTCACCTTGAAAATACGGCTCAAACCGGAATTATACAAAGGGGTATTCAAGCTCTATCTGCCGCTGCTGCTCCTGTATATCTTTGGCAGCATACTTTTTACGCTGGTGGTGACTTACCGCCCGTTGATTCTCATTTGGACCGTGGCGAATATCCCTGTCGCCATTGCGACAGCTTATTACATGATTAAGCACAAATTGCCGGTATTGGACCGGCTGCTTGGATTTCTTACTGTAGTGATTACTCTGGGGTGTTCAGGCATGGCCGCTTACGGTTATGCGTTTATGGCGATAACGGTGACCATGGTCTGGTTCCTGGCGGCGATCGGCATCCAGGCCGGTATTTCACTCACCGCGCTGGCGACCAGATTCAAGCCGGAAACTACCTCGCAAAGGATAGCGGCGTCTTTCATCTTTCTGATCCTGATCCCGCTGAAATGGCTGCTTATCCTCGGCGGCCTGATTTACTGGACTGCGCTACAGTTTAATGTTCAAAATCTGCTGGAAACATTTCTGGAATCAAATTTATTTCCGGATGTGGCATTTGTCCAGGTCAGCATCTTGAATGTTTTCTTCAGTCTGGCCGCCGCGCTGATATTGTTTTTCATCCTCTCAACCGTCAAAAATGTGATCAGGCTGCTTTTCCTGGAAGATGCGGATTCCGGCCTGCTGGCTTCGTTCCTGACGCTGGGCACTTATCTGGTCTGGGGTGCTTATGCTATTTTCGTGCTGATGGTTTTCCGGGTGCCGTCCACCTCGGTTCAAGTGGTACTTGGCGGAATGAGTGTGGGACTCGGTTTCGGCCTGCGGGATATTATTGAAAACTTCATCTGCGGCATTATTCTGCTGGCCGGAAAATCGGTACGTCCCGGCGACGTTATTGAATTTGACGACACCTGGGGGATCGTCCAGAAAATCAGCATCCGTTCGACAGTGATCAAGACTTTTGATGACGCGATCATCAATCTGCCGAACTCCGTGGTGGTTTCCAAGAACTTCAAAAACTGGACCTTGACCGGTCATGTCATTCGCCGCGACATCAAGATTGGTGTAACCTATGACTCCGATATCGCCGCAGTTAAACGCATGTTGCTGGAAATCGCGGCGGCGGACAACAATGTTCTGCCGCACCCGCCGCCAAAAGTACTGTGCATGGATCTTGGAGCCAGCAAAATGGAACTCTGCCTCAGGCTCTGGTTTAAGGACCTGAGAAAAAATACTGACTCTGAAAGCAGCATACGTGAAGAAATCGAGCGGCGGTTTAAGGAAAGTAAAGTCGTGATTGCATAACTGCGGCTCAGGTCAGTTATTGATCCAGTCCCAGCGCCTTCATCCGTCCGGCGGCGCCCGGATACATTCGGGCCAGTTCCGGTCCGCTGCCGGCAGTGAAGTCGGCATATTCAAACGATGGATATACCGCGGCGCCGAACAGGCCCCACGCTGCCGGTTCTCTGGAAACCAGTACCGCCGCCTGCCAGGTTTCAGCGGGAATCACACTCTGCGGAACCTGCCCGGCGATAATCTCCGGCCCGATGATCCGTTCAGACCAGGAACCGTCCGGGAAGAGCAGCAGTTGGACTGCTGGAATTCCTGTATGGTAAAGCCAGATTTCATCGCCGGAAACTTTATGCCAGTTGGAACAATCACTGCCTTTCATCAGGTAATAGATGCAAGTCCCGCAGGAGTGCCGTCCGCCGGGAAGCATGGCGGATGACCTGTAGGTTTCATGAAAAAAGCCGCCTTCCACCGTCAACGGACGGAGATTGAGTTTTTCGATAATTTTATCCGCGCTGATTGACATGACTGTATTCCGTTAGGTCATCTTTACTTTGAATACCGGAGTATTGACCATTCGTTCCAGGTAGGACAGCATTTCGCGGCAGTCGGCGGATGCCTGCGGCCAGCTTGCCTCGAGATTGTTTTGCGCGAAAGCCGACATATCCGGCACCGTCAGGATTACCGGCAGCCCCTTTTCCGGCAGCAATTCGCCTTTTGCGCGGAATATGGACTGGGTCGCGGATATTGATTCGTTCAGCGCCTGCGCGATGCTGTCAAAATGGGACACCATGGCCATTTCGGTCAAAGGTGATTCCAGATGGTGCATTTCAACCAGCCCGGATATCTTGAAAATGACTTTAACCGCCGGGAACAGGCGGCTCACGCCGGACAGCGAGATGATCTTGTCACGGATCAGCGAACGGCTTGACGCTGACATTTTATCGGTGAGTTCCTTTATGGAAACCACCCACGGCGAAGCGTTCTGCGACTTTGACCGCATGATTTGCGGCAGGCTGTCGGCAGGCATGAATTCTGATTTAAAATGCTTGGCCAGTTCAATATACAAGGCCGGCGAAGCGGCGTTAATATCCAGTTTGCCCGCCGCCTGCACGACTTTGGCAACCAGCGCGTCGAGTGATCTTCCTTTCAGGCCAAGATGCCGGTTGACAAGCCCGGCGACTGTGGCAGTTTCCGCGTTCAGGGTAATTTCCGTGCACGGGTTGCCGCGCCTGTAGCTTTCTGCCGCTTCGGGAAAACCGCTGTCCTCCAGAATTTTGATCACCGTGGAATTGATCTCGGAAACCGCGAACACTTTGTCTTCCCGGCTGTCCTGCTCCAGCGCATATTCGACCGCCAGCGTGATATCTTCGGCAAGCCAGATATCGCGGACGCCGGCCAGCATGAAAGACCGGATTATTTTGGACTGGAGTTTCTCCGATTCGAACACATTGAGCATGCCGTCCGGTCCGATCAGCATTATTGAACTATCCGCAAGTTTAATCATTTATGAATCCGTGATAAATTTTAATTATAATACATTATGGTTCTAAAATACCTGGCGATGCCTCTTGTTTTGAAACTTAATCCGGGTAAATTTATCACGGATTGAGGTCAACTATTTCAGCGCTCTAATTTCTTCGATGAATTCTTCGACATCTTTGAATTTGCGGTAAACCGAGGCAAACCGCACATAAGCGACCTGGTCAACCTGCTTCAGCGCCTCCATCACGCGCCTGCCTACTTCCAGGCTGGGAACTTCCTTGTCGAAGTCACGCTGCAAAGTGTTATAGACCTCCTCGACAATCCGGTCTATTTCATCAGGATCAACCGGGCGCTTGTAACAGGCGTTTTCAATCCCCTGCCGCAGTTTTTCCCGGTCAAATTCTTCGCGGATGGAATTGCGCTTGATTACTTTAAGTTCAGCCTGGATAATGCCTTCATAGGTTGTGAAGCGATGGCTGCAGCTCAGGCATTCCCGCCGCCGCCTAACCCCGTCGCCTTCCTTTACGGAACGGGAATCCACGACTTTATCGTCAAGACAATGACATTCCGGACAACGCATATTCCTTCCTCCCGAATTCTATTTCAGCATCGTTTGCTCTTGCTATGCTCATTCAACTTTTTCCCATTGCAGCTCCAGGCCTTCAAACTCACGGAACGCAATGCCGTGGAAAGACTTATATTTTGAGGTAGTCTGCACCAGCGCACTCAAATCGCTGATGAACTGCTTCCATTTTTTTCTGGTAAACGATACCGATTCGGAGTCATCCCCGTATATGGTTCTGGCGGTGCGCAGACACAGTACCACGCTGTCGGCTTTATTGCAGTCTTTGAGCTGATTCAGCACCAGCCCCTTGATTTCATTCGAGTATTTGGCGTAGGAGGTCAGGATAACATGATCGCCATACTTCAGGAAATCGTTGATCGTGCCGCACGACAGGTCGCCCTTCACGGCCCGGCCATGATAATAGTGCTCGATGATGATTGACAGCGGCAATGGAGCAGCTTCTTTTTTGATATCCTCCAGGATATTAAGCGACTGTTTCATAATCATGTCGTTTTCGCCATTTTTCCCGTAGGTGTTTTCGCTCCAGGAATAAATCATGCCGTTTTTGATGTTGATATTGCTGCTGGATACGCGGTGCGGACTGATCACCGGGGTAATTCCGGTGAATTCCTGCTGGTCTGAAGCCCGGCGGTTAAAGCTCTTTATTTCGCCGACCACCTTTTCAATTGCGGCGGTGCCGTTGCGGCTGTGGTTCGGCTGATACAGCGGCTCATCTTCAATAACCGGGCTGCACCGGATTCCGCGCCGCCTCAGCTCATTTACAATGCCATGCAGCTTTTTTGTGAAATCCGCCTGTTTCAGCAGCTTGATGTCAAAGTCAAAATATACATCCGTCACGCCAAGCAGTGCGAGTCTTTCGCCGAGCGCTTCAGGCTCCTGGTCGTATAACTCGATTGTATTATAAGTAATGAATACTCCGAATTCCCGGCATCCCGGAAACAGTATTTTCTTAAGCTCTGCCGCTTTGGTTTTCATATTCACGGTTATCGGGGGCAGGGGGGATCTTTTGTTTTCGCTTTTACTGCTCAGACAGGAACAGAGAACCCCTGTCATGACAATAGCCGGAAACATTATCAGTAAAATACGGCCAATGGAAATTCTCATTCTATATTATATCTCCGAAATAATTCTGACTAATTTATACCTGAACTTGAGTTATTTCAAATACAGCTACGGTTACTTTACGCCAATACGGCGGTAAAAACGCCAATGCCCGGAAGCCACGGACATTTCGGACAGACACCCCCGTCCGGCAATGTTTTCCGGTGTAGCGCTCTCGCTCTGCGAGAGGTTCCGATCCCCGTCCGGCACGGACGGCACTACACCCAAGCCATTTTGGACAGCCGACTCCTGCTATTAATATGTCGCTCCGCTGGAGCTGAATTCTGAATTTTCGGTTTTCATTCTGACTTTCCCATTTTGGACATTTTGGACAGCCAATAACCTCATTCTGAACAGCCCATTCCGATACTTTGGATGGTCGTTGAGCACAATGCATTTCAGTTTTACAATCATTCCGGACATTCTGGCCCCTCGTTCTGTATTTCCAGCGTTCACAACTTTTCTTGCTTTTCTCGCTTTCCGCTTTTCACTCCCGCATTCGCGGGCTTCCTCATTCCGGTCGAGTAGACATAATATGGTCTTCTGCGTTTAGGTTTATTTTGTATTCCCTGTTATCTCCGCCCTTTCGGTTTGCGGAGTGTCACAATATTCCAACCATTCGAAGAAGACTTCAA
>Ga0172379_10011810_pt1 | contig 10331 bp, 8 predicted proteins | sample GrowelOW334metaG_FD_119756 | JGI IMG/M metagenome (GOLD analysis project Ga0172379, IMG submission 119756) | Groundwater microbial communities from an aquifer near a municipal landfill in Southern Ontario, Canada - Groundwater well OW334 metaG | ecosystem: Environmental > Aquatic > Deep...
CGTTTGCTTTGGAATGCAAAGCCGTAAAAAAAGTCCGCGAAGAAATGGGTTTGTGGAATTTAAGCGTAATGATTCCCTTCTGCCGTACCCCCGAAGAAGGCAAAAAAGTAGTGGAAGAAATTTATAAAAACGGCCTTTCCAACAGAATTACCCGCGAGCAGTTAAAAACCAAGAAAAACGGAGATTTGGTGGAAGCTATGGAAATTTGGGTTATGGCCGAAATCCCTTCTAACATTTTGCAGGTGGACGAGTTTGCGGAAATTTTTGACGGCTTTTCCATCGGCTCTAACGACTTAACACAGTTAACATTGGGACTTGACCGCGACAGCAAACTCATAGCCCACATTGGCAATGAACGCAACAAGTCCGTGCACAAATTAATTGAAATTTTAATTAAAGAGGCGCACGCAAGGCATTTGAAGGTGGGCATTTGCGGGCAAGGACCATCGGATTTCCCGGACTTTGGCGAATTCTTGGTTAAATTAGGAATTGATTCTATTTCTCTAAACCCAGACACGGTTATGAAAGCCACGTTAAAGATTAAAGAAGTGGAAGAGAAGATAGGCAGGTAACGATAACGATAAGAAATAACTATAACTTAAAGAGAAAAGTGGTCGGCGTTTACACGCCGGCCACTTTAAATGCCACTAGTCAATTTTCAATGTTTATGATAAAATAGTCCAAGACCTTAATGGAAGCGTCGCATAGTGGTCTAGTGCACGCGCTTGGAAAGCGCGCAACCTGTCAAAGGGTTCGGGGGTCCGAATCCCCCCGCTTCCGCCAGAGAAAACGTCCCAAAATTTTGGGACGTTTTCTCTGTTTTGTCGAGGTTGCATGAGGCAAGGTTAAAGGCTAAAATACCTATGTATGACCGACCCCACTCTTCAAGAAATTAAAGACCGACTTGACCTTGTTGATGTTATTTCGGGCTACATTCCGGTAAAAAAAGCCGGGATGAATTTTAAGGCGCCTTGCCCATTCCATAATGAAAAAACGCCTTCCCTCATCATTTCCCCGCAAAAACAAATTTGGCATTGTTTTGGCTGTGGCGAAGGCGGGGATGTTTTTGGTTTTGTTATTAAATATGAGAATTTAGAATTTAAAGATGCGTTAAAATTATTGGCCGGCAAGGCCGGGGTAACTTTACCGCAATACAAGGCCCAAGACATAGGGGTAGTGGATGAAAAAGAATTATTGCTCCGAATAAATAATTTTGCCGCGCGGTATTATCATGAAGTGTTAACCACCAGTTCATCGGGGAAAATTGCTCTGGAGTATTTAAAAAACCGCGGGGTAACCGACGGCACCATAAAGCAATGGCAAATCGGCTATGCACCTGAAGAGTTTCATTTTTTGGAACAAGCTTTGGTGAAGAAGCAAGTTGCCATAAACGATTTGGTCAAAGCCGGAGTGTCGGCCAAAAATGAACGTGGGCAGGTTTATGACCGCTTCCGTGGCCGGGTAACTTTTCCGATTTGTAATTATTTTGGCGACGTAGTGGGGTTCACCGCGCGAATATTAAAAAATGATGACAAGTCGGCGAAGTATATTAACAGTCCGGAAACCCCGATTTATAACAAAAGTAAAACTTTATTTGGTTTGAATTTTGCCAAGGAAGCCATTCGCAAAAAAGATGAAATGGTTATTGTGGAAGGGCAAATGGATTGTATTAGTTTGCATCAAGCCGGGTTTAATAATGTTATTGCTTCCAGCGGTACGGCCTATAACGAAAGCGCCGTGGATTTTACTTCCGCCAGGCGACTTAGTAAAAATGTGAAATTGTGTTTTGATTCCGACCAAGCCGGGCAAATTGCTTTAAAAAAAACCGGTGAGATGTTGCTTCGTCAAGGATTTCGAGTAAAAGTTGTCACGCTAGTTTCCGCCAAAGATCCAGACGAATTGGTACGAAAAAGTCCGGGGCTGTGGGACAAGGCGGTATCCGAGGCAGTGTGGTTTTTGGATTATTATATTGACTTGGCAGGGGTGAAGTTTCCGGCCGGTTCGGTGGAACAAAAATTATTTTTAAACGAGCAAGTGGTTCCTTTTTTAGGGTTCATTACAGACGCGCTCGAGCAAGATCACTATATTCATAAAATTGTCACCGGCTTTGGCGTGTTTGAGCGCACACTGAGGGGAGAAATAAAAAAACAAAATGTCAGCCTGCCGGCAAAAAAATCTTTTCCCACTGAACAAAAGCAGTCCGGCAGTTTATTATTGCAAAAAGAAGTTTTGGGCGCGCTGTTATTTAGTAAAGATTTTTATGAACAATACGCCAAAGAAATAGAAGCGGTGGACTTTGAAAATGCGGAAATTCGGGACTTGGCCTTAGCTTGGATAAAGAGCGGGGGACAAGATAACGGGGTCAAGGAGCAGACAGTAGCCAAGGAAGCCCTTTTTATGGTAGAATCACAACTAGACGAGCTTTCGGGGGATGAGAGCAAAGTGCAAAAAAACTTGGGCGAGACTTTTAAACTCTTTAAATTAAGCGCAATTAAGCGCCGCCAGCTGTCACTTGAGGCCGAAATTAAAGCGGCCGAAGCAGCCGGCAATAAACCAAGAGTGGAAGAACTTGGCCAGATTTTTGCCAATTTGCTTAAATCCAGAAAGCAATTCGAGTAGTCAATTAACTTAAAACTTCAATGGTTGCAAAAAAGTCCGCCAAAGGCGGATCCGCTTCGGGCGGAAAGAAAATACTTAAGGTAAAAAAGACTTCTAAGCCGGCAAAAAAGAAGGTTGTAAAGAAACCGGTCAAAAAAAGTCCGAAAACCAAGGGTAATAAAACCAAAGCCAAGACCGCTTTAAAACAAACGGGCGCTTTAACGGTAACCGGTAAGACTGTAGAGATGGAAAAGTTATTGGCCAAGTTAATGGAAAAAGGCGCGGAACGTAGTTTTGTAACCGAAGCGGAAATTTTACATACTTTCCCGAATTTTGAAGATGATATTTCTGGTTTAGAATTGGTCATGGACGCTTTGGATAAGCGAGGGATTGAAGTAGTTGACCAAGAAGTTGCCAGTGTTTGGGAACAAAATAAAGCAGTGGAAGGCGTGGTAGAAAAGCCGGCCAAAGGCGCCAAGGCCAAAAAGAAAAAGCAGGAAGACATGGTAGACGCTTTTGATCTTGGTGATATTTATGACGACAGTATTCAAATGTATTTGCGCGAAATCGGTAAAGTTTCTTTACTGACCGGTAATGAAGAAGTGGAATTAGCCAAAAGAATTACCAAAGGTGATGTGGTAGCCAGAAAGAAATTAACCGAAGCTAACCTTAGATTGGTGGTGTCCATTGCCAAAAAGTATATGGGACGTAATTTGGGTTTGCTCGATTTAATTCAAGAAGGCAATTTGGGTTTGTTCCGCGCGGTAGAAAAATTTGATTGGCGCAAAGGTTATAAATTTTCAACGTATGCCACTTGGTGGATTCGTCAGGCCATTACTCGCGCCCTTGCAGACCAGTCCCGCACTATTCGTATTCCTGTGCACATGGTGGAAACTTTAAACAAGTACGCCCAAGCGGAGCGTTCTTTGGTGCAAGATTTAGGCCGTGAGCCTCTACCGGAAGAAATTGCCGCGGAAATGGGTATTGAAGTGGAAAAGGTTTACCATCTAAAAAAGATTTCTCAAGAAACCGTGTCCATAGATTCTCCGGTCGGGGAAGATGACGGCGAAGATTCTTCTTTGGGTGACTTTATTGTGGACGAAGAAACCACTAAGCCGAATGAAGTGGCCGGTCGACAAATTTTAAAAGAGTATGTGGGAAATATTTTAAATGACCTTGACCCCAGAGAACAGAAAATTTTAAAAATGCGTTTTGGTCTGGAAGACGGTGTCACTCACACTTTGGAAGAAGTCGGGGAAGAATTCGGTGTTACCCGCGAACGTATTCGTCAGATTGAAAGTAAGGCACTTGAAAGAATTCGGGAGCATATTGATATAAATAAGCTCCGCGACTACTAAAAAAAAGAATTAAGAATCATGAATTAAGAATCAAGGAAAACACACCCCGGTGAATCGGGGTGTGTTTTGTAACACAAGCCTTTATTTAAAAGGGAAAAAAGGTTTTTTGGCTGGGTTACAATGGCTTTGCGGGTTATCCACCATTTGTCCATTGCATCCAAATTTTAGCGGGAGTAAAATTAAATTAGAAAGGAAAGAGTATAGATGATTAACAGGTTACGGGTTCGCCCAGGCAGCTTCCCCCCTAGTATTAGGGAATAAGCGATAAGCCTTAAAGGCGGCTAAGCCTTACCTCTAGTCTCATCTAGAAAAAAAGAAAAATCGCATATGGGAAACGCTAGCCTGAAATAAACCCCTTCTATCCATATATGGACGAGGGGGTTTATTGTTTGTATATGATTGATGTAATCGTGAACTATAGACCCAATAGTACGGCTGCAATCCAAGGGAAAGCTAAGGTCACATCACTTTGAATTATTTGATAGTAACTCTTGGTGGAAAGTTTGTCCCAGGTAATTTTTTCTTTCCCGCCGGCGCCACTGTAAGAGCCGTAGGACATAGGGCTTGAGCCTATTTCTATAAAGCCGGCCCAGTCCCGTACTTTGCCGTGAAGTTTTAGATCGTGTTTAATGGATGGCACCACACAAATTGGAAAATCCGCGGAAATGCCGCCACCGAGTTGTAAGAAGGCAATAGGGGAATTTTTGGACTCCTTCATATACCAATCATACATTAAATGGAAGTAGTCCAGACCAGTTTTCATAACACTGCCGTCTAAAACCAGGTCACCTTTATTTTTGTGAGGGCCCGAGTAAGTGTAGCTGGCAAAAACGTTGCCCATAGTGGAATCTTCAAATCCCGGAATCACAATCGGAATATTTTTTTCGAAAGCCGCGTAAGTCCAGCAATCTTGTGGGTTTGCTTGAGCATCCGGCTTAATTAATTTTTCTGCAAATAACTTTCTAAAATATTCATGGGGAAAATATTTTTCGCCTTTTTTTGCCGCTGCCTGCCACATTTTTAACAAATGCGGTTCCATTATTCTTACACTTTCATCTTCCGGCAAGAAAGTATCGGTAATTCTTCTTAAGCCCGCATCGCGCAATTCCGCTTCTTGCTCAGGCGTAAGTTCTGTGTAGCGGGGGATGTTGGCATAGTGGGAATGGGCCACATAGCGGTAATAGGATTCTTCGTGATTAGCGCCGGTGGCGGAAACCAAATGGACTTTATTTTGGCGAATTAGCTCGGCCAGCATTACGCCGACCTCAAAAGAGCTCAAGGCTCCCGCTAGGGTGACTACTAACTTTCCGCCGTGCTTAATGTGGTTTTTGAGCCACAGGGCTGCCTGCATGGTGGCTCCGCCGTTAATATGCTTTAACGTGGCTTCCCCATAAGTGGTAACGGGGGAGCCGGATTTCTTCATTTGTTGGCTAATGGTGCCAACGCTTTTCCGGGTGTCCAGCTCAATGAGCTTTTTGAGCCCTGGGGAAAGTTTGCTTAGTTTCTTTTTTTCCATATAGAATTCCTTTCTTTTCCGCGAATTCCTATATGAATAGTTCAAGCGGTGTTTGATTATAAAAATATTTTAACAGTTATGAAGTAATTGTCAATTTTTTAATTTGGAATCTTCTTATGGTAATAAACGCAGCGTAGGAAAAGTCTAGAGTTAAGACGCAGATTGGATAGGCTAGGACTAAAAAAGAAAATACTAAGTATGAAGGCAGAGAAAATAAATATTCCAATCCGGAAATGAAAAATGTTAAACTGGAATCCTCATTGGGTTTGTGAAAAGATTTACGAAAACTTGGCAAGAGAGCCAGAAAATCAATCACACAAGACAGAATTACCGAGTACAGCGGAGTTTTACTAACCACCCATAATCCAATAGCCACTAGGGCTAAAATAAAGCAAGCCCAATCCAACTTGTCGTAAGCCAATCCAAATTTTTTGTAGGAGAAGCCAAAAACAATTAAGCACCCAAGTAGATTTGTGGCAATAAGTATTGAGCCCAAGCCAACCCCGGAAAAGACCTGAACCAGAAAGTTTATCCCTAAAATTATTGCCCAGACCAAAAAAGTAATGCTGTGCGGTTTGATTCTTTCCGTTACCATTAGGCGAATGTAAATAACATAAGCCGTGAGGTTGGAAATAATAGAAAGAGCTAATAATATTTTGGCTAAATTTTCGGAAATCAAATTATTTGTTGTTAGTATTATCTATAAGTTATAAGCTAAGCAGGTTGTTGCCCCTCGACCCGTTCAACTTTGTTCAGGGTCGCCTCGAGCGAAGTCGAGATGGCGACACGCTCGGGACAAACGCTGGTTATTAAACTTTTGGCATTTGCTGAGTCATGCAGTGAACGCCACCACCACCGTAAATAATATCACTACAATCAATCGGAACGACTTTACGGTCCGGGAAGCAAGATTGGATTATTTCCAGAGCCCGCTGGTCATTTACATCTTTAAAGACCGAAGCCAATACTACTTCGTTGCCAACATAAAAATTAGTATAAGAGGCAGGCACTTTCTCGTTCGCTTCAAACGGTTTTAGAGAATCGTAAACTAAGTGGGGGATGGGAAGCTTAACTACCTCAAAAGGACTATTAAAATTGTCTGTGGCTTTAATTAGAGTTTGATAGTTATTATTTAGGATTTCAAAATTCTCCTCGCTCTCGTTTTCTTCATAAGCACAAAGGATTTTACTTGGACCCACAAAACGGGCGAGTTCGTCAATGTGCCCGTCGGTATGGTCGTTAATTAGGCCTTTTTGTAACCAAATAACTTTTTTTGCTCCTAAAAAGTTCTTTAAGTTTTTTTCCATTGTTTCTTTAAGCATTCCGGCGTTGCGGTTTTTATTCAGCAAACACTGCTCGGTTGTTAAAACAAGTCCTTGTCCGTTTACTTCAATGGCCCCGCCTTCCATAAATATTTCCGGCTCAAACATCCGCTTGTCTAAATCGCGACGTAATTTTAAAAATACCTCGTTATCTTTTAGTAAATCGGGGAATTTATTGCCGTAGGCATTGTATTGCCATTTAATCCAGGCCAGTTCGTGAATAGTGGGATTGGTTATAAATGTCGGGCCATAGTCTCTTATCCAGACATCCGCATACTCGGTAATGTGGAGGGTAACTTTGGCTAAGTTAATTTTAGCGGCAGTTAACATTTTAATTACGCGCTCCTTCATTTTTTCGTTCCTAACCAAAAGCTCAACATCCTCGGATTCGTGCAGATGCTTTATAATTTCAACGTATATTTTCTCCACTTTTTTTACCCGCCCATTAGGAAAAGTAATTTCGTCATACGGCCAGGCAAGCCAAGTGGCGGTATGCTTTTCCCATTCCGCGGGCATGTGGAAACCGGAAGTTAAAGGAGTTGGTATCATAAATTAAATTTCATCAAGATTAATATTTTTGAAATGTTCAACTATTATATCGGCTTCCGTGAGCTTGTCCTTATGAAAGGTGGTTGTTAATGCAATACATTTCATACCAGCTCGTTTCGCCGCTTTTATGCCGTTAGGGGCATCTTCTATAACCACGCATTCTTCAGGAGCAACACCCAGTTGCTTAGCGGTGTAAAGGAAAATGTCCGGATTTGGTTTGGAAATGTTTCCAACATCGTAAATGTGGTAGACATCCTTGCCAAAAAATTCACGAATAGGAAGTTTTTTTTCTACCAAGGTCATTAACTCTTTTTTAATTGCCGTACCAATTGCTGTCTTATATATATTTTTGACCTGCGCGTTAAAAAAATCTACAAATCCATCAATAAATTTTATATCATTCTCAAACAAATTTTCCATCGTCACCATTCGTTCTTTTGCCAGGTCTTCTGGCTCGCCGGGGAATCCTAAAATTTTTTGCATTACAATTGCCCCGTCGAGTATGGAGTGTCCGACTATTTTTGATACTATATTCTCATGGTATATTTTTTCAGGATTTTGGACTGAGGAGTGATTTTTGATAAATTTGATGTCACCTCTCACCCATAGGGAATGGGTGTCTATAACAACGCCTTCAGCATCAAAAATTATAGCTTTAATCATTTATTTATCCGTCAGGGTTTTGATCCACCAGCTAAATACTACAATAATACATATTATTGTAGTATTTAGCTGGAAAGTTATTTGTTAGTTAAGGCTTTAATTTCATCTTTATAGTGGGCAACGTTTTGCAGTTTTTTGGACTTTTTAATAAGCTTGTTGCTAACCAGATTTTTATAAGTATCCGGGCGACGGTTGCGTAAAAAGCCCCAGCCTTCGGCAAAAAATTTATTTCTGGACAAGTCCAGCTTTTGCACCAAAATTTCTTCGGATGTCTTGGAGGCGCGTTTTAAGATTTTTCCAAAAGGGTCGGAAATAAAAGATTGGCCAAAAAGTTGCATGCGTCCTTCCCGTCCGGTGCGGTTAACCGTGGCAACATACAAGCTGTTGGCAATGGCGTGTCCGCGCTGGATGGTTTCCCAGGCATCATGCCAATCGCCTTCGGCTTTGTAGCCGATAATCTCGCCAACAGCGGTGGGATAGAAAATTATTTCCGCTCCGGCTAATCTGGCCTCGCGTGCCGCTTCAGGGAACCATTGGTCATAGCAAATAAGTACGGCGAATTTTACACCGCCAGTCTGAAAAATTTTGTAGCCCAACTGGCCGTGTTCAAAATACTCTTTTTCGTAAAAACCAGGGTCGTGCGGTATATGGATTTTGTGGTATTTGCCGATATTTTTACCCTTACCATCAAAAACCACAGCTGTGTTATAAAATTTATTTCCCAGTTTCTCATACATCGGCACAATTATTGTAATATTGAGTTCCTTAGCTAATTTTTGCATAGTTAAAGACGTAACTCCGGGAATGGTTTCGGCGTACTTGTTTTTGTCCATTTTTTCCCATTGCGGGAAATAAGGCGACTGGAAAAGTTCCTGCAGACAAATAATTTGCGCGCCTTTTTTTGCAGCTGTCCGAATCATTTTTTCCGTTTTTTTAACATTGGTCGAAATGTCGGATGACACTTTGCTCTGTACGAGCCCGATGGTGACAAATTTTTGCTTCATGAGAATTTTTTAAGAATAACCCTCTATATTTTACAGTTTTAAGCCAATATTGGCAATGTTTCGCTTTTGGGCATATAATTAATTTATGCAGACTTATATTGCTGTAAGAAACAAAATTATATCGTTTATATATAGAAATCTTTTAAAAAGGTTTTTCTTTTTGTTAAATCCTGAAAAATTGCATGACCGGATGGTTATAATGGGCAGGTTTTTGGGAAGCAACGCGGTTAGTCGTTGGTTTGTAAGTTTAATGTTCAATTATCAAAACCCAAAACTGGAGCAGAACTTGGCCGGAATAACCTTTAAGAACCCGGTCGGCTTGGCCGCGGGCTTTGACAAAGAAGCCTTGTTGCCGGGCATTTTGCCTAAGGTCGGGTTTGGCTTTGAGGAAGTTGGCTCCATAACTGCCCTGCCTTTTGCCGGTAATCCCGGCAAGTGGTTATGGCGTTTGCCCGAAGAAAAGGCCTTAAGGATAAATTACGGCCTTAAAAACTCCGGCGCAATAAATATCCATAAGCGATTGGTGGGTAAAAAGTTTAATTTTGTTCTAGGGATTAGCATTGCCAAAACCAATGACGAAAAAACTTCTCATGTGGAAACCGGAATTGAAGACTATTTTACCAGCTTCCGGACTTTTCAAGACACAGGGGATTATTTTACCATAAACATTAGTTGCCCAAATACTTGCGAAGCCTCGCCAATTTTTGCGGATCCAAAAAATTTAGATTTACTTTTGGCAAAATTATTCAGCATTCCAAAAATCAAGCCGGTATTTATAAAATTGTCTCCGGATTTGACCGAGGAACAGTTAACGGGTATTTTGGCCTTAGGAAATAAATATCCCGTGGACGGATTTATTTGCACCAATTTAACCAAGGTTAATAAATTCAACCACCAAGGTAAAGGCGGATTTTCCGGCAAAGCCGTGGAAGAGCTGTCCAACCAAATGCTGACCCGGGTGTATAAATATTACGGTGGGAAAAAAATAGTTATCGGTTGCGGAGGAATTTTTTCCGCGGAAGACGCCTACAAAAAAATTAAATTAGGCGCCAGTTTGGTACAACTTATTACGGGGATGATTTTTCAAGGCCCGCAGTTAATTAGCGAGATCAATCAAGGTTTGGTGGAATTGTTGGAAAAAGACGGGTATAATAATATTAGCGAAGCAGTTGGAGTGGATAATAATTAACATTTAATATATGTTTAAAGGATTTAAGCAGTTTATTTTAAGAGGTAATGTGGTTGACCTCGCCGTTGGTGTGGTTATTGGTGCGGCTTTTACTTCTATAGTAAATTCTTTGGTGAAAGATTTACTGACCCC
>Ga0172379_10011811_pt1 | contig 10331 bp, 7 predicted proteins | sample GrowelOW334metaG_FD_119756 | JGI IMG/M metagenome (GOLD analysis project Ga0172379, IMG submission 119756) | Groundwater microbial communities from an aquifer near a municipal landfill in Southern Ontario, Canada - Groundwater well OW334 metaG | ecosystem: Environmental > Aquatic > Deep...
AGGGCGGGAAAACGACGCTTCACGCTCCGACATCTCAGTTCCTCACGAGCTTGCTCATGAGCTCGCCGCTTGCGGAAGACGACACCGAGATCGAAACTCTTGAACTGAATGAAAAACCTTATGTCGATATGACGCTTTGGTGGCTCGCTAAACTCGGCGTCCGCTGCGAACATGAAGGTTATGACAGATTTTTCATTCCCGGCGGCCAGCGCATTCCGTCGTTTCAACAGCGGATTCCCGGGGATTTTTCGTCGGCGACATTTTTCGCGGCGGCAGCCGCAGTCACCGGCTCCAGGCTGTTGCTGCAAGGCCTCGACATGTCCGACACTCAAGGCGACAAAGCGGTGTTCGAGGTTCTGAAAGCCATGGGGGCGAAAGTGGAAGTCTCTGACGCTGGAATAGCTGTATGCGGCGGCGGCCCGCTGACGGGCGGAGAGTTTGACCTGAACGCAACGCCTGACGCGCTGCCGGCGCTCGCGGTGGCGGCGTGCGCTGCTGACGGCGAAACGCGGCTCGTGAATGTCCCGCAGGCGCGGCTCAAAGAGACAGACCGAATAGCGGTTATGCGCCGCGAACTTTCAAAAATGGGAGCCGATATATCTGAATTGCCGGACGGCCTGATAATCAGGGGCGGGCCGCTGAAAGGCGCGAAGGTTGAAGGGCATAAGGATCACCGCGTTGTCATGGCGCTGGCTGTCGCCGGCCTCATCGCGGACGGCGAGACTGAAATTTCGGAGGCGGAATCGGTCGCTATAACGTTTCCAAATTTCGCCGATCTGATGCTCCGTTGCGGCGCAACGATCAAATCAATCGTTAGCTGAATTTAAAATATTCGTAAAAATTCTTTTCGTTTGATGAAAATAATATTTGGCGTTTATACTGGATTCCCTTTTCTGCGCATCAGGTACAATGTTCTTCCCGAGTCGCTTAATCGCTCGGTTTTCGCTATGGCGAAAAAGTCGCTGAATGACTTTTCAAAAGCTTCCTGCGTGTAATCATCAAAGATATCTTTTCTTGAAGAGAGAAGCCGTTGGACCTGCGAGTCGTTTTTTGGAACGAATTCAATAATGAGGTTGCGGCAGATAGCGCTGAAAAAAGCAGCGATTCGAGGCAGGGGAACATTGTTCGATATGGCAAGATGGTGTATCAGAGCGAGCGCGAGCGCCGCATCGGCGGGCCCGCGTTCAATCAGCGAGGACCTTTCGCTGTTGCGCCAGCCGATGCCCGGGCTGGGGTTGGTAAGGTCGAGCAAAAGAGGCAGGAGATTGTCGCCGCCGTTTTTTTTGCATTGAAGATAATTTAACTCGACCGCCGCCGGGTCTATGTCGCCCGAAATAGTTTGAATCCCTTTTTCGCTTGCGATCCGGCTGAATGTTCCGTTGTTGGCGCCGAGGTCCCAAAGCGATTTCGGCCCGAGCTCGTCTATGAAATCCGACACAATCTGTTTCTTACGTTCAAAAGCTTCCTTCGAATAGTTTGTATCGTTGTAATAATCGGCCCATTCGGTGCCCTGTGGCGACCATGACAGTTTCTTTACCGCGGATTCAAGGCTGTCTATAAGGCCGAGCAGTCCCATTCGGCTGACTTTCCGAGTTGATGTCCCGATTCCCTTATCCGCGTAATGGCCCTGGCTTTTAGCATGAAGGTGTATGTTCGTCAGCAGCGAAAATTTGAAGCGCGTTGAAAACGGAAGCAGGCCGCTCGCAAGGTCGAGAGGAACACCGTCGATAAAAATGCGAAGCAGTTGATTAAGGCGAATATCTTTGTAACTCATCAGAGCGAGCGGCGCAAGAAAATGCTGGCAGAACTGTTTGTATGCGACCCACGGCTCACCTTCCTCAAGCTTCTCGAACGATAGCGTGTCAATGAAAACCGGTTTTCCATTCATGTATTGCACGTTGTACGCGCTGCAATCCTTCAGGGTCATGTCGAACTCGATCGCTGCTTTTTGAATTCCGAGAGTCAGCAGCGCCGCGTCTTTCAACTGCGAAAAAGACCATTCGTAAGGGTAGGATATGAATGGAACAAAATCCGGTTTGATAATCTTGTATGCCGCCGATGGGACTTCGGGCGCGATATCGGCTTCCTCATGCGGGATAAGCAGGCCTTTGCCCGTAAGATCGCCGTAAAGCCCGGAACTCATCAATAAGTCATAATGAATTTTGTAAGTGTTGTTTATCTGCCTGTAAATGATGCCGTTCCTGTAAAAGAGAAACCCGCTCGGGTCACGAAATGAACTGTCGTGTGTCGTATCAGTAGTCATTTTTCACTGGTTCCGAATCATTGATTTTATTGTCGCGTTCAGTCGTTGTCGTTTTTGCCGAAACAAAAAGTATGTCGGGAATCGGCCATTGATCATTATATAATATACAGTCGTTTGGCTCCCTCAGCTATATTGAGCATTATTTTAACCGTTGTCAACATAACCGGCGGTCTCGCTGACTATTTTTCTCAGCGATCTAAAATTATTTGAGATCTGAAATGATGTCAGTAAAAGAGCGTGACTTATAAGTATCCGAGGTCTTCGAGCCGTTTCCTTATCAATTCCTCTTCTTCTTCGGAGTAAGCGAGTGAAGTCTGTGGCGTATCGGATTCTTCGCTGCTTGCGGGTTTCTCCGGATTAGAAATTTTATTCGCCGGTGTCTGCTCGCGCGATGATTCGCGTTCAGAGTCATCGGTTCCGCCAATTTGATTATTTTTGATATCAGCCATGCAAATATTCCCTTCGAATTACAATAACTATTATTTCAGTTGATGTAAAGAACAGCTTCATCATCAGGTTGTTTTGCCAACAGGCGAAATACCCGTATAATTGTTGCATAAACCGTTTTACGATTGGGAGCGGTAGATGTCATCTCGACTTGTTGATTATTACAACAAATATTACGGCGCGAAGCTTAATGAGGTGCGCGGACTCGATTACGATGAGGATTTTTATCTCAAAGTTCCGGGTTCGGCCTATTACTTCGCTGTTCCGATACTAAAAAAGTTAATTGATGAAGCGACTGCCGACGTCGGCGCGCGCGCGCTTGATGTTGGTTTTGGGACTGGCGCGATGATGCATTGGTTCAGGCATAAGGGCGTCGAGCCGCGCGGCGTGGATGTCTCGAAGCATCTTGTCGGCAACCTGAAGGAAAAAGGATTCGACGTTCAGTTGGCTGACCTGAACGAAACCGGACTCCCGTTCGAAGACGGCTATTTCGATATCGTGGTGTCGCTTAATGTCATCGAACACGTGATAGACCCGCTGTTTTTCATGTCCGAGATATCGAGGGTCTGCAAACCCGGGGGCCATGCGCTCATCTCGACAGACAATTCGCGCGCGATGAAATATATTTTGAAGTTACTGTTCAAAGGCCGCTTCCCGCGAACGAGTCAGGAACAAACCGACTGGGACTGCGGCCACCTTCACTATTTTACATCGAAAGATGTTGTCTGCATCGCGCGCGAACACGGTTTCAAGACGATTCAAGGAATCGGCGTTTCGAATATAACAAGCGGATCGCGCGGATTCATTAAAAAGATTATATTCGCGGTTTTGCCTGCCGCCGTGAAACGCGAATTTTTTTCAGGCGCATTTCTTTTGCACCTTCAAAAAACTGATATATAAAACAGATCACATTGGATTGATATTAAGTAGCGCTGTTTTCCGGGAAGCCGGAAAGGCTTATTTTTTTAACTCGAAAATATTCTTGCCCATGGCCGCGGCTATCGCTTTGATTTCGGCGACAAGCTTCGCATAGACATCGAAAGTGAGCGACTGCGGGCCGTCGCTGCGCGCTTCGCGCGGGTTGGGATGCACTTCGACCATGAGTCCGTCTGCGCCGGCGGCGACGGCCGCGCGCGCTATCGGAATGATCATATCCCACACGCCCATAGCGTGGCTTGGGTCGACTATCACCGGCAGGTGGCTCTGCGATTTGATGAACGGGATTGCGCAGAGGTCGAGCGTGTTTCGCGACGCGTCGGAGAACGTGCGGATACCGCGTTCGCACAGCACGACTTTTTCGTTTCCTTCGCTCATTATGTATTCGGCCGACATCAGAAGGTCTTTAACGGTTGCCGACATTCCGCGCTTAAGCATCACCGGCTTGTTTGTCTGTCCTGCCATTTTAAGCAATGAGAAGTTCTGCATGTTACGCGCGCCGATTTGCAGCATATCGGCATACTCGACGCATAACTCAAGAGACATCTCATCTATGACCTCGGTGACGAAGGGCAGCCCCGATGCCTCACGCGCGGCCGCCAGAAGTTCGAGGCCTTCCTTGCCGAGTCCCTGAAACGCATACGGCGATGTGCGGGGTTTGAATGCGCCGCCGCGAAGCATGCCCGTTCCGTTGCCCGCGAGGAAAACCGCCGTGCTTACAATCTGTTCGCGGTTCTCGACAGCGCATGGGCCGGCGATTATCGCTATGTCGTTCCCGCCTCCGAATTTTACCGGTCCGATCTCGACTACCGAGTCATTCTGTCTGAATTCGCGGCCGACTAACTTGTAAGGCTGCGATACGTGTATGATTTCGATAACTCCGGGTTGGCCTTCTATCGGCGTGGAGTCGACTCGCTTCTCGTTTCCCAGCACGCAGATAGCTGTCCGCTGCGAACCCGGCATAGGGTGGGGAGTGAATCCCATATCTTTTATGATTTTCTCAATATTTTCGATCTGTTCGTTTGACGCGTCGTTCCGCATTACGATAAGCATTGAAAATTCCTCCGAAAAATACTTCAGCTTCTTACCCGGATTCACTTTGCCTCAAGAGCTGATCAATTGATATTTTGCCACCTCTAATCCATTAATAGCAAGTGGAGAGGGAAACGAATGAAATCAGGCGCTTTTACAATTGCGCGTGAAAACCCGTATAATTTAGGAGCGCGGCAGGCGTAAATATGATTCGCTCCTGCGGAAAGAGAATGAAGAATAGTTGAAAACAGTTCTCGGTATTCATGCGGTAAGTCACGACGCCGGGGCGGCTCTGGCGTCCAACGGGCGCGTGTTCGCGATTGCCGAGGAGCGTCTGTCGAGAGTTAAATATGCAGGAGGGCTTCCCGGCCGATCAATGAAATATGTTCTTGCCACCGCCGGAAAAAGTATTCAGGATGTCGATCTCATTGTTTTTGACCATATCGAACGCAACGAGAAGCAGGTTCGCGAATGGCTGAAAAAGAAGTGGCGCTACAGTGGCGACGTTCATGCAATAAAACATCATGACGCGCACGCCGCAGGCGCTTTTTACGCGTCTCCGTTCGATGACGCAGCGGTTCTTGTCGTCGACGCTTTCGGGTCGCGAGCTGAAGATATTGAGACCGGCAAATCCAGAAATTCAATTTCAGTTATGCATCCAGATCTGTTTGAGTTGCAGAGTTTCTACCGCGCCGGAGAGACCGGCATCACGCTGATCCGTAGGACGTATTCGACGCCGGAGTATCAAATCGGCATAGGAATATTGTACGCGCTGACATCGGCGATTCTCGGGTTCGGCGAGTTGGGCGGCGGCAAGACGATGGGGCTTGCGCCGTTCGGCGGCAAAAAAAATGTCTTTCCGAATTCGATATTTCAAAATATGAACGGCAACATAATCGCGCGCGGTCTGCCGGAAAAGGCGCCGCTGCTGGCGGAGAATTTTGAGGCGTACGCAAAGTGGATGTTCAAAGCGCGGACAAGGGCGCCGCAGGACAGGATAACGAACAGACACGCTGAGATCGCCGCATATGCTCAGAGGGAAACACAAAAAGTTATGCTCGAACTCGCGAGCCATCTTGGAGACGTGACGGAGTCTCCGAATTTGTGTCTTTCGGGCGGAGTCGCTCTTAACTCTGTCGCGAACAAACTGATTCTCGATGCCGGGCTTTTCGAAAATGTGTTCGTCATGCCCGCCGCGTCCGACGCCGGCATTCCGCTCGGTTGCGCTCTCTACGGACTTCACATGCTGCTCGGTGAGCCGCGTTTTAAGAAAACCGAAAACTTTTTTTTCGGCATTCCCTATACGGAAACGGAGATCGAGTCGGCGTTGAAGCGCGCGAAAGGCGTGAAGGTGTCGCGTCCCGGCAACTTCGCCGGCCGATGCGCGGAACTTCTCGCGGACGGCAAGGCGATCGGCTGGTTTCGCGGCGGCTCCGAGCTCGGGCCGCGAGCGCTCGGGCACAGATCGATAGTCGCGGATCCGCGAAATCCTGACATGAAGGCCCGGCTGAACAGCGAGATCAAACATCGCGAATCGTACAGGCCGTATGCGCCTTCGGTTCTTGAGGAAAAAGCTTCTGAGTATTTTGAGATGGATCGCCCCAGCCCGTTTATGACGTTTGTCGCGAAGGCGCGGGATGAAGTCCGGAAACAAATTCCGGCGGTCCTGCACGTAGACGGGACGGCCCGTTTACAGACGGTGAACAGAAACGCTGACCCGGCGTTTTACGAACTTATCGCGGCGTTCGAGCGGATCACCGGAGTTCCGATGATTCTGAACACATCGTTCAACGACGCGGGCGAGCCGATTGTGGAAACGCCAGCGGATGCGATAGAACTATTTCTGAGGACCGGTTTGGACTTCCTCGCGATCGAAGATTTTTTAATCGAGAAAAAATAAAATAAAATTTACTCGCGTCTTAAACATAGTGAATTGCTCCGTATTGTTGTGTTATAATGAACATCGAATAGCTCAAAAGAAAAGGGCATCTTGAATGAACGCTAATCACTTGAAGAAAGCGCTCGAACTGCTCGCAAAAGCGGTAGGGCTTTTTGAAGAAGGAAACTACGCTGAAGCGATGGTATGTTTGAATCGCGCTGACAATCTCCAGGCGCCGCTCGACCTGATCTACCGCTATCGCGCACGTATTTACGAGAAAACCAATGACGCCGCGAAGGCGGCCACGGATTATATGCTCGCCCGGAATTTCGCTGATTTTCATGCTTTCGAATACAGAGTCCTGGCTGGAAAACAACTCGAAAATATTTTTCCTGACATGGCCTACAGCGAATACAGGGACGCGCTGACGATGCCGGTAAACGAAGACGAAGTGAAGGAATATTTGCGCAACAGCGCCTTGGCATATGAGAAGAAGGCGGAAGAGCATGCGAAAACAGTATTGAATGCCGCGGCTGTCTGGTTCAGGTCGCATGTTGGATTGTTGAAGGGACACGGGTTCTCGCTCGAAGGAAAGGACGTTCTCGAAATCGGCGGGAGCATTATTCCGATGCAATGCCTCCTGTATCTTTGCGCGGGAGCGAGAGCGACCGCCATAGATAAATTCCGTTCGCCGGACAACATAAACATCGTAGGGCCGGAAATGCAACTATTATGCTATCGCTACATACTCGAGAACATGCACAATCCGGAGATATGCGGAGAAATGCCATGCGAGTTGCGAAGGTTGCTGCCCGAACAGGTGGTCGAGAAACAGGATGATAAGATCAAGTTGGTCGCGCCTGATCTGAATTTCTTTTACGAGGTTGACTCGGCAAGCGCTCCTTTTGAGGATTGTTCATTTGACCTGATAACCTCGTTAGTGACGCTCGAACACGTCGGCGACCCGGATGGCGATCCGATGGACACGGTGCGCGAGATCGCGCGGTTGCTGCGTCCGGGAGGCTGGTCAGCTCATAATATCGGCTTGTCGGACCATAGGGACATTGAAAAAAAACCGTACGATTTCCTTCAATTGTCGGATCATGAATGGAAAACTTTTGATTGCGACCATAACCAGAGGGCAAACCGCTGGCGGGCAAGCCGCTGGCGCAACGCTTTCAAGGAAGTGGGTTTAGAGGAAATTCATGTTATCAATAATATTGAGAAATGGCCGCCCTTGTCTGATGAGCTTCTTGATTCTTTTCATCCGGACTTTAAATGTCTCGGCAGGGAAGACCTCGAAGTTCTCGATGTGACATTAATTCACCGCAAGCCTGAATAGCCCGGCAGGCGAAAATCCCCAAATACAAAAAACCCCCGTTGCGGGGGTTTTACATGAATGAAAAGCAAACCGTTCGCTTTGCTCCATAATCCTTGGAGAAAACAGCTTATTTCTTTGTTGTCTGAGCCTTTTTCAGCGCGCGCTGCAGCTTTGAAATCTGGCCTTCGAGCTCCTCAATGTCCTCTTTTGTTACGAGGCCGATCTCGGAGAAGACCTTGCTTGTGCGCTCTTTGATTTTTTCTGAGAACTTCTCGCGTTCCTCTTTGGACTTGTCGAGCCATTCGTCATAGCGCTCTTCGCCCATCTCTACCAGCTCGTCGAAGCGTTCCTGAATCGTTTTCTTTGTTTCTTCTTTTTCCTCTTCCGCTTCGATCTCGCGTCCTTCAACGAAATCCTGAATGAGGTCCTGCATCTTCGCGAGTATGCCTATCCCTGCGTAGCCGAATTTGTCCATTTCTAACGCTGCCATTTTTTCTTCCTCTCTTTCCTTTTCGTTTATTCCCCGGCGATGTTTTGCTCGGGACACTAACTATTATAAACGTAAAATGAATAATGTCAATACATTAGGAAAATAATATTAATATTATTAAGCGCTCGATAAATAACGTTGTTGTAACGCTGTTTTTTATAACGCTAATGTTTATAAATGGCGCATAGTTTAATATAATCAAAGGCGAAATTAATATAGTTAAGGCGTTATGCCTTGCGCCTTAATGCTGTTTAGCGTGCGCTTGTTTATCATCGTTTTAACCTACGCCGCTGTTTACTATATATATCTTTAAATATGGTGTGCGAATATTTTGAGATATATGGCTTTGTAGTTTGGCGTTACGCCACGTATTGTCGAATTGCTGGTTACCTTATTTCTTCTTGAGAGTCGTGCCTGTCATTCCCAATTATCTTAAAAAAATTACTCTACACGTGCCTGTCATTCATTGATATACTCAAAATCATTACGCTCTCTGCGTCTGTAATTCCGAACGAAGTGAGGAATCATCAATTAGCATCGATATGGAAAGTTTTAAAAATATTTCTCGTTTCCTCGAAATAACAAAAGTAGGGCGCGAAACGACGCAAATTAGGAAATAAACGACACAAGTAGGAAGTGGAGCGATAAATATAGTAAAAAAGATGAATTAGTGTATGGACAAGTCTAAATACCCAATGCAACATGTATATTATCAATACTATCGTCCAACGCATAAAGCCGTTATATTTCTTTTGCCCAATGCCCGATGCCGCCTTTCGTGTTCCAACTAATTGAACAGCGGCGATTTTAGTCCTAAAATACCGTCTGGGCGCATTGGGGCGAAATCTGAGAAGATGAAAGGGTGAAGGGCAATGACGCAAAAGACAGCTCTGTATGACGAGCACGTGAAACTCGGCGGGACGATTGTTGATTTTGCCGGGTGGGAGCTTCCGGTTTACTATACGCGAGTGATCGAGGAGCACGAGGCGACGCGCGAGCGGGCCGGTCTGTACGACATCGGCCACATGGGCGAGTTTGAGCTTACCGGCGCCGGCGTTCTGGATTTTCTTCAGCATGTTCTTTCCCGCGAATTGAAGTCGATCGTTCCGGGATTTGCTATGTACTCCACAATGCTGCATCCGACCGGCGGCACGGTGGACGATCTGTTTGTTTACTGCAAAGCCGCCGACTGTTTCATGATAGTGGTGAATGCGGCCAACACTGAGAAAGATTTTGAGTGGATGAAAAGCCACGCCGCCGGTTACGATGTGAAGTTCGAGGACAAGAGCGGCATGACATCGAAGATAGACCTTCAGGGGCCGATGTCGAAGAAAATTATGGAGCGGTTGACGGCCGGAGCTGATTTGCCGGAGCGGTTCCATTTCAAAGAAGGCGAAGTGGCGGGCGTTAAGACGCTCATATCGCGAACCGGTTACACCGGCGAGGACGGATTCGAGCTATACTGCGACAATTCGGTCGCGCCGAAGCTCTGGAACGCGATTCTCGAGGAAGGCAAGCCGGAGGGAGTTGTTCCCTGCGGGCTCGGCGCGCGCGATTCGCTGCGCCTCGAGTGCTGCTACAGCCTTTACGGGCATGAATTGACGGATACAATCTCGCCGGTTGAGGCGGGTTTGGCATTCGTCGTCGCCAAGGAGAAGGATTACATAGGCGGCGATGTAGTTAAAGCGCAACAGAAGGAAGGCGCGCCCCGGAAGCTGATAGTGTTCGAGCTTGTGGAGCGCGGCATACCGCGCGAGCATTACGAGGTATCGAAGGACGGCGCGGTGATCGGCGAAGTGACGAGCGGCACCTATTCGCCGACGCTTAAGAAGGGCATCGGAATGGCGCTCGTTACGAAAGGCGCGGCCGCTGTCGGAGACACGATAACTGTAAGCATTAGAAACAAACCATATGAGGCAAAAGTTGTGAAAAGGCCGTTTATTTCTTTTCGGGGAGGCGAATG
>Ga0172379_10011812_pt1 | contig 10330 bp, 6 predicted proteins | sample GrowelOW334metaG_FD_119756 | JGI IMG/M metagenome (GOLD analysis project Ga0172379, IMG submission 119756) | Groundwater microbial communities from an aquifer near a municipal landfill in Southern Ontario, Canada - Groundwater well OW334 metaG | ecosystem: Environmental > Aquatic > Deep...
CTCGTGCTGGCCGTGCGCCACCTCGTGGTGCGCGGCCTCGATCTCGAAGCCCATCTGCTCCAGCGCATCGACGATCGCCCGGCGCGCGTCCTCGCCCAGGTCCATCGGGCCGAGGTCGAAGTAGCTCCCCACGTCGTGCGTCGTCGTGCTCGGCGCGCCGTCTGGTCCCAGGCGGAACAGGAAGAACTCCGCCTCCATGCCAGCAAACATCGTGTAGCCCAGCGTGGCGGCGCGCGCCACCTGGCGCTTGAGCACGCCGCGCGGGTCGCCCGCGAAGGGCTCGCCCTCCGGCGTCGTGATGTCGCAGATGAGCCGCGCCACCCGCGCCTGCTCGTCGCTCCACGGGAAGATGCGGAACGTCTCGAGGTCGGGCCGGAGCAGCATGTCGCTCTCCTCGACGCGCACGAACCCCTCGATCGACGAGCCGTCGAACAGGATGTCGCCCTCGAGCGCCTTCTTCAGCTGCGAGACGGGAATCTCGACGTTCTTGTTCACGCCGAGGATGTCGGTGAACTGCAGGCGCACGAAGCGCACGCGGTGCCGCTCGGTGATCTCCATGAGATCCTTGGCGGTCACACCACGCAGGTCGCTGAGCAGGGCGCGGGAAGAGGCGGTCACGGCAGGCGGAACTCGGCGATTTCTGGACAGTAGGAACCCGGACGGCGCTCGCTGTCCCGGGGCGGTGGAGTCTGCGCTCGCGCGCGGTCCGCCGCAATGCGTAAAAGTGCCCAATTCCCGGGCCGGGCGTTAGCTTTCGGCCTTCATTTCACCGGCGAACTTCCCATGTCTACCGTCTGCCCCCGCTGCGGCGAGGCCGCCTCAGGCAAGTTCTGCTCGAACTGCGGATCGAGCCTTGGCGGCACCGCCTGCCCCCACTGCGGTGGAGCGCTCACCCCGGGCGCCCAGTACTGCAATCACTGCGGCACCTCGATGTCCGGGGGCAAGGCGGCACCCGCCCCGGCCGGCGGCGGCAGCCGGCTGCCGTGGATCCTCGCCGGTGTCGCACTCGTCGCCGTCATGGTCCTGGTGCTGATGCAGACGGCCTCCAAGTCGGGCGAGGTCGCCGCCGACGGCGCGGCGCCCGTGGCGCCCTTCGCCGGCAGTGCGCCGGCCGGCGGTGCCATGCCGTCGGCTGCCGACATCGCCAGCATGTCGCCCGAGGAAAAGGCCGACCGCCTCTTCAACCGCATCATGATGTACGCCTCCGAGGGCAAGCGTGACAGCGCGGCCATCTTCGCGCCCATGGCCTTCCAGTCGTACGAGATGATCGGCACGCTCGATGCGCACCAGCACTTCGACCTCGGGCTCATCGCCGTCGCCGTCGGCGACGCGACCCGCGCCAGGGCCGAAGCCGATGCGATCCTCAAGAAGAACCCGAATGACCTGCTGGGTCTCACGCTCGCCATCCGGTCTGCCGAACTCGCCAAGAACGACGCGGCCCGCGCCGGCTTCGAGAAGCGCCTCATCGCCGCCGAGCCGGCGGAGCGAAAGACCACGCGGCAGGACTACGTCGACCACGGCAACGACATTGACGCAGCGCTCAAGGAAGCTCGGGCACGCCAGCCCTAGGTGAGATTACGGGATCGGTAGCATCTTGCTCATTTTTCTGGTTGAAGCTCGCTTTTTAGCGACATATAAAGGCCAGTATCGCGGTTGTATTAGGACATTATGATGGACAAATCGAAGCCCGCATTTCAGCGCGCCGCACCGACGGACGCTCCGCGGCACGCGGCGTGCACGGGAGATCGAGCCAAACGCGATCGGTGCGTTCCGCATGCGGCGGCGCGCTCTGCACGCGGCGGCACGCGGCGGCACGCGGCGGCACGCGGCGGCACGCGGCGGCACGCGCCTTGGTGGTCGACCTGCGCAGCGCGTGGTAGTTTCTTGTGGTTGCAACCTTGATGGGTCCTTGGTAACGAGGCAGGCATGACGGAGCGCAGCGAAACCGCCGTCTCTTCCCGCGTCTCGCAGCTCATGCGCGAGGCGGACGACACGTCCATGCAGCGTGTCCTCGTCGTCGACGACGAGGAGAGCATTCGTCGCGCGCTCGCGACCTTCCTGGGCATGTCGGGCTACGAAGTCATCACGGCATCGAGCGGTGACGAAGCGCTCGCCGCGCTGAAGGCCGGCCCGAAGTTCTCGTTGATGCTCTGCGACATTCGCATGCCGGGCATGTCGGGCGTCCAGCTCCTGCCGAAGGTGCTCGACCTGGATCCCGACATCGCCGTCATGATGTTGACGGCGGTCGACGACGCGACCACGGCCACCGAGGTGCTGGCCGCCGGCGCCATGGACTACCTCATCAAGCCGGTCGAGCTCAGGGATCTCGAGCGGGCCATCGAGCGCATCCTGCACCGGCGCGCGCTCATCCACGAGCAGCGCAGCGTCGAACGGCTCGTCCACGAGGAAGTGGCCGCGCGCACCGACAAGCTCTTCGCCGAGCGCCGGGCCACGCAGCAGATGTCGGTGGCCGTCATCGAGGCACTCATCAATGCGCAGGAGGCCAAGGACGTCTACCTCCGCGGCCACTCGCAGCGGGTCGCCGACCTCGCCGCGTCGATCGCCAGCGCCATGGGGCTCGACGACGAACTCGTCGAGGACATCCGGCTGGCCGGCCGGGTGCACGACATCGGCAAGATCGGCGTCCGTGAGTCGGTGCTGAACAAGCCCGAGAAGCTGACGCCGGAGGAGTTCGAGCACGTCAAGGACTCCGTGCGCATGAGCGTCGAGATCCTGAGCCCGCTCAAGCATCTCTCGCGCATCCTGCCCTACATCCAGGACCACCAGGAGCACTGGGACGGCAGCGGCTATCCCCGGGGCCTCGTCGGCCCGGAGAGCGCCATCGGCGGCCGCATCCTGCACCTGGCCGACGCCTTCGACGCCATGACGTCGCGGCGTGCCTTTCGCGAGCCCATGCCCCCGCAGCGGGCCATGGAGATCCTCGCCGAGGAGGCGGGACGGCAGTTCGACCCTGAGATCTTCCAGGCCTTCAAGACGGTCGTCCTGCGGCGCAAGTCGCTGACCTTCATCGACCTGGACACGCTCGGCGCCTGAGCCTGCGGCGGCACATCCCGGCCGGCGGCGACCAACGCGCGCCCATGGCCGCGCGTTCTCTTACTTACAGATGCGAACGCTCTCCCTATTAATCGTTGCCGCGAGCCTCGCGGCCGCTCCGGCGTCTGCCGCAGCCCAGCCTGCCGTGCGCACCGACACGTTCCGCCTTTCGCTCGAGGACGCGGTCACGCGCATGCTGCGCACCAGCGACGAGGCCCGGGCCGCCTGGCTTGCCGTCGCGTCCACGGACGCCCAGCTCATGTCGGCGCGCGCGCCCGGCCTGCCCCAGTTGCGCCTCACGAGCAGCTATCAGCAGGTCGTCAAGAACGCCCGCGCCGAGATGGTCAGCCAGCTCTTCGGCCAGAAATACACGTACAACACGACGCTCAACGCGTCGCAGGTGATCTTCCAGGGGGGACGCATCGTCGCGGCCACCCAGGCGGCCGGTGCCGTGCGCTCCGCTGCCCGGCTCGACAACGCGGAGACCAGGGCGCGCCTCGCCGTGGACATCCAGCGCGCCTACCTGAATGCGTCGTATCTCGCGAAGATCGCCGACCTGCAGCTCCAGAACCTCGCCATCGCGGCCGACCGGGCCACCCAGACCGAGCAGCTCTTCGGCGCCGGGCGATCGTCGCGCTTCGACGTGCTCCGCTCGCGCGTGGAGCGCGCCAACCTCGAGCCGCTGGCGCTGCAGGCGGTGGCCGACCGCGACGTGGCCCTGCTCGAAGTGCGCCGCCTGCTCGACATCCCGGCGGAGCAGCCGCTGGCCCTCACGACGGTGCTCGACCCCGACGTGATCCGCACGCTCGCCACGCGGCAGTCGGCCGACGCCGCGCCCGATCCGCTGCGCGCCTCCGTGCGCTCGGCCGAACTGACGTCGCGCGCGCGCCGGGCCGGCGTGCGGGTGGCGCGGGCCGACCTGCTGCCGCAGCTCACGGCGTCGTTCAACTTCGGATACCTGGCACTCCCGGTCATGAATGGCTTTCCGCAGCGGATGGGCCGGGTCTCCAACGCGTACTGCGCCGCCGGGTCGGCCGCCGACAAGGTCTGCCACAACAACGGCTGGTTTCCCGACCGCAACTTCTCCGTGAACTTCAGCTGGAACGCCTTCGACGGACTGCGGGCCAAGGGCGCGCTCGACCTCGCGCAGGCGCAGGCCAAGCTCGCCGAGATCTCGCTCCACCAGGTGCGCGAGCAGGCGTCGCTCGAGACGGCGCGCGCGCGCAACGAGCTGGCGCGCGCCACGGCCGCCTTTGGCGCGCGCCGGCAGAACTCCGCCGAGGCCGAAGAGGCGTACCAGCTCGCCGCCCTGCGCTACCAGAAGGGGCTCAGCACGCAGCTCGAAGTCTCCGACGCGCAGTATGCGCTGCTCACCGCGCGCTCCACCGAGGCGCGCGCCACGTTCGACCTCTACCTCGCCGCGGCTGAACTGGCCCGCGTGCGCGGCCGCGACATTCCGCTTCCCAGCGGGGGATCCATCCCCGTGCGTACCGATTCCCGCAATGCATCCTCAGGCCTGCTTCCGATCCGCTAGCGCCTTCGCGCTGGCCGCCCTCCTCGCCGCCGGCTGCGGCACTCCGTCCGCCGACGCCAGTGGCGCCACGGACAGCGCCAAGGCGCCCGCGCGCCCCGGAGGCGCCGGCGCGGGTACGCCCACGAGCGGCGCCCCGGGTGCCGGCGGCCCGCGTCGCGTCTCCACCGTCGTACTCGGTGTCGCCGACATCGCCACGGTGGCGCGTGGCTTCATCGAGTCGGGCATCGCGGTGGCGGGCGACCTGCGCCCCATCGAGACGCTCAGCCTCAAGTCGCGCCTCGAGGGGAACGTCGAGCAGGTCTACGTGCGCGAGGGCGACCGCGTGACCGTGGGCACGCCGCTGGCCCGCTTCGAGGCCGTCGACTTCGAGAGCGCGCTCAAGTCCGCCGAGGCCGACGCGCTCTCGTCGAAGACGGCGGCGGTGACGGCGCAGTGGAACTACGACCAGTCCAAGGACCTCTTCAAGGTGGGCGCCATCGCCGAGCGCGACCTGCGCGCCACCGAGCAGGCGGCGGCCTCCGCCAAGGCGCAGCAGGCGGCGGCGGAGTCGCGCCTGCGGTCGGCGCAGACGATGGCGCGCGACACGCGCATCATCGCGCCGACCACCGGCACCATCCAGTTCCGTCGGGTGCAGGGTGGCGAGCACGTGTTGCGCGGCGCCGAGCTGTTCACGCTGGTGCGCACCGACGTGCTCGAGCTCACCGCATCGCTGCCGGCGCGCCGCGCCAATGACGTCAAGCCGGGGCAGGCGGTGCGCTTCCAGGCCGACGGCCGCACGTTCACGGGCAAGGTGGCCCGCGTGAGCCCGACCATCGACCCGGCCTCGCGCTCCATCACCGCGTACGTGCAGATCCCCAATCCCCGGGGCGAGCTGAAGGGCAACACCTTCTCGAGCGGGCAGATCATCGCGCAGGTGCTCAACGGAGTGCTCGTCATCCCGCAGGCCGCCGTGCGCAACGGGCAGGACGGCAGCACCTTCGTGTACACCATCGCCGGTGGCGAGCTGGTGCAGGTGCCGATCACCGTCGGCGCTGTCGACGATGCGCGCGGCCTCGTGGAGATCAAGGACGGCCTCTCGGAGCGCGACCAGGTCGTGGTCGGCAACGTCGGCACGCTCGGACGCGGCATGAAGGTGCAGGTCATCGGCAACGAACGCGGCAGGGCCCCGGGCGCCGCGGCGAAGCCAGCTCCGTGATCCAGCGGCGTACGTCCACCGTCCAACGTCCCGGACATGTTCCTCTCTGACATCTCGATCAAGCGCCCCGTCTTTGCGACGATGATGATGCTGGCCCTCGTCGTGCTGGGCGCGGTGTCGTACAAGCGGCTCGCGGTCGACGAGTATCCCGACGTCACCTACCCGGTCATCAGCGTGCAGGCGTCGTATCCCGGGGCGTCCCCCGAGGTGGTGGAGCGCGACGTCATCCGGCCCATCGAGAGCGCCCTGAACACGGTGGACGGCCTGTACGAGCTGACGTCGACGTCCATGGAAGGCAGCGGCAACGTGCGCCTGCAGTTCAAGCTCGGCGTCGACCCGACGAAGATGCAGCCCGAAGTGTCGGCCAAGGTCGGCCGCATTCGCCGGCAGCTGCCGCGCGACATGCAGGAGCCGATCATCATGCGGTTCGATCCCAACGACCGCCCGATCCTGGCGGTCGCCGTGTCGAGCAAGGAACGCTCGCTGCGAGAACTCACCGACCTCGGCGACCAGGTCATCCGGCCGCGTCTCGAGTCGGTGGGCGGCGTCGGCGGCGTGCAGTTGACCGGCACGGCCACGCGGGAAATCCACGTCGAGGTCGACCCGGTCGCGCTCCGCAGCCTCGGGCTCACCCCGGACCTCGTCTCGGCCGCGCTCGCGCGCGAGAACCAGGAAGTCCCCGCCGGCCGCATCCGCAAGGGAGACGCCGAGCGCTCCGTGCGCATCACCGGGCGGCTCCTCGACCCCAGTGCCTTCGCCGACATCATCATCGCCGTGCGCAATGGGGCGCCCATCCGCATTCGCGACGTCGGCCGCGTGCTCGACACCATCGCCGAGCGCCGCTCCGCCTCGCTCCTCGGCAACGTGCCGACGCTGACGCTCGAGGTCCTCAAGATCTCCGGCGCCAACACCGTCGAGGTCGCCGACAACATCAAGGCGGTCATCGGCGACATCGAGCGCACGCTGCCCGAGGACGTCTCGCTGCGCCTCACGCGCGACGACTCGCGCCGCATCCGCGAGGCGCTGCACGACGTGCAGCTCACCATCGTGCTGGGCGCGTTCCTGACCATCTGCATCATCTACCTGTTCCTGAACTCCTGGCGCTCGACCGTCATCACCGGCCTCACGCTGCCGGTGTCGATCATCTCGGCGTTCTTCGCCATGTGGGCGCTGAATTTCACGCTCAACACCATGACGCTGCTGGCGCTGTCGCTCGCCATCGGCCTGCTCATCGACGACGCCATCGTGGTGCGCGAGAACATCGTGCGCCACGTCGGCATGGGGAAGGATCACCACCGCGCGGCCAAGGACGGCACCGACGAGATCGGCCTTGCCGTCTTTGCCACGTCGCTGGCGGTGGTCGCCGTCTTCATTCCCGTCGCCTTCATGGGCGGCATGATCGGCAAGATCTTCTTCCAGTTCGGCGTCACCGTGGCCTTCGCGGTCCTGGTGTCGCTGTTCGTGTCGTTCACGCTCGACCCGATGCTCTCGAGTGTCTGGCACGACCCCGACGCCGAGCAGCACGGCGAGGAGGCCCGCCGTCACGCCGGGCGCATCCGCCGGGTGGCCCTGGCCTTCGACAGCTGGTTCGAGGGCATGGCCGACCGGTACCCGGGCTGGCTGCGCCGGGCGCTCGCGCACCGCTGGCTCGTCATCGGGGGCGCGGTGGGCTCCATTGTCATGGCGCTCGCCATCGTGCCATTCCTCGGCTTCACCTGGATGCCCGATTTCGACGCGGGCGAGTTCAGCATCAACTTCCGGGTGCCGCCGGGTTCGAGCCTGGAGTACGCCCTCGCGCGGGGCCGGCCGCTGGACGCGTACGTCCATACGTTCCCCGAGGTCGACTTCACGGCGTTCTCCATCGGCGGGCGCGGCGGCCCGACCAACGGCAACATCAACGTGCGCCTCAAGCCCAAGGCAGAGCGCACGCGCTCGCAGTTCGAGATCCAGGAGGCCATCCGCAAGGAGCTGCCCAGGTATCCGGGCATCCAGGCCAGCATCTCGCAGCAGGGCTCCATCTTCGGCGGGCGCGGTTCGCCCATCACCATCAACGTGCAGGGCCCCGAGGCGTCGCGCCTCCGGCTCATCGCGACGACGGTCAATGACGCCATGAAGAACCTGCCGGGCGTCGCCAGCACCCGGTCGAGCGACGAGGGCAACGTGCCGCAGCTCGACGTCCGCGTCGACCGCCAGCAGGCGTGGGCGGCCGGCCTGGGTATCAACAGCATCGCGACGACCCTGCAGCCGCTCTTCACGGGCCAGCGCGCCACCACGTGGCAGGATCCGCAGGGCTACTCGCACGACGTCGTGGTCATCTACCCCGATTCGCTGCGCACCAGCGCGGCCGATGTCGCCAACATTCCCGTGAACGGCACGGGCATCGACGCGCGCACCGGCCTCCCGGCCGCGGTGCCGCTCTCCCAGGTGGCCGACGTGCGCGCGGGCGTCGGTCCGCAGCAGATCGAGCGCCGGGCCCTCGAACGCCAGATCAAGATCGACCTGCAGGTCATCCCGGGCACGCCCCTGGGCGACGTGGCCGACCGTGCCCGCGCGGCCCTCGATTCGCTCGTCCTCCCGCCGGGCTACCGCACCGTCTTCACCGGCGACGTGCAGAACCTGGCCGAGACCAAGGGGTACGTCGGCGAGGCGCTCATCCTCGCGGTCATCTTCATCTACCTCATCCTGGCCTCGCTCTTCGGCTCGTTCATCCAGCCGCTCGCCATCATGCTCGCCCTGCCGCTCAGCTTCCTCGGCGTCGCGCTCGCCCTGCTCCTCACCCGGGGCACGCTCAACGTGATGTCGATGATCGGCATCATCATGCTCATGGGACTCGTGACCAAGAACGGCATCCTGCTCATCGACTTCGTGAACCAGCGGCGCGCCGAGGGCGAGCCCCGCCTGGAGGCGATCCTCGAATCGGGACGCATCCGCCTGCGCCCCATCATCATGACCACGGTGGCGATGATCTTTGGCATGCTCCCGCTCGCGTTCGCCATCGGCGAGGGGGCGGAGCAGCGCGCCCCGATGGCCCGCGCGGTCATCGGCGGGCTCATCACGAGCACCCTGCTGACGCTCTTCGTGGTGCCGGCCATGTACACCATTCTCGACGACGCCGCCGAGTGGCTGCGATCGCGGCGGCGGGTTCCGGCCGGGCGCGCGGCCCTTGCCGCCAAGGCCGATGCGGGGACCCCGGCTTGACGGTTTGCTTCGCGCAGTGTATTCAGCGGTTGAGCGACGAACACCATAAACGATTGACGAGGGCGAGGAGGCGACCATGCTGAGCGACGACGAGCTCAACGAGCGGCACGTGATTTCTGCGCGGGATGATGATCCGGATGACGCCGGTTATGGTGGCGGCGGCGGTGGCGGCAGCATGAGCTACGACGACGAAGACGACGAGGACGGCGGCTGGGCCATCAACAAGGACCACTCCGACTCATTGTGGGACAGCGCCGAAGACGCCGATGAGGACGCCGACGAGGAAGAGGTGGGGGGGCTGATCGAGGCCGGCGGTGAGGAGGAGGAAGACTCCGACCTCTTCGGCGGTGCGCTCAGCGAGCCGCGCCGTGCGCCCAAGGTGAAGGCAACCCCCGTGCCGGCGGCAGCGCCGGCCCCGGTGGCGGCCACCAAGGCCGCCGTGGTCAAGGCGGCGGCGCCCAAGGCGGCACCGAAACCCGTCGTGGCCAAGGCTCCGGCCAAGGCTCCGGCCAAGGCTCCGGCCAAGGCTCCGGCCAAGGCGGCGCCAAAGCCGGCTGCAAAGCCGGTGAGCAAGAAGGCCGTCAAGAAGGCGGCGCCCAAGAAGGCCGCAAAGAAGGCAGTGCCGAAGAAGGCAGCCAAGAAGGCGGCCCCCAAGAAGGCCGCCAGGAAGGCACTCCCGAAGAAGGCCGCGAAGAAGGCCGCACCCCGGAAGGCCGTGAAGAAGGCGTCGAGGCCGGCGCCAAGGAAGGCGGTGAAGAAGGCCGTGAAAAAGATGGTGAAGAAGGTCGCGAAGAAGCCGGCCAAGTCGGCGGCCAAGAAGCCGAAGCACAAGAAGTAGCCTTCGCCTCCAGACGTCGCTCGCGGCGGACGGTGGGACGCACGAACTCGTGCGCATCCTGTCGTCCGCCGTTTGTCGTTGGCTCGCCGTGCGCTCGTCCGTGCGTTATTCTCTAGCCCGATGGCCGACAACACCGTCGCGCTGCTGCGCGCCCACTCAAAGCATGCACCCTGGAATGCCCGCGGACTCGCGGCGCATGCCACGGCCCTCGTCGACGCCGCGGGCATGCGCCCCACCAATGCGTCGGCGCGCGCGGCGCCGAGTGCGCGCGCCGTGCGGTTCTACGTCGCCAACGGGCTGCTCGACCATCCCATCGGCCGTGGCACCGCCGCCACCTATCACTACCGGCACCTGCTGCAGCTGCTGGCCATCAAGATCCGCCAGCGCGAAGGGCAGACCCTCGACGCGATCAAGCTGGAGCTCACGGGCGCCACGGGCGACGCGCTCGAGAAGCGGGTGGCGCAGTCGCTCGCGCCCGCGCTCGTCTCGGGGGCCGACCACGCCGTGCACC
>Ga0172379_10011813_pt1 | contig 10330 bp, 7 predicted proteins | sample GrowelOW334metaG_FD_119756 | JGI IMG/M metagenome (GOLD analysis project Ga0172379, IMG submission 119756) | Groundwater microbial communities from an aquifer near a municipal landfill in Southern Ontario, Canada - Groundwater well OW334 metaG | ecosystem: Environmental > Aquatic > Deep...
ACCTGGGTTATTACGTAAATCAATAATAATACCTTTAGGGCCACTGGCAGCCAAATCCTGCCAAACGGTTTGAAACTCTTGATTTACATCTTTGGAAAATTGGGTCAAACGTATATAAGCTGCCTTGCCACCACCAGGCAAGACTTTTAATTCACCCCTAACTGGCTTCACTATAATACGATTACGAACAATCTCTACTTGTCTGGGGTCACTTTCTCCGCCCGAAAGAATAGTCAAGATAACTTTAGTACCCCGAGTGCCACGGATAAGTGTCACAGCATAATCCACTGACATACCTGAAGTATCTAATTTATTAATACTCAAAATTTTATCCCCCGCCCGCAAGCCGGCTTTTTCAGCTGGTGTACCTGGCAAGGGGGCTATAATAACCAACTGTTTGTCACGAATGCCTATTTCAGCTCCAATACCATCAAAAGTACCCTGTAGCTCTTCACCAAAAGATCTAGCTGTTTCTGGGTCCATAAAAACAGAATATGGATCATTGAGCCCAGCCACCATGCCAGACAAAGCCCCATAAAAAAGCCTAGTATCAACCAAGGGTCTCTCTAATGAATTTTGGTGTAAATGATCCCAAACTTTCCAGAATAAAGAAAAATCCACATCTTTAGCCAAATAACCAGGAATAGGCTGATTGGCATTGGTAATACGGCCACTAGTGAGCTGATTTCCCCTAACTAGGTAACCAGCGCCAATGCCTACCAATAAAGCGACTGATACAAAAACCACCACGAGTGTTAAGGGCACGGCTCGTGGGGTACGAGTTTGATTTAAATGTCTAAATGTCCAAGGAAATCTCATGTTCAAAACAAAAACAAAAAACACTCTCTTAAAAGATTTTAGCATGTAGTAAAAAACTGGTCAAAGGCCTAATTTTTACAAAAAGATGAGTAAAAATTGACAATATATCAGATATAACTATAATAATCTCATCCTAGAGATTACAGCTATTCCTAGGCTGTCCCACAACAATATGGGGCCAAATCGCACTTTCAACTTATGGAAGGGTCACTATTATGTCTCCCCCCTCAATCAACACCAACAACCTGATGCCATCAATCGCGACGATCAAAGGATAACTGCGCAGGGAAAATTGAATATTGGGATTTATTTTATAAGTCTCAAACATTCAAAACAAGAAAGGAGTTTTAACTTGAACCGAGAATATTTCCCCAAGGGATGGCGGTCTCGAGTTGCCCTATGCAAACTCGATAAATAACGTTCTCATAAAATATATTTCAAACACAATCCAGCCTAAAAACTGGACTAGGCCAAATTAGGAAGGGAAACCAACAGAACTCCCTCCAAAAACTAAATATCCGCAAACTCAATGTTAATAAGATTAGAATAATAAATTCAAATCTTAAAAACAGCAAGGGCGCGGATTTTTATTTATTCTAAGCACCAACATTGCATTTACTAGCTAATACGCTAAAGTAAATACAGGAGAATATAATATATGAAAATAGTAGTCACAGGTGGAGCAGGGTTTATAGGCTCACATTTAGTAGACGCCCTAACAAAATTAGGGCATCGTGTGTTAGTAATTGATAGTTTAGTACACGGTAAACTAAGCAATATTGCTGCGTCTCTTTCTAAATACGATTTTAAAAAAATAGATATTTGTTCACCAAAATTAGAACGAATTTTTAAAACCTTTAAGCCCCAGATAGTCTTCCATTTAGCTGCTCAAACCAGCGTGCCTGTGTCACTAAAAAATCCAAGTTTAGATAGTGCAGTAAATATTGGCGGATCTGTTAATGTATTTCAAAGCGCACTTAAAGTAAAAGTAAATAAAGTCATCTTTACTTCCACGGGCGGGGCTTTATACGGCGAGGCTTTGGTACGCCCCACACCAGAAACTTATCCGGCTACACCCCTATCCCCTTATGGCATTGCCAAACTGGCAGCCGAAAATTATTTAAGATATTTTAATCTAACACATAAGTTAAAACACACTATCTTGCGTTTTTCTAATGTTTATGGCCCGCGCCAAGACCCGCGAGGTGAAGCTGGTGTAATTGCTATTTTCGCTGATAAAATTTTACGTAACGAATCTCCTAGTATAAATGGTACCGGCCAACAAACCAGAGATTACGTTTATGTAGGTGATGTGGTGACTGCTTTAATAAAATCTATGTCACCCAAAGTGGCAGGATTTTATAATATTGCCACCCAAAAAGAAACGTCTGTGATAGAACTAGTTACTAAAATAAATAAATTAAGTAAAAAAAATATCACCCCCTTACACCGACCAGTCATCAAGGGTGAAGTTTATCGCAGTGTGTTAAATTCTAACAAAGCCAAAAAAAACTTGGGCTGGAAGGCGCGAGTGAATATTGATCAAGGTTTAAAATTAGTAATACAATCGTTAAAAGACAAATAAAATTTGTATGCCCAAAGTTTTTTTAATTATTGTAACTTATAAGGCTGATAAATTCTTACCCGGATTATTTGCTAGTTTGGCTGAAGTCACAACAGACAACTTTGAATTACAAACTATAGTAGTAGAAAATAATTCTAAGGATGGAACTCTAGCTTGGTTAAAAAATAAACCAGGGCTTCATCTTTTACCACAAACCACCAACACTGGTTTTGCTGAAGGAAATAATATTGGCATGCGTTATGCTTTAGAACGCGGGGCAGATTATATTTTTTTACTAAACCAAGATACTGAAGCAGATCCTTTATTCCTAAGTACCATAGTCAAAGTTATGGAAGTAGACAAAACTATTGGTGCGGCTCAATCATTATTACTACTACACGAAAATGGTACACGTACTAATAAAATAAATTCCTGGGGCAACGAATTGCAATTTTTAGGTTTTGGTTATTCTGGTGGCCTTAATAAATCATCAAATAATATTTCCGAAAAAATCAAAACTATAACCTATGCTTCGGGAGCGGCCGTAATGTACAGAGCTACAGCCCTAAAACAAGTGGGGCTTTTTGACAGTTCATATTTTCTTTATCACGAAGATACTGAATTGTCGCTCAAGCTACGATTTGCCAATTGGAAAATAGTAATGATACCGCTATCTAAAATTTGGCATAAATATCACTTTGGTAATTCCAAAACTACCTACCAATATTTAGAAAGGAATCGTTTAAGAATATTGTTAGAATTTTACAAACTCCCTACACTAATACTAATTTTGCCAATGTTTATATTATTAGAAATGGGAGTAAGTATTTTTTCTATGATTTCCGGATTTTTCGGAGAAAAGATTAAAGCCTATGGCTGGATTATAAAAAACTGGTCAACCGTGATGTCCAAAAGACAAACTATTCAAAAAACACGACTTTTAAATGAAAAAGATTTGGCCAAATCCATAGTTGGTAGTATAGATTTTGCTGGAATTAATAACCCTATACTACACTACCTAGCCAATCCCCTACTTTCTATTTACTGGTTCTTAGTTAAATTAATTATTTTTTGGTAATGGTTATTATACCTAAAAAATACAGCCAATATTTTATCGCTGGTGTCTCGTTAATTCTGGCGCTTAATATTATTTGGCTTCAGTCCGCTGTCTTGAGCCTGGTATTTGGTTTATTTTGGCTGCTTGCTACCTCTTGGTTTATAGGGAAAAAATTAATCCCCACAAATGTCTTATCAACCCTAAGCCTGGGCCTACTCAGTAATTTAGCGCTTATTGGAACTCTTGGTTCTATAATATATCACTTATGGAATTTATCTAATTGGCCAATAATTTTTATACTTCTATGTATAACTAGTTTAACTGTTACTTGGGCGCGAGATATACAAATGTCCTGGGAAGGTTACAGTTTTGCCAAATGGCATTTATTAATAGTGACTTATTTCATTTTAATAAGTGCTAATTTTTACCAACTCTGGCTACATCGCACGGACGAAGCCCTACGTTCTACTTGGCAAGTACTACCTAATAGTTTTTGGATACTAATCACTATTAGTACCTTACTACTGCTTTATATACAATTTTTTGAAAAACCATTACTTAGTTTAAATATAATACACGCCTTACTGTTTGTTTCAGTAGCTCTCATCATTTATAAAATCGGCTATGGTTATGACCCGTTTATACATTTAGCCACCGAAGAACATATAGCTAGATTTGGTTTTATTGAACCTAAAAAATTTTATTACCTAGGTTTATATGCGCCTTTGATATTTTTACATAAGATAACTGGCCTATCATTATCATTTTTAAATGCTAGCTTAGTTCCTCTACTAGCTGGACTAACACTGCCGGCAGCTACCAACTTCCTATTGAGCCACTACCACAAAAATCAATTTACCTTGGCTGTGCTAGCTATACCTTTTAGTACTTTTATAATGACTACGCCACAAAATCTGGCTAATCTTTATTTAATTATTGCCGCCATGCTGGCTCTGGCTATAAATCCACCGCTTATCATATTGGTAATATTTACTTTAGGAGCTATTTTTACCCACCCAATAGCTGGCCTGCCACTACTAGCACTATGTTTATTAGTGATAGCTAACAACAGGGCTAAATACAAAAAAACACTAAAATACGCCAGTTTTATATTAGGCTTGGGTGGATTTATAATGGCTTTTGGACTCTTAGCCCTAATTTCACCTTTCCAATTTACTTTTGGCTGGCAAAATACAGCTTGGCAAAAACTTTTACCTTTTTCTACTTCTTGGCGCTGGGCTGGACAATGGCTGATTGATATAGTTTATACATATTCAACTCTACTCCTGCCTTTAATTATTATAAGCGTGGTGTTGTATGTTTGGTATTGTAAAAAAGAAAAAAACTATTTACCGCCACATTTAATAATAATCGCCTTTTTAATAATCAATATTATTGGCTTTGCTTATTTTATTGATTTTCCTTTTTTAATATCTTATGAAAGATTAGATTTTGCCAAACGTTTACTAGATATAATAATCCTATTGGCGCTGCCTTTAGTTTTAGTGTTATTGGCCCAATTACCTAGTACTAAAAAATGGCTAACTATAATTTCAATCCCTGGGTTAGCTATATTTTTACTATCATCTTTTTACTTAAGCTACCCTCGTTATGATAGTCACGAAAAAAATAAAGGATTCTCTGTATCGCAACATGATTTTAATACTGTAAAAATTATTGCCCAAGAAGCCAATCACAACTCTTATTTAGTTTTAGCTAACCAAAACTTAGGTGCGGCGGCTTTAGCTACTTTTGGCTTTAGTAAACATTATATAGGGCCAGATGCACAACCCCAATACTTTTATTCTATCCCCACTGGCGGCTGGCTTTATCAATACTTTTATAAAATAGCCGAAAAAAAAGAGCCCCTACAGCCCACCTTAAAACAAGTATTTATTGATTTCCCAGAAATAAACTCTATTTTTTTGGTACTAAATGACTATTGGTTTAACCGCGAACAAATAGCCAAAACTGCTGAAACTTTTACCAACCAAATTATAAATATAGATCAAGGAAAATTGCTAGTATGGCGCTTTGATAGATTCTAGTTCTGCCAAACCATCAACTGTAAACCCCAAATAATGTACTTTAGGTGATGGCATTAGATTGGTAATTGGTGTATATACATATTGGGCTGCTAAAATGAATCCGTAACGAGATTCTATTTCTATACCTCGTCTAAAAACTTGATCCTGAGCATTTTTATCTACGCCCGGACCTCTAGTAAAAACCAATTGGTTACTCATACCAATTATTTTATTTTTTTCTTGTAACCATTTAATACTCGCCCTACCATCACTCAGCCACAAGCGCACTGAGGGAATATTTATATTCACCTTTATGTTTGGATATTTTAATAAAATAGCCTCTACTAAACCATTGCGCCAAACAAAAGCACCCCTAAAACTATCCAAAGGGGCTAGTAAAACTAAAATTTCAGACGAATTAGCATAGGTACTTAATTGGCCAAGAGTATATTTAGTATAATTGCCAGCTATCTGCCAGTTAGCTAAACGATAAACCAACAAACTAAGACTGAGAAGTAATATAATAGCTAAGGCAACTTGTCGCCAAATTGATTTAAACCACGACCAAATTGGAATTACTACCAAACCAGCTAAACCTAAACTGGGCAAATATAAATATCTTTCCCCTTCACTGGTCAATATATTTATACCTAAATTTAAATGTGGTAGTAAGGTGGCTACAAATACTAAAGTAAACCAAATAAATAAAGATTTTAAACGACTAGTTTTATAAATTAAAATCCAGATAAATACAACAATTACAAAAAATAATAATAAATCATCATAAGCCCAAATTGTTATAAGATATTTCCAAGTACCACCTGAAAAAAATACAATCAATGATGAAACAAACATTTTACCAATTGCTATTAAGTTAAAATTACCATGCACTTGATTGCCATAACCACCAACCAAAGTACCTAAAGCCAACCAACGAATTAACAAATAAACAGCCAGGGCTCCAACCCAATAAATACATTTATGGCTAATATTTTTAAAGCGATATCCTAAACCGCCTGATTGTAATAACAAAAAATCAGCGGCTAAAATCACTACCGGCCAAGCAATAGTACTTTCTTTGGCTAATAATGATACTAACCAGCTTAAAATAGCGTACCAATAATATTTATGTACACCATCTTGCCGAGCTTTAACCCAACACCATAAAGAGACAACGGCTGGTAAAGCGGCGAGCACTGAAACCCCACCTGTGATCCAAGCAACTGATTCAGATTGTACTGGCGCCCATAAAAACAATAAGCTTACAGCTAAAGCTAAGCGGCTACCTACGTCAGGCAAACGACGTAATATTAAATACCAAAACCAAGCTACTGCCGTATGCAATAAAATTATTACTGCATGATAACCGATTGGATTGAGGCCAAAAAACTTATAACCAATTATAAAAAATAAATTATGTAATGGCCGATAAAAAGTCGTACCAGCATTTTGTGAATTGGCAAACCAATACCACCAAGGGTGTGAGCTTAAAGCTATATTTTTTAAAAAATCAAAATCATCTGAAACAAAATAAAAACTCAAACTACAGCCAAATGCCAACAAAGCACTAGCTATTAAAAATATCAGCGTTGATTTGTCATTCTTAAACCACTCCTTATAAATAAAAGGAATAATCATAATTTAGTTATAAAACTAGGAGCTTTTTTAAATATGAATCTATATCCAAACCCTTCACTGTATTAGCAGCGGCCGGACGCAAAGCAAAAAGTTCATCACGTCTATTTAAACAATGCTCTAATACTTTAAGTAAATCTTCACTGTCGCCAGCTTCAAAAATATAGCCATTTACTCCATGTTGAACTAATTGCACACCACCAATTTGGGCAGCTATAACAGGTACTCCAAAAGACATACTCTCACCAATAATAGTCGGAGAGTTTTCATAACACAGCGAAGGAAAAATAGTAGCATCTATGCCAGAAAAAACTTCAGGGAGCTGACGATGGGGCACAGCACCACTAACAATAATTTCCTCATAACCTTGAGCTGAATTTTTTATATCTGCCAATAAAGCACCTGAACCAACCACCAACAAAGTAACTCGCCTTGGCCACTTTGTTAAAAACTTTTTAAACGTATCAATCAAAAAAATTATCCCCTTATGGCTCTCAATTTGTCCTAAATATAAAAAATGAAGTTGGTCTGTCTTTTGAGGCGCTGGAGATAACTGCAGCACCGGGCGCAAAGGATTAAGCAATACTACTCGTTTGGAGTGTTGAAAAAAACCTCTTTCCACATAAAAATCCAATAAAAATTGAGAAGCAGACACTACTACCTGAGGCGAGCTAAAAAGCCAGCGATTAATAGAGCCATAAAGGCGAGTTAACCAAAATTTATTTTGCCAAGCTTGTTCTTCGCCCTTAATAAGCCGGCCACTAGGCACTACCAATTGAACATCATGTAAAGTATGAACATGCCGAGCTGTAAATTTACGTGAATAAGCGCTAGCCGCTCGTATTGAACTATAGCCCAAACCTTTAAGATTATGAGTTAATACCAACTGTGGTCGTATTTTTTTTAAAATACAACGGGCCACAATATAGGCATGCAAATTAAGCATATCCAAACCATGCCAAGGCAATCTTAACCAAGCTGGACGACTATTTATAGTCAAAAAAGAAAATAAATTGAAAGGATAATAGCGATAAACCATTAATTTACCTTTTGCCACTTTTAATTCCTCAGCCTGCGGCCACAAAGATTTAAACCCTAACCAATAACCAACTGTAATCACTGAAACTTCATGCCCTAATTGCAATAAACCATCAACCGTATTCTCTACTGCCACATCAGCCCCACTATTGGAATATGGCCGAAAAGCTGAAGCTAATAAACAAATCTTCATAATATTAATTAATACAATTACGATATACTATTTCCAATTTATCAACCACTGCCTGCCAATCAAAATTACTTACTACTCGCCGCCGGCCCTGATTAACAAAATCATTTTTTAATTTATCATCAGTTAATATTGTAGTGATAGCTTCGGCCAGAGTCTTAACATCATTCACTGGAACAGTTAAACCAGCCTCCCCCACTACCTCGCAAGGTCCGGGTAATTTAGTAGTAATTACAGGCACGCCACAAGACATAGCTTCCGCTAAGACCACACCAAAAGATTCCACTTCATAAGAGGGCAAAACAAACACTCGGGCCAAACGATATATGCTGGGTAAGTTGGTTTGTTTTATTAGCCCCACAAACACCACTCGCTGGGTTATACCTAAAAATTCAGCTAAAGTCTGATAAGATAATTTCTGATCCCCTTCTCCAACTATTAATAATTTTACTCGCGGTTCTTTTATTTGAGCTATGGCTGATAAAAGGTGTTGCAAACCTTTAAAATAATGGGCTTTATCTAATCCACCAACAAACAAAACCACTTGATCGTCTGGTTTAATATCATATTTTTCCAACAATTTATTATCAACTGGGCCTGGAGAAAAATGGTTAGTATCTACGCCGTTTGGTACAATAAATTGTTTACTTTTAAAATATTTTAATACCTTACCCAAATCACTAGAATTTATATAACTAGTTGATGATCCTAAAACGGCTTTAGCTAACCAAACTATAGCTGGTAGCATTAAAACAGTATACAAACGAAAAATAAAATATCTCACCCCCTCACCTTTTAGATCATTATGATACTGTACCACTAAAGGAATTCTTCTAAAATAAGTGGCTAGTAGTACCAATTTCGTACTACCTACAAAATAAAGATGCAAATGAACAAGATCAAAACCGCGCAGCAACCAAAGAAGTTGCGGCAAAAAAGCCGCGTTGCCCAAAGAAAACACCGGCTTTAAATAAACTACTTTAATATTGTGTTCTATCTCTACTCTAGATTTTGTACCATTATAAGCTGGCGTAAAAACCGTAACCTGGTGCCCCCGAGCAGCTAACAACTTGGCTTGTTCGTGCGCTACTACACCCACACCACCACCATATGGTGGCCAAACACAAGTAATGTGTGCAATACGCATACCCCGTATATCAACCTTGCTCGCCAAAAAATAAGCGAGTACGGTAAATAAATAAATAATTAGATTGATAATTATAAATCATAACTGATGATGTTAGTTTGTATTTTGTCGAAACAAGCTTAAACAAGGTTGTATTACGGGGCATACCCAACCAACGACTATGCAGTACGACTAATCTTAGCTCCTACAGCTTTTAGCCTCTCATCAATCTTTTCATAACCCCGATCAATATTTTCAATATCACTAATAATGGTTTCGCCTTGAGCTATCAAAGCAGCAATAATCATGGTAGCCCCTGATCTTAAATCCAAAGATTTAATCTCACGACCATAAAGCGGCGTAGGACCAGTTACTATAACTCGGTGAGGGTCGGCTATAAGAGCATTGGCTCCCATCTTTACAAGCTCAGTAATATGATTCATTCTTCCTTCGTACAATGGATCATGAATCAAAGATGTACCACTCGCTTGAGTAGCCAAAACAGCAAAAGGTGCTTGCAAGTCTGTAGGAAACCCTGGATAAGGCATGGCTTGCAACTTGAAGCTATTCAATTGCCTAGAGGCTTTAACTGATAAAATATTACCCTTCATTTCAAAGTCCACACCTATCTCTTTAAGCTTTAAAAAAATTATAGACAAATGTTGTTGATCTATAGGGCTAATTTCTAATCCGCCCCGACTTACTGCTGCCAGTACTGCCCAAGTGCCTATTTCTATAGTGTCGGGCATAACTGTATACTCGCAACCATGCAAAACACCCACTCCTTTAATTACTAATTTATGAGTACCTATACCATCAATCTTGGCACCCGACGCTACTAAGAAATTACACAAGTCTTGTACATGAGGTTCAG
>Ga0172379_10011814_pt1 | contig 10330 bp, 11 predicted proteins | sample GrowelOW334metaG_FD_119756 | JGI IMG/M metagenome (GOLD analysis project Ga0172379, IMG submission 119756) | Groundwater microbial communities from an aquifer near a municipal landfill in Southern Ontario, Canada - Groundwater well OW334 metaG | ecosystem: Environmental > Aquatic > Deep...
AGCGGTGCTCGGAGGAATTGAGGGACTTTTGATAATTTTAATTTGGCTTAAGGCGGAAAAAGAAGGGAAAAGAACGCCGGAATATAAAGTTAAAATTTCCGAATGGGTGTTGAGTCTGGTATCGTTTGTCTTCATTTTGGGAATTATTTATAAAATAATTTATCCTGAATCATAAGAAAAAATTTGTGGCTACGGATTTAAAAAAATATCAGGCGAAAAGAAAATTTTCCGTCACGCGAGAACCAAAAGGTGAAATTAAAAAAACCGGCAAAAGCCGGTTTGTTGTTCAGGAACACAACGCGAGCCATTTGCATTATGATTTTCGTTTGGAGATGGATGGCGTTTTAAAATCTTGGGCTGTGCCAAAAGGTCCACCGGAGATTGCGAAAATGAAGAGGCTGGCGGTGCAAGTTGAGGATCACCCAGTTGAGTACATTGATTTTGAGGGTGTGATTCCCGAGGGTCAGTATGGCGCGGGCGAAGTGGAAATTTGGGATAAGGGAAAATTTATTTTGAAAGAGAAAAATGTTAAGGCTATGAAATTTGAGTTGCGGGGTAAAAAATTAAAAGGGGATTACGCACTTGTAAATTTTAAGGAAAAAAATTGGCTGCTCTATAAAATTTAATATAATCAAAAAACACGGCTCCAAAACGGCCGTGTTTTATTTTTAAATTTATTTTGCGAGGTTCAGGGCATTTTGCAGAAGCTCTGCCACGGTCATTGGTCCGACGCCGCCGGGAACAGGCGTAATCCAGCCGGCTTTTTCCGCAACGGAATCGAAGTCCAGATCGCCGACAGTTTTTCCATCTTCCAATCGTGTTGTTCCGACATCAACTAAAATCGCGCCGGATTTAATCGCGTTGGCTGTGATGACCTTGGGTCGGCCGAGGGCGGAGATAATAATATCAGCATCGGCAATTTCCGTAGTTAATGTTTCAGGGGCAATTATTATTTTAATTTCATTTCCTTCCAAAATTTTCGCCAACGGTTCTGCTAAAATTTCGCTATTTGCTAAGATGGCGATTTTTTTGTTCTTCAGCGTCGTATCGGTTGATTTAATCAATTCTAGAATTCCCGAGATAACCGGCGGAATTATCTCCGGCTCGCCGGCCATAAGTTTTTTGATATTTTCCGGATGAAATCCGTCAGCATCTTTTTTGGGATCGATGGCGGAAATTATTTTATTTTCGTTATATCCTTGGGGTAGGGGAAGTTGGACGATAATTCCGTGAATGTCTGGTCTGGCGTTTAATTCCTCTATTTTCGCGATGATTTTTTCTTCCGGCTCAGTGGCAAAAAATAAATATTTTTCAAAATGAATCCCGACTTCAGCCGCGGCTTTTTCCTTCAGACCGACATAAAGATGCGATGCCGGATCGGCGCCAACCAAAATCACGGCCAAGCCGGGAACGATTCCCAATTCGGCAAGTTCTTTTTTTATTTCGGCGCGGATTTCCGCGGCGATTTTTTTGCCATCGATTATTTGTGTCATAAAACTGAAAGCCCTGGGTAAATAGGAAATTTAGTCACAAGTTCGCGAACGCTTTCGCGGACTTCTTTTTTTATATTTTCGTCGGAAATATTTTTTATAATCTTCACAATCATTTCTCCAACCAATTTCATTTCTTCTTCTTTCATCCCGCGGGTCGTGAGCGTCGGAGTGCCGAGCCGTACGCCGGAAGGATCAAGAGGTTTTCTTGTGTCGTAAGGGATCATGTTTTTGTTGACATAGATTTCTACTTCGTCCAGCGCGTCTTCAACTTGTTTTCCGGCAAGGCCGGTTTCAGTTAAGTCAATTAAAATCAGGTGATTGTCTGTCCCGCCAGAAACTAATTTTAGTCCGCCAGTGAGTAATGTGTCCGCCAAAACCTTGGCATTTTTTACAATTTGTTTTTGGTATTCAATAAAATCTGGCTGGAGCGCTTCAAGAAAAGCTACGGCTTTGGCAGCAATCACATGTTCAAGCGGGCCGCCCTGCATTCCCGGGAAAACAGCGGAATCAATTTTTTGCGCCAGATTTTTTTTATCTTCTGGACGTAATCGGTCAGCGGTTTTAGAAAGGATTAAAGCGCCGCGCGGACCACGTAAAGTTTTATGAGTTGTGGTTGTTACAACATCGCAAACGGGAATTGGGTCGGGATGAATTTTCGCGGCGACAAGTCCCGCGATGTGGGCGATGTCGGCCATCAAATACGCGCCGACCTCATCGGCGATTTTTCGGAAAGCGGCAAAATCAATTTCGCGGGGATAAGCTGAAGCGCCGGTCAAAATCAACTTTGGTTTTTCTGCCAAGGCGATTTTTTTGACTTCATCCATATCAATCCGGCCGGTATCTTTATTTACTCCGTAGAAAACAACGTTGTAAAATTTTCCAGAAAAATTTACCGGTGAGCCATGAGAAAGATGCCCGCCGTGCGCCAGGTTCATGGCTAAAATTTTATCGCCGGGATTTAGAAGGGCGAGGTAGGCCGCGGCGTTAGCTTGGCTACCGGAGTGAGGCTGGACATTGGCGTGCTCGGCGCCAAAAATTTTTTTCGCGCGATCAATCGCCAAATTTTCCGAAACATCAATAAATTGGTTTCCGCCGTAATAGCGCTTGCCAGGATAGCCCTCGGAATATTTATTGGTAAGCGGCGTGCCCATGGCTTCCAAAACTGCGCGGCTAACAATATTTTCCGAAGCGATCATTTCCAAACCAGAGCGTTGGCGGTTGATTTCATTTTCAATCGCGTCCGCGATTTCGGGATCAAATTTTGATAAAAAAGACATAGGATAAAAATAAAAAGTTACTTAGTTGTTTAATTTCAGATTGGCTCTTTATTACTTCATAGTATTAGTAACTTGGTAATTTGATAATTTAGTAGCGCTATTTTATTTTACTTCAATCCTTGACAAAAAGCAAAAAATGATGGATAATTTTTTATTCGCCGAATATTCGCCGAAATTAGGCGATGGAGAGAGGAGGGCAGAGATGATCAGCGACCTGTTGCATTTCATCGGCTGGGCGCTCTTTCTTCTTGGGTTGGCGGGGGTTTGGGGGACATGGATGGATAATCAAAAAGTCCCGAAGCGCGTCTGGGATACGAGCGAACTCTTTTGTTACTACGGCGGGGGAGGGAGCGCTCTCTTGGGGTTTGTGCTTCTTCTCTTCGGTTGCGGCGGAAGTCTTCCCGCGCCGACCGATCCGGTTCACGTGGAAGTCACTGTCTGCGAGCCGACGCTCGGAACTGAGGGCCAGTACCTCACGCTGAATTCTTGGCGGAGAGAAATCGGCGTCTGCGAAGCAATGCGGGCCGATCTCTGGGAGCGCGAGGATATTCTCAGCAGAGCCGAGAGTGATCTCCTTCGGCTGGGGGAAGAATATGACACTTACCAGGCAGAGGGCCGGACCGACTGCTATTGCGGACCGGTTTGCCAAGAGGTGGTGAACTTTGTGGAGCAAGCACGGATAGACGGCCGCGTTTGCGGGCCGTGAGTCGTTGGGCTTTTGTGGTTTAGTGTTGCGAAGCGTCGCAGCACTTACCGCAGGAGCCCTTTTTTTATTATCAAGCGAGTGAGAAAAATGAAATTTTAATTTCATTTCCGAGCGAGCGCAGATAACACGGAGTATTTCAAAAACCCGCCGGCTGGGCGGGCTTTCTTTATAAATTTTTTACCATATAAGTTCCGTCGGGGTGATATCCAATTTTTTTATAATATTCTCGAACGCCGATGCCGGAGATGACGGCCATTTTTTTTATTTTTGATTTTCGCGCGATTTTTTCCGCTTCGGCCATTAATTTTTTTCCAAGACCAAGATGCTGTGTCGCGCCGGGTGAATTTTGATCAATCGGCACGAGATGTCCATAGGTATGAAGTTCGCGAATCAGTGCTGCGTCTTCTAGCTCCGGCAAAATGGCCGGTGTTTTAAAATCAGGAATTCGCAGGCGTACAAAAGCGTAGAGAATTTTTTTATTTGGCGATTCAAAACTGATAAAATATTCCACGCCGTTTGATGCTTTATATTTTTTTATAAACAATTTTGGAGTAGTGTGTTTGATATTTTTTTGGTGGCCAATTTCTCGACAGCGGATGCATTCGCAAGAAAGTTTGCGACGCGCCATTTCCGCGGAAACTACTTCGCGTAAATTAGAAATTTTATTTCCCGCCGCGATGCTTGGGCTTGGAATGTCGCGGATTAGGCGATTGACGCGGATGTAAGGCGGAATTATTTTTTTAATATTGATAAGCAATTCCACAAGTTGTTTTTCCGAATATGGTTTGTATTTCCCTTGTTTCCACCACTTGTAAATTTTCGAACCGCGCGTGACGACGCAGGGATAAATTTTAATCATATCCGGCTGAAAATCGGGATTAGAAAAAATTTCGCGGAACATTTTTAAATCTTTGGCCGGAGTTGATCCCGGAAGATTTGGCATTAAGTGATAGCAGATTTTAAAGCCGGCGTCTTTCAGGAGTTTCGTGGCGCGGATAGTCGCGGAAACATTGTGTCCGCGGCGGTTTCGCTGTAAGATAGAATTATAAATGGTCTGTACGCCAAGCTCTACTCTTGTGGCACTGAGTTGGCGCATTTTTGCGATCTCTTCCAGCGTAATATAATCGGGCCGGGTTTCAAGAGTAATGCCAATAATGCGGTGCTTCGCGGTTTCATTAATTTTTTGCGCCGCGGCGAGTGTTCTACTTTTCCTGCCATTTGCCCCATCAAAACATCTTTGAATAAACCATTTTTGGTAGCGGTCAGGAAGGGCCGACCAGGTTCCGCCGATCACAATCAGTTCCAGTTTGTCGGTCGGATGGCCGTTCATTTCTAAAACCTTAATTCGTCCAGCAACTTGTTTTTTGGGATCAAACTTAAAAGTCACGGCGCGCATCACGGCCGGTTCGTTGGATAAATAACTTTTCGGCATATTTTTTTCCGTCGGGCAATAAGAACAGCGGCCGGGGCAAGGATAGAATTTTGTTAAAACGGCAACTGGAGCAACACCGGAAATTGTCCGTACCTCGCGTTTCTTGAGAAGCGCTTCCAATTGTTCATTTCGTTTGATTTTTTTCTGCCGTAAAAGTTTTTGATAAATTCTAAAAATATCGGCGGAAAGAGGCGAAGCCATTTTAAATTTGCCGGCAGTCTGGCGTTTAACCTGCGCCAAATCAGTGCGGCTTTCTGGCCGTGATTTGATAATTTTTCTGGCGATGATTTCTAAAGTATTCATTTTATGAAAGAAGAAGTTGCAAAAAAAATATTAAATAAAGTTAAGGAGAGCTACACGGTTATCGCGCCGCATTTTTCCCAAACCAGGCAGAAATTTTGGGACGAGATGCATGATTTCGCCGAAAGTCTGGGATCGGGCGACTGCGTGCTTGATTTGGGTTGCGGTAATGGAAGATTATACGAGGTTTTGAAAGAAAAGTCAATCGATTATACCGGCGTTGATAATTCTCCGGAACTTCTGAAGTTTGCTAAAAAGCGATGGGGTGAAAATGAGTCTCGGCGATTTTTACTGGGTGATGCGACAAACTTGGATTGGTGGAAGGGAGAAAAATATGATGTTGTTTTTTTAATCGCCGCTTTACACCACATTCCGTCGGAAGATTTACGGAAAAAGGTTTTGAAAAATGTCGGACAGATTCTTTCGCCAAACGGATTTTTGATTATGACTAACTGGAATTTGTTTGAAGGAAAGTATTTTGGTTATATTTTTAAAAATGTCTTTAAAAAGATTATTGGAAAAAGCGATTTAGATTTTAGGGATACCTTTGTTCCATGGAAAAAATCCGGAACTGGAGAGGTAATGGCCGAGCGCTATTTCCATGTCTTTACTTTACGGGAATTAAGACGCCTCGTCAAAGAATTGGGATTTGAAATTTTAGAAAATTTTTATTCGACTGGCGGGAAAAGGACACGTTTTTGGAAGGGGAAAAACATTGTCACAATCGCGAAAAAGTGATAGAATAGAAATTCAAATATGGATTTAAAAACAGCGAAGAAAATTTATATGATCGGCATTAAGGGTGTGGGCATGACAGCCATTGCCCAGGTTTTGAAATTGCGCGGTGCGGAAGTTACGGGTTCGGACACACATGAGAAATTTTTTACTGACGAAGTTTTGGAAAAAAGCGGAATAAAATTTTATGAGGGTTTTGACGCGGAAAATTTAGCAACAGAGAAACCGGATTTAGTAATTTATTCCACGGCTTACACTGATGAAAATCCGGAATTGGCAGCGGCGCGGAAAAGTGGTTTAGAAACTTTAAGTTATCCCGAAGCGCTTGGCGAAATTTTAAAAGAAGGTTTTGGCATTGCCGTTTCTGGAACACACGGAAAAACCACGACAACAGCAATACTAGGATTTGTTTTGCAAGAACTGGGGAGCGATCCAACAGTAATTGTGGGTTCGGCGGTGCCGCAACTCGGAGGAAACGCGCGGGCTGGCGATGGAAAATATGTAGTAGTTGAAGCTGACGAATACCAAAATAAGTTTTTGTATTTTGACCCGCGGGCGATTATTTTGACGAGCGCGGAATATGATCATCCGGATTTTTTCAAAACGCCGGAAGATTATTTTGATGCTTTCCGAAAATTTGTGGCAAAAATTCCGGCAGACGGATTTTTGATCGCGTGTGTGGATGACAAAAATGTAAAAGAAATTGCGGAGGCGGCGAAGTGTAAAATAATTTTCTATGGATTGTTTGGCGGGGATTGGCAGGCGAAAAATATTATTCAGAAAAATGGCGGAATGGAATTTGAAGTTTTTGAAAAAGGCGAGTCGCGCGGGGTTTTTAAAATTCAGTTACTCGGTAATCATAATGTGGTAAACGCCTTGGCGGTAATTTCCACGGCCAGAGCATTGGGATTTGATTTAGAAAAAATTCGCGCGGCATTAGAGAAATTTTCCGGGGCCGTGCGGCGATTTGAAATCAAAGGCGAGGCGAATGGGGTTTTAGTGATTGACGATTATGGCCATCATCCAACGGAAATCAGGGTGACGCTAGAAGCGGCGCGGCAAAAATATCCTGATAAAAAAATTTGGTGCGTTTTCCATCCACATACTTTTACAAGAACTAAAGCTCTACTTTCGGATTTTTCAAAATCATTTGGTGCGGCGGATAAAACAATTGTGATCGATATTTATGGCTCGGCGCGCGAAGTGGTGGGCGGAGTAAGTTCGCGCGATCTCGTGGAAGAAATTAAAAAAGAGGGCAAAGATGCTCTCTATATTCCGACGATTCCAGAAGCGGCGGAGTTCTTGGCTAAAGAAGTAAAAAATGGCGACGTGGTAATCACGATGGGCGCGGGTGATGTGTGGCGGGTCGGAGAATTATTGTTAGAAAAATTAAAATAAGGGATTTTTTCCGCGGTGCGGCGAATCCTGGACATAAGTCGGAAGACAAATTCCGGAAATTGATTTGCGCAGTTGGCGCATTATTTTTTTACCTTTTTTTATTGACACCCAATATTTTTTTGTTCCGCGCGCCGGATCGCACTGGTGAAAATAATATGGTTTGATGCCAAGTTCCACGAGGCCGTAAAATAATTTTTTTAAAGTTTCGGCGTTGTCGTTCACCCCGCGGAGCAAAACCGACTGAGAAAGAAGGGGAATATTGGCTGTTCGCAGTGTCGCGACTGCTTTTTTAAATTGAGGTGTAATTTCTTTTGGATGATTAATATGGAGTACTATCCAAAGTGGCGCGGCGTTTTTTAAAGTGGCCACGAGTTTTTTTGTGATTCGCGTTGGAAGCGTGACCGGAATCCGGGTATGGACGCGAATTAATTTGATGTGCGAAATCGTGCGAAGTTTTTTTAGAATACCCGGCAAAGTTTTATCATCCAAAAATAATGGATCGCCGCCGGACAAAATCACTTCGCGGATTTTTTTATCTTTTTTAATATAATCAATCGCCTCGGTCATTTCATGTTTACTAAGCTCGCCATTTTTGCCATCCACTAAATTTTTTCTAAAACAAAAATCGCAGCGCGAGGGGCAAGAGTAAGTTGGACAAAAAATCACCCGGTCAGGATATTTTTTGACAATTCCCTTGACCGGCGAATATTTTTTCTCGGCCAGCGGATCGTCGGATTCTCGGAGATTAGATTTTATTTCCCTTTGTTTCATATGCTAAATATTATCTGATTTTAAGTGGTTTTTCAATAGTCTTGCCTTGGCCCAGATTTTCTGTTAAAATTAAGAAGATTTATGATAAAAGAATTGAGAGAAAAATTAGGCAGTGAAGTTTTGGAGAATGAACCCCTGGCGAACCATTGTACTTTTAAAATTGGCGGGCCGGCCAGATATTTTTTTATTGCCAAAAGTTCCGAGGAAATTGTGAAAGCGGCGGAAGCGGCGCAAGATCTCGGTCTAAAAATTTTTGTTTTGAGCGGCGGGAGTAATGTTTTATTTTCTGACGACGGCTTTAATGGGTTAGTAATAAAAATACAAAACACTAAATACGAAATACAGGAGACGAAAATTATAGCTGAGGCGGGAGTAAAGCTTGCCGAAGTAGTAAAAGCGGCGGCGGAGCAAGGTTTGTTAGGATTGGAATGGGCGGCGGGAATTCCAGGAACGGTTGGCGGAGCGGTACGGGGAAATGCCGGCGCGTATGGAAAATCTACAGGTGAGGCGATAGAAAGAGCGGAGGCCTTAGAAAAATTAAAAGTGAAAAATTATAGCAAAGAAGATTGCAAGTTTGGCTATCGGGAAAGTATTTTTAAAAAAGAGGGTGGAATTGTTTTGAAAGTAGTTTTTAAATTAGTTCCCGGTGATAAAAATAAAATAAAAGAAGAGATGGATAAAATTTTCGCGGCCCGAGACGGAAAAATTCCGCAAGATCCTTCCGCCGGATCGTTTATGAAAAATGTGGAAGTTACAGACGAGATAGTAAAAACAATAAAAGAGTATACTCACGAAGACGTACCAGCCGATTATTTAGAGAAAGGAAAAATTCCTGCGGCGTGGCTTATAACTCAGTGCGATTTAAAAGGAAAACAAATCGGTGGAGCGAAAATTTCTGAAAAACACGCCAATTTTATCGTGAACGTGGGCGGAGCGACGGCGGCTGATGTTATTGCCTTTGCGAGTTTGGTAAAAATGAAAGTCCGCGACGAGACTGGTGTGCAATTGCAGGAAGAAATAGAATACGTCGGATTTTGATTGAGGTAATGGGTAACGAGTAACGGGTAAAAAGTAATTTGAATAATTTTTGCGTTCTGTTATAATAATTTAATTTATTCAGCAAAATTTCTATGAAAATTAGTTTAAAGTGGACAAACCTAGAACCGATTGAAAGCATTGTTGTTTTTGTTGATGAAAAAATCGGCGGTTTGGCAAAATTTATCCCGACCTATGATGCCGACGGCGTGGCCGAGGCTTGGGTTGAGGTGGCGCGGACAAGCAAACATCATAAAACCGGAGAAATGGTTTATCTCGCCGAAGCAGATCTTCGTTTGCCGGGAAAAGTTTTGCGGGCGGAGGAAACGCATAAAGATTTGCGGCAAGCGATTGTTTTGGTTAAAAAAGAATTGGAGAGACAAATAAAATCTTATAAGGGCACCAAAGACGCGAAAGTAAAACGCGGCGCGCGATTGGCAAAAAGAATGACGGTTGTGGCAAAAGGCGTGAGGCCGAGAGACGAGGAAATAAAAGGCAAGAGAGAACGGGAAGAAGGAATTTAATTTATTAATTCATAATTTTAATTTTTAAAGAGATGGTTCCAAGTAAAGTTTTTTTCACGAAAGGTGTCGGAAGGCACAAAGAAATGTTGCAGTCTTTTGAGGCGGCACTCCGAGATGCCGGTATTGAAAAGTTTAATATTGTTTGCGTTTCAAGTATTTTTCCGCCGGGCTGTAAAATGATTAATAAAACTCAGGGTCTTACTGAACTTAAGGCGGGTGAAGTGGTTTTTTGCGTTATGGCGAGAAACGCGACTAATGAACCAAATCGACTTATCGCATCGTCAATCGGTTTAGCATTACCATCGGATCCGGCCCATTACGGATATCTTTCTGAACATCATCCGTTCGGCGAAACAGACCAAAAAGCGGGAGAATATGCTGAAGATTTGGCCGCTTCAATGCTTGCCTCAACGCTCGGTGTGGAATTTGATTCCAATCAAGCTTGGGACGAGCGAGAACAAATTTATAAAGTTAGCGGAAAGATAATTAAAACAACGAATATTACTCAATCAGCTGTGGCGGATAAAAATGGTTTATGGACGACGGTCATTTCCGCGGCGGTGTTTGTGCCGTAAAATTTTATGCCATTACTTCAAAAGATTTTTGGTGATCCGAATAAAAAAATAATTGAAAAAATAGAGCCGATTGTTCGGCAAATA
>Ga0172379_10011815_pt1 | contig 10329 bp, 8 predicted proteins | sample GrowelOW334metaG_FD_119756 | JGI IMG/M metagenome (GOLD analysis project Ga0172379, IMG submission 119756) | Groundwater microbial communities from an aquifer near a municipal landfill in Southern Ontario, Canada - Groundwater well OW334 metaG | ecosystem: Environmental > Aquatic > Deep...
AGGAAGATTTTTACACGTTTGTTAACGATTTTCCTAAAATTTATGCCGAAATAGAGAAACACTTATTTTTTCCAAAGAAGCTGATTTTGTACAGAATCGTTCAAAAACATGCAGCCGCTTTTGAGATATTTAAGACAGTTGCTCAGCAGGAAGGATTGGGTTTAAGAAAACTATTAACTAACGAAAAGAAGTTTGTAGGAATAATTCAAAACGTGTGCGAGAACAAATACCAACTTATCAAAAAGAAAGTTAACACAGGAATAATCCGAAGTATTATTTATATTTTTATTACCAAAATATTTCTTTCGATGCTTTTGGAAATTCCTTATGAAATTTACCGTTTTGGTGATATTAGGTATCTTCCTCTGTTTATTAACATAGGGTTTCCCCCGCTATTGATGTGGGTAATCGGTATGTCTATCGGTATTCCCGGTGCCAAAAATACCCAAAGAATAGTTGAAAAACTAAAAACGGTAGTTTATGACAGGGAGGGAATAATTAAAAGCGAGTTTGCGACGCAAAAATCCGGCAGTAACAAATTCCTGCTTTCACTTTTCAGTATGGCTTACACATTTTTGTTTATTCTGGTATTTGGAGGTCTTTCTTACTTACTTATGTCCATGCTTGATTTTTCTTTTGTTGCGCTCGGAGTATTTTTTATATTTATGTCTATGGTTTTACTTTTTTCGTATAGAGTCAGATATAACGCCAATCAGCTTAAAGTAGAAGGAAATGTTGAAACAATATTTGATCATATTTTCAGTTACTTCACACTTCCTTTCTTAAACTTCGGTTTTATTCTGTCCCGCACTTTTTCTAAATTAAACTTTTTAACAATTTTACTTGATTTTATAATTGAGGCGCCACTTAAAAGCATAATCGAAGTATTCGAGGAATGGACGTCATTTATAAGACAGAAAAAAGAAGACGTTGTAGAAATGCCCGAAAGCGGTTAACTCTACCTTCTTACTATTGTGTAGTAAGTGGGGTGATACAAAAATACTGCAGGAAGGTCTTCAAGTAAAAATCTTTGGAAGTCCAGGTAGTTGTTTTTTCTTTCGTCGGTATTTAGCAATGTTCTTCCTTCTTCCAAAAGTTTATCAATTCTTGGAGACGAATACTTTGAGATATTAGTGGAAGTAATTTGAGTGGAATGCCATATGGAATACTGATCAGGGTCCTGGGGAATATCATAAATAGTAAGATATGCATCAAATTCGGTAGGAATAATTGATGAAACCAAAACAGTTGTTTTGACCCCTACACTCTCCCACTCTTTGGCGATTTTATCCGCAACCTCCAAAAGCGCCGGCGTTGAAACCAATTTCAAATCAAGGCTTTCTCCTATCTCTTTGGGTAATTCTTTTATAAGTTCTTTTGAACGCTCAATATCGTGAGGGTATTTTTTGACCTGCGGATTATAAGCCCATGAATTTGGAGAAATCGGACTATAAGCCCTGGTTCCTAAAATTTCTTTATCAATTGCATAAGCAAGAGCCTGTCTTAAATTTTTTTCACCCAATTGCGGAGTTTGGGTATTGAAAAACAAAGTTACTACTTGGTTAAGGTCTACGTTTTCAATCAGTTCTGAATTTCTCCAGCTATTAAAAGGAGTCGCGTCGAGCGTTTCTTGGATAACATCAATTTGGCCAAGTTTGTAAGCGAGTTTTGTGCGTTCAAGTGTTGGATAAAATTTGTATATTTTTTTCTCCTTTTTTTGATTTATTATTTGGAGTTCTTCAACAAATCCTCCCGATAAGGTTAATTTATGGACTTTCCAATCACCTGTTCCCAAAAGTCCTTTTTTAAACGTCGGTTTGGACAAGACGCTCGGAAAAGGTGAAAATATATCCTGAAGCTTGAAAATTATGGTTTTGGAATCCGGTTTTTCTACCTGTACATCGGAAAATTCATAATTAATATCTTCCGACTTCACTTCTTCCCCGTCATGCCAGATATTTCCTTCGGAGAGATGAAATATCCAAGTGACCCCTTTATCGGGCGATTCCCAGGACGTGGCCAGTGATGGGCTAACCGTCTTATCATCATTAATTGCAGTAAGTCCTTCGCTTAATTCCGAAAGTATGAAAAAGGGTAAGGTGTCAGTATGATACCTGCCGGCAATCCCGATTCTTAGATTTTCCTCCTTGGTAAGATATGGGAAAAGGTATTTAACCAGAAAAAAGGCAGCAATTCCAACTGTAACTCCTAAAATAAGAAGACCCCTAAAACGTTTAATGTATGCACGACTCAGTTTAAATGCGTAAGTTATTCCCGTCATTTATTTATTAAAATAGAGGAATTAGATAGTCAATTGCAATATGGAAACAGCAATAAAAGCTGCGGAGACAACGAAAGTTGCCTTAAAAATCAATTTTTCCAATCCCCTTCTGGTAAAAGAAGAGCTGGAACTTGATCTGGCAAAACCTGAACCACGGGGTTGCATAAGTACCATAATGACAATGGCAATTGAAAATATAATTTGTAATACAAATAAAACGTTTTGCATTTGAGTTTATAGTGTATTATACACGTTTTTGGTTTTTAATGACATCCTCTCTGCTCTTGAGAGCAGAGTTTCCTCTAAAGGAGGATGACATATAAGCGAAGCTTGGCACTGCCTTCGCATTGTCAGCGTTCAATTCATCCCACGAGCTAATGGTTCGACTTTGCTCACCACCCTGAGCCTGTCGAAGGGCGCTCGGGGTTTTCTTGAATGCTGTTATAAAAATCTATTTAGTTACCCAGTAAATGAAAGAGGTTACGATAGAAAGAAGAAATGAAAAAGCAACGAAAGCAATTATTCCTTCAAAGTTCATTTGGGGAATGTCTAACCATTGACTTGAAAATCCGGAGAAATGAAAGTGGATTACTTTAAATTCATGGACTACGAGACTTACTAGGTAAATAATAATTGCTGAGGACACCCATCTGAAAAGGCCATATGTAATAAGATTAATAGGCAGCAGTAGTAAGTTGATTACGGGTTTAGCAATTATTGAAACCACCGTTACTCCGACGCCTGCAAAAAAAAGTGTTAATATTCCTTTTTCAAAATACAATCCTTCTGCCAATTGAGATATAACCCAAAGCGAAAAAGTGTCGATAGTGTAGTGTTTCAGAATTCTTTTCATTCAATTCAAGTATATAGTTAAGGGATCTTGAACATCAAGTCAGCTATTTTGGCAATAGCATATCTTTAACAATTTTGAAGTGATATTGTCTTGCAAATCTATGTGCCTCATCCCGGATTCTTTGAACAAGATTTAGAGCCGGGCCTTTTGGAACTTTGATAAGTTTGTATTTAGTTGGGCCAACTTCATGCACCGGAATTACCAATGTTTCTTCCCGTTTGGCAAGTCCTACGATTATACAATTTTGACCACTAAAAGCTTCGAGAAAAACACTCAGTTGACCTTTTCCGCCGTCAACGATAATAAGATCAGAAAGTCCCCAGTCAGAGGCGTGTTTCACTCTCCTTTTTGCAACTTCACGCAAAGAAGCCACGTCGTCATTTCCCCTTTTTTGATAAATTTTGAAACGTCTGTAAAGATTTTTCTCCGGTTCCCCGCCCACAAAAGTAACCATTGAAGCTGTCGTTGCAGTGCCTCCTATATGGGCTACGTCAAAACATTCTATCCTGGAAAAAACTTTAGAAGTTCCGGCGTATGGCTTTAATATGTTAAAAAGTTCACCAAGTTCTCTACCTCTTATATCATCCAAAAAATTAGGGTTTTCTATAAAACGGTCAATGGGAGTTACTGGCTGGGTAATGTAGTCCAAAATTTTAATTTTATCTCTTATTATTGCGGCATTTTCAAATTCTTCGTTTATTACATATCTGTGAATTTCTTTTTCTAGAGTTTTTTTAATTACCTTTAGGTTTCCCGATAAAAACAGACTTATCATTTTTATATTTTTTTTGTACTTTTTGGTAAGCACTGTTTTAATATTTTTATCCTTTATGGATTCTATAAATGTCGGACAGGGACTACAAAGTCCGATTTGACTGTAAAGACATGGTCTTTTGGAAGGAATATGTTGGGCGTAGGGAAATAATTTTCTCAGCAGTCTAAGAACCGTTTTTACTGAAGTGGATGACGGAAACGGACCGTAAAATTCCATTGAGTTTTCTATATCAATTTTTCTGGCAGTCAGAACTTGAGGAAAATAGTCTTTTGTTATTTTTATATACAAGGGATGTTTATCATCTTTAAGTTCAATATTGTACCTTGGCATGAACTTATTAATTAGCTTTGCCTCAAGAAGTAATGCTTCCAATTCAGAAGAGACCCTTATGTAAGAAAAAGAATCTGCTTCGCCAACCATCTGCTTAGTTTTGCCAAATACAGCATTTGAAAAATACGAACTAAGTCTTTTTCTAAGATTAATTGCCTTGCCTACATAAATCGGATTTTTTTTGTGCTGAAAAAAAATGTAGACTCCGCTTACCTCCGGAGTCAGTTTGAGGTTCTCTTTGGTTTTATTGTGTTTTTCTAAACGGTTTAGCATTTTTGATTTTATTCAAGAATATATTTATCATTTTATGAAATTTTAGGTTATGAGTTTTAAGGAAAAACAAAGAAATAATGAACAAAAGGATAATAATTAGTACAGTGAGCTGACTCACTATAACTGCGAATTTGTTTGTTGGTATTGTGACTGTCGAACCTCCGGATTTAATTGTTATAGTCTCGGGAGCGTCAGATGCAAATAGTCCGTATGGAATTTCTATAGACGTTTGATATCTGGAAAAAGGTGGAAGAACGGGAAGACCACTTTTGGTCTGGAGTTTGTCATCAAAAAATATTTCAAAGCTATTTTCATATTCCGCTTTAATTCCTTGATTAATAAATGTAACGTTTAATTTTTTGTTTATTAGCCCAAACGCAATTTTTCCATCAACTAAAATATTGGTATATCTTTCATCGGGTAAGGTTCCAAAAGTTACAAAAACATCCTTTTGTGGATTGGAGCCAAGCTTAAATGATCCTGGAGAATATGGTTTAGTGGCGCTTGTTCCATGAATTACGAACGTAAAATGCCTAAGATCTAATTTGCTGAAATAGTCCACTCCCGATGTTTTTCCCCAGGTCGGATCAACCGGAACCCAGACTTTTGCCTCTTTATCCCAATACTCAGGCCAGGCATGAAGTATATCAGCAACCAAAGAAAGCGGTTTAATTTCTGTATTGTCTGTGTGGGCATAGCCGTTTATTTCCCTTGCAGGGATTCCTGCAGCCCGGGCAATTGCAATAAAAAGATCAGTGAACTCCATGCAAATAGCGGTATTTGGGGAAGCCAGCGCAGACTTTGCGCCAAAGCGAACCACATCCGGTTTAATGCGATTAACATCGTAAGTCAGGTAGGTTACAACGTAATCATAAATATTTTTGGGAGTATTTAAGGTGACTGCTAATTCTTTTATTCTGGGATCTTCCGTCTGCCAGAACTCACTTGCCTTTGTATTTTCCATTAAGACCTCCTCACTTGGAGTCTCGACTTTTCTTGGGCTTGCAAAAATCTGGACAGACCCTAAAACATTAACATCAATTCTTTGGCCTGGTTTAAGGCTATATGCCGCAAGCCAGTTACCATCCTTGTCGATTCTGATTTTTGTAGGCTCAGGACTGATTTCTTGGTAAAAGACCCTTTGCAGGGAGGTATCGGGAGGAATTGCGATTTCTTCTTCCGAATTTTTGGATGAAGTGTTTTCAAGGTGATAGGAAAGAGTAAAGGAAAATATCTGAGATTTTCCGAATCCTGCCGTAATTCCTCGCTCAAGCAGCTGATTTAATTCATAAGTATAAAGCCTTCTGTCACCTGATTCTTTCACCTCATAAGGCTGAGGATAAAGATAGGCTTCGTCGCCGAAACTTAAAGGGACAGAAAGAATAGCTCTGTATGAATCAAAAACCTGGTTTTTTTCCAGCTTAGGTACTGAAATTTCCCAGATTTCACCGCTCTTGTTTGCAATTTTTGAGTCTTCATAAACAATTATAAAAGTTCTGCTTTTATCCTGGCCTACAACAGGGTTTTTGAAATTTACCGAAACGGAAATACCTTCATCCAGTTTTTGTATATCGATAGGTTGGAGTTCTCCTTTTTCGTAAGCTTTGATATTTACCGGTTCAATCCCTTTTAGTGTAAAAACAAACTTCTCCGCCTGAAAGTTTGAACTTACGTTTTTTATCGTAAACGTGTTGGTTACGGAAGCAATTCCGGTTTCTTTGATTTTGTATTCGGTTGTAGCTTCAGTTATAAAATTAGAAGCAAGTGTTATGTTTTTTGTAAAAAGTAGATTTAAAACAAAAAAGACAGAAGCTAATAATATTTTATTAAACATGTGAGCCTATATATACATTCCAGTATATGACTTTTTGTTTCTTCTTACCTCATCAGGTGTTCCTTGTGCAACTATCTGACCTCCATTGTCGCCTCCCCCGGGGCCAAGATCCAAAATCCAGTCAGCATTTTTTATGACATCTAAATTATGTTCAATGATAAAAACGCTGTTGCCCTTGGAAACTAAAAGCTTTAGTACTTGAAGCAGTTTTTCCACATCTGCAAAATGAAGTCCGGTAGTCGGTTCATCCAAAATATAAATGGTTCTTCCGGTTGCTTTTTTTGACAATTCTGTGGCCAGTTTTACTCTTTGTGCCTCACCTCCGGAAAGTGTTGTAGCTGGTTGACCAAGTTCGATGTAGCTTAGTCCGACTTCTTTTAGGGTTTCAAGTTTGGCTACGACTTGAGGATGAGTATGGAAAAATTCTATAGCATCTTTTACGCTCATATCAAGGATTTGTGATATATTTTTCCCTTTGTAATGTACGTCAAGTGTTTGGGAATTGTAACGGGTACCTTTACAGACTTCACAGGTTATCCAAATATCGCTCATAAATTGCATCTCTATTTTTATTCTGCCTTGACCTTCACAGGCTTCGCAACGACCCCCTTTAACATTAAAAGAAAAATGTCCCTTTTTGAAGCCTTGCGACTTGGCTTCTCTGGTGTCTGCAAAAATGTCCCTAATTAGATCAAACATTTTTGTATAAGTTGCGGGATTGCTTCTTGGTGTTCTTCCTATTGGTGACTGATCAATTAAAATTACTTTATCCAAATTTTCCGTTCCTTCGATTTTTTTGTAGCCTAAAATCTCATTTTGAATAGTATTTTGAAGTTCAGATAAAAGAGCTGGATAGAGAGTTTCTACCAAAAGAGTGGATTTGCCGCTTCCGGAAACACCCGTTATTGCAACCAACTTTCCCAAAGGAAAAGAAACGTCGATATTTTTGAGATTGAACCTATCACAACCGAAAATCTTTAGGCTTTTTTCGCCCAACTCAAATTGCAGAGGAATATTCCCTGGATTAATTTTTCTAACTCCTTTTAAAAATTGTCCAGTTATCGATTTTTTGTTTTCGATAATATCTTCAAGTGTGCCTTGGGCGACAACTTCACCACCTTCTTTTCCTGCTCCCGGGCCAAAATCTACAATATAATCGCTTTCTCTTATTGTTTCTTCATCGTGTTCTACAACCACTACTGAATTTCCCATATCTCTAAGATCTTTTAATGTAGAAATTAATCTTTGGTTATCTTTTGGATGGAGACCTATTGTGGGTTCGTCAAGAACATAAAGTACTCCGGTTAATCCCGATCCGATTTGACTGGCAAGCCTGATTCTCTGCGCCTCCCCGCCGGCTAAAGTTCCTGCAGACCGATTCAAAGTTAGGTATTCAAGGCCAACGTTTGTAAGAAATGTAATTCTGTCGTCGATTTCTTTAATTATTAATTTCGATATTTCTTTTTCTTTCTCGCTTAATTTGTTTGAGTCATACAGACTTTTTACGAAGTTTTGAGATTCCTCAATTGTAAGCCCTGCAACATCAGCAATCGAAAGACCTGCGATAGTCACACCTAAGGATTCCTTTTTCAGTCTTTTACCGTCACATTTAGGACATAGTGTCTCGGTCATATATTTTTCAATTTCAGCTTTTACCCATTCCGATTCGCTGTCGCGATGCCTTTTTTCAAGTTCATAAATAACTCCGGTAAAATTCTCATAAATGTAAGTTAGTTTTCCGAATCTATTGGTTCCTTCAACTTTGTATTCTTTTTCACCCGTTCCTTCCAAAAGAAGGTTTATAGACTCTTTAGGTAAGTTTCTCATTGGAGTTTGGGGGTTAATTGAATTTTCCTGGCATACTTTCAGAAGCAGTCTTGAGTACCAGGTGTCGTGTTCAAATATGTTTGCGAATGGAAGAATTCCTCCTTCTTTGATTGAAATATCATAAGAAAAGAGAAGATTCTGGTTAATTTTTAATATTTTGCCGATTCCATGACAACCATCACACGCTCCGTGCGGTGAATTAAAAGAAAAAGATCTGGGTTCAATTTCCGGAAGCTGGATATTATCAAAAGGACAGGCGAATTTTTCGGAAAAAAGGTGGTCAGTGAATTCTTTTGGAAATTCAGGAAGAGCGAGTGTTTTATCTAGAATTTCTGCAACAACAATAAGTCCTTCAGAAAGTTTCAGTGCTTGTTCTGCTGATTGTGAAATTCTTGTTTCAAGATTTTTGATAAAAATTGGCACTTTTATGTCACTTGAACTTAGTGAAATTCTGTCTATTACAGCTTCGATTGTATGTTTATTGGTTTTAATAAGGACAAAGTTTTCAGAAGTTTCTTTTATTTGCCCATCTACGCGAACGTATTTGAAACCCTGTGCTTTTAGGTTATTAAAAAGGCTTGAGAATTCTCCTTTTCTATCTTTAACCATATGGGAAAGTATTAAAAACCTAAAGGTTTTATTTCTCTTTAGAGAAGTTATAATCAAATTAATAATTGCGGAAACGATTTCATCCAACGACTGTGTAGAAATTTCCCTTCCGCATTCAGGGCAATGGGGGTGACCAATGCGGGCAAACAAAAGCCTCAGATAATCGTAAATTTCAGTAACTGTTCCGACTGTTGACCTTGGATTTCTGGAAGTCGTTTTTTGATCAATGGAAATAGCCGGTGAGAGGCCGGTAATTGAATCCAGATCCGGTTTCTCCATTATTCCCAAAAATTGTCTGGCATAAGTAGATAAACTTTCAACATATCTTCTTTGCCCCTCGGCATAAATTGTGTCGAAGGCCATAGAACTTTTACCGCTACCGGAAACTCCGGTAAAGGTTACAAGTTTATTTTTTGGGATATCCAAGTCTACATTTTTGAGGTTATGCTGCCTGGCTCCTCTTATTTCGATTTTATCTTGCATATTGTTGTCAACCACGCAACGTCCCCAGCGGGAAACCGTGGTGATGTATTTTACCATACCCAATGTCTTATATTCCTATTTTTGTTATACTAAGAGGGTGGATATACAAATTAACCCCTCAGGACAATTTTTGGGTTTGGGTAATGTTTCAATCGGAGGAATTATTTCTGCACTCTTAATAATTGCTTTAATTATTGCCTCTTTGTCCTTTTTATTTTCTTTAATCTTTGGAGGAATCAGATGGATAATGTCCGGCGGTGATAAATCAAAAGTTGATGGAGCCAAAGGGCAAATCCAAAACGCACTCATCGGACTACTCATTGTTTTTTCAGCCTGGGCAATTGCAAATTTCGTAAGTCAGTTTTTTGGAGTAGACATATTTGCATTCAATTTACCAACTGCAAATCCATTCTAAAATTCTTTCGGATAAACCAGAAACTATCTATCCTGAAGCTCCGCAGCTTTTTCTCTTATTTCTAAATTTTTCTGAACAAGAAAAACTCCGACTGCAAGCCCGAGCATCATTATAAGTATTACCAGAAATGTACTGATTTTTTTGGATCTCATTACTGTATTTATGTTATACCTAAAATATGCAAAAAATCAACCGATAATGCCTTCAATTTCTTTGATTTTATCTCTTATCTCAATTGCTAATTCAAAATTCATGTCGAGTGCAGCAATTTTCATTTCCCCACGGAGCTTAGTCGCAAGTCTCTTTTTGTCTCTTGGGGTTAGGCTATCCAGTTGAATATCAGGCAGTTTTTGAAACGCCGATTCTTTAGTTTGGTATATTTTGTCAACTTCCAAGACACCCTCTTCTTCAACAAGTTTTTCCCTAAAAGGCTTTTGAATAGAAGTCGGAGTAATTCCTAACTTCTTGTTCATGGCAATTTGGTAGATACGTCTTCTTTTAATTTCTTTTAACGCTCTTTCAATTGACCCTGTAACTTTGTCTGCGTAAAGTATTACTGTTCCTTCGACATGTCTGGCAGCTCTTCCCATTGTTTGAATTAGTGATACCTCGCTTCTTAAAAATCCTTCTTTGTCCGCATCAAGTATTG
>Ga0172379_10011816_pt1 | contig 10328 bp, 13 predicted proteins | sample GrowelOW334metaG_FD_119756 | JGI IMG/M metagenome (GOLD analysis project Ga0172379, IMG submission 119756) | Groundwater microbial communities from an aquifer near a municipal landfill in Southern Ontario, Canada - Groundwater well OW334 metaG | ecosystem: Environmental > Aquatic > Deep...
AGCTTGTTACAACCCAAATAGTTGTGGAGATTTGACGATAATTATTGGGGGATTAAATTTAGGTTGTAAATGTTGTAGAATTTATAATGAGTAACTGCCAATACTGAATTGAACAGTTGACTGGTAAAAATTTGGTGCTAATTTCTTCAAAGAAAAAAATCAAACCTATATTATGAGGATAGCTGGCTGGGGAAAGTAGGGGCGTTAAATTGTCCCAGAAAGAGGACTTAATGACAGTAAGGCGACGTGGTAAAAAGTCAGATAATGGTCGCTTCACCTCTTTGATCAAAACAGTGGTTAGTGTCGTAACTGCTTTGAGGGCGTTAGCCGAAGTTACGAAAGTCATCATTGATTTGATTAAGTAGAGACCTACTAATATCCCCAGTCAGTCTTTAATATAAAAACCACGCAATTTGTGGTTTTTTCTTTATCGAATTTTTTACGTGTCGCTCTCTATAGAATATTGGGGTATTGTTTCTAATTCTTTTAAACCACCGTAATTGATTGAAAAACAATGATAATTACTTTCCCCAGCAATGCGTAAAATAACCATCCTAGAATTAGATATTAAATGGTAGCTAGCCGTAGAAATAACTTCATCTGCCTTTGGGTTGTACTTTTTGGATATATAATTTATCAGCATCTGTCTGATTGGTCCCATAGGTGGTATGAGATTGTCAGTTCTAGACAAAGGGATTAGTTTTATTACCCCTCTTTCAAGCATTACCATTTTTGGCTCAAATAACCAGGTGTAAATTTTTTTGAGAAAATACATTATATAACCCTTAAAAAATACTATCTTTGTTCCCTTAAAACATAAAGTACGACTGCAATATTCAGAAATAAACCTAATATAACACTGATACTTACTCCACTAGTACTACTATTGCTGTTGGCAAATACCATATACCACCAACCTTCAAAGAAGATGATACTTAAAATTATTTTTAAATTAAGTAGTGTGTAGAATATTACAGAGAAAATCGCTAATCTATTTTTTGTTATAGGGTTATTCATATTAAATATAGATGGTTAGTTAATAAATGTTATAAATTTAACAGTCATCAGCATAAACACAAAACCCCACGCCAGCTGGGTTTTGCAACCCCATACCCCTTTCGGGATATGACCATAGAACAGGTGCTGAACGTGAGGTCCAGTATGTTCTATGGTTTTTAGCCATGCCCGCAGTAGAGCTGTAGGTTTAGGCAATTCAGTTGTATTTATACTATACTGAGAAAGTATGGCTATATCAAGCCATGTGGGTCTATAATTACACCCATGAGATCAGTACAGCTAATTTAGGTATTATAAATATATGCCAACATATCAGGATGTAATTAACATTATAGATCGATTACTGCATCAATTGGAGGAGCACGAAAAAACTAGTGTTAAAGTATATCTTGATGATCTGTGTCCACCAGAACTCTCTCGATTAGAAGTTCATAAAATAATGAATAGGTTGAATCGTAATAACTGCTCCATAAGTATGATTCCGCGTGATGGAAATGGAGAGCTCGGGAATTTCATAGTTTTGACTGATGATAAGAGTATAAAAGTATCGTTAAGTGCAAATACTGAAGCTTTGGGGAAATATAAACAGGAGCTGCGTGATAAATATATAAACGATAAACCGCTTATAGATGATTCCTACTCTTTGCTGAAAGATGGAGTTTCTTTTGATGATGTGGCCGGTGCTTTAAAAGTTAGAAGTAAAATTTGTTATTTTGCTCCTGACTCAATTGAGGTTGGGCTATGTAATTATATGTTTAGACAGAAGGCCAGAAAACCAATTGATTGGGAGGAAATTTACGAATATATAGAAGGATCTACACCAATGAGCAAGGTTAAGGGTCGCAAAATGATTTATGATACTATGCGTAGAATCAACAAAAAGTTGAAGAAGGAAGTTGGTGTTTCAGAAGATCTTTTTGAACCACAGAATAAAACTATAAGACGCAACTATTGAGAGTGACTAAAAGTGACTAAAGATGACTCACCATGTCATTTGCTAAGCTTAACCCATAGGCTTAGCTTTTTAGTTTGGAGTCATAAGTTTATAAATTGAAGAGTGCTATAGAGTGGCATTCCGTAGTACTTAAATGATTTAGCCCATGGTAGAGAGGGTGATCCATAATGTCAGAACGTTGATGATTTCCCTCACCCCATTACCTTTATCTCGTTATGACAATAATGATTAGTAACTTTGCAGATTGGTTGTCACCCTTAGGCTCTCTAAAGTACTTATGACACAAAACATTGCACAAAATTTGTCTCAAAATACGACAAACCAACATAATAAAGTAATGCGAATATTTAGCTAACTATAGCTCTCATTAGGCTCTTTATGGTTAAAAAATATACAAGGCATGCAACATAAAACACAATGTATTTGTGTCAAAAATTAACTTAATTATGCTAAATTCTTCGATTTAGTAATTGACCAATAGTTATCAAAATGTGATATTATGAAATCTATTTGCGATATTATAAAAACAAAACACGAAATTGACATTCTCGAGGGTGCCACAAATTTTACTATTAGACCAAAAGGGAAAGTAACTCGCCTATTTATCGATAATGAATACGTAGAACAAGGCTATTTGGCTAAATTTCCTCGCTATGTAACGCCAATTTATTTAGTTTTGGCTAGACATTCCAATGCAAAAACTCAAACATGTTTCCCCTCAATTTCAACCATCCAAACGGAGAGTGGCATCAAAAATAGAAATTCAGTAGTGGGGGCAATTAAAATACTAGAAGATCATAATATAATTTCGGTTGATCATTCAAGGGGGCGCAGACCAAATTTCTATACTCTGCTTGATATTGTAATCTGGAAACCAATAAACGGTATCACTACTAATACTGTTGTTAAGTCTAGCAACAATATCAATTGTGAAGGCCAACAGTATCAGAATGAATGGCCAAATAGTATCACCAGTGATACAGGAAATCATATAAGTAAATCAAATAATGAAATCAACCATAAACCAATAAATAAACTGGATCAAATAAGACAAGAGTTGGAAGATCAAGGTGTTATAAAAAGGTCGATGAGTGGTAAAATAGAAGGGCTCACTAGCAGTGATAAAGCTGCTACCAAAGTTGCTCTTTAACATTATGAATACTGATTCACACATTGCTACTAGATTACCAGTGCTAATGACACCTAATGAGGTGATAGGGATTTTGCGTATTTCTATGGCTGGTCTATACCGTTTAGTTGATAAGCGTATATTGCCATTTCATAAGGTTGGCCGTGGTTTACGCTTTACTGAACAGGATTTAGCTGAATACTTAACTAGTGGCCGTGTTGAATCAATAAGGAGAATGTAAATGTATATGGCAGTTCGTAAAATGAGAAATTCTTGGTGGGTAGATTTCCGACATAATAGACAGAGGCATAGGGTACGCAGCCCTGAAAACTCTAAATCTGGCGCTGAGGCTTATGAAGCTGTTTTAAGGCAGAAGCTAGCTCGCGGTGAATCAATACAGCCAAGCGATGGGCAAGCGCAGGTTACATCTATTCCTACGTTTAAGGAGTTTTCTGAGAAGTGGTGCGAGACGTATGTAAAGAATAATAATAAACAATCAGAGCAAAGGACTAAGCAATTAACTTTAGCTGCGCATCTTGTTCCATGGTTTGGAGCAATGGCACTAAATAAAATTACGCCTCAACAAATTGAAGAATATAAAACATCGAAGCTTAAATCAGGTTTAAGTGTAAAGACAGTTAATAATCATCTAGCAATTTTGAGTAAGTGTTTACGTTCAGCTCAAGATTGGGACGTAATAAGTGTTATGCCAAAAGTTCAGCGGCTTAAATTTCCGCCATCAAGCTTTGATTATCTGACGCAAGAAGAAAGTTATAAATTACTTGAATCAGTCAGGCATCCTTTATGGCACGATATGATTCTATTGGCTTTAAGGACTGGCTTACGTTATGGAGAGCTGATTGGCTTGGAATGGTGTGATGTAGATTTTGAAGCGCAGGTATTAAACGTGCGGCGTTCTAATGTATTAGGTGTGATTGGTAGCCCTAAGAGTAACAAGACACGTTGTATACCCCTAACTAATAATGTTATTGATATGTTAAGATCTAGGCGATGTGCTAAAGGTTTGGTATTTACTTATAATAATGATCGGGCGGTAAATTATTCAACTGCTAGAGATAACTTAACAAAACTTTCTAAGGCCGCTGGCTTGAGAAAAGTGGGATGGCATATGCTTCGTCATAGTTTTGCTTCGCATTTGACTACTTCGGGGAAAGTATCAATAATTTCAATACAGATGTTATTGGGTCATTCAGATATTAGGATGACAATGCGTTACGCACACTTAGCGCCCTCAACTTTACGCGAAGCAGTCATGCATTTGGAAGGAGAAAAAATAATTTTTGGGCAACAGGCGGTCAACGAGTTCGCAGCCCCATTTAACTCACCAACAAAAAAAGCTCTTAACAGAGCTTCATTATCAACTTTTAATTTGGTGGGTCCAGTGGGATTCGAACCCACGACCAACGGCTTAAAAGGCCGCTGCTCTACCAGCTGAGCTATAGACCCATAGTATTAACTATATATAACATAACTAGAGTAATTATTTTTTTGATAATTGTCAATTGCTTTGGAGCTATTTGTGCTATAATTGATACATGCGCAACTACTCTTCCAAAAGTTTAAGAAAAGTCACTAGATACCGTACGCCTTCAACTTTTAAAATGAAGGCTACTCTAGCACCCTTGAAAGCCAAGACAAATCCACCCTATGAGCCGCCTGGTAGAGGCTGGAAGAGTAATGCAGGCAGGTCTTAATTTATAATTTAACAACCACCCGATGAGTATCGAGTGGTTGTTTGTTTGAATTTGTCATTTCCATGAAAATGGGAATCCAGGTAAGTTGGGGTTTTTATTAGTTATAGATTGCTTCAGCCGATTGACATCAGCTTCACAATGACAATACGATTGTGTTTTTAGATTCCCGCCTTCGCGGGAATGACACAAAATGAAGGAGATGATAAATTATTCAATCTCAAAGCTTAAGCTAACATTTACCACAATTTCCTGTGATCCGGCTTCTATTTGTGCTGGAGCTGATTTCATTTCCGCACCACCTACAGCCATATCTCTAGCGTACATCATAGGATAGGGTGATGGGGAATTTACATTTTCTGAGAAGGCCCTTACTTTCCCTAAGTGCACACCAGCGGCTTTGGCCATAGCTTCAGCTTTGGTTCGGGCTTTGCCAATAGCTTCTAAGCGAGCCTTTTGTTGAAAGGCTTCGGGATCATCAATAGCAAAAGTTAGTTGGCCAACTTGATTAGCACCTTTTTCAATAGCGCCAGCCAAAATAGTTCCTACCTTATCCAGGTTTCTGATTTTAACTTCTACAGTTTGAGTAAGCTGGTAGCCGTCCAAAATTTGTTTGCCAGAATCTCGTTCATAATTATATATTGGGTAAAGATTGTATTGGGTTGTACGAATATCTTTTTTTTCAATGTCTTGAGATTTTAGATAAGCAATAATTTCATTCATTTTTTGGGTATTATCAGTTTGAACCTGTACAATAGTTTTAGCACGGCTTTCTACAGATAAAGAAGTAAGGCCAATATCAGGTATAGCCACTACCTTTCCCTCGCCCGAGACAGCTATGGTGTCGTTGGTACTACCGGGTTTTTGCCAATGAGCAAAATTATTAAAACTTACACCAGCTTGAAAAAGCTGGTTCAGACCAAAGGCCCCTAATGATATGGCCAAAAAAATAGCTATCCAGAGTTTTAAACTAGACGGCATGTTTTGGCAGCAGGGAGTGTCCATAAATGTTTTAGTTAATTATTAAAATATTATTTAAGTATATTTAGTATAATTTAAATTTGCGACCTTGCCCAGCTTTGACTGTTTGGGGATTTATCTTTATAATTACTACCGTAATATTAAACGTTAATTTATCCTTTCTCTTACACTAAAAAGTAAGGGTAGTGGATGGAGGTAAAATATATGAAACAAACCAATCATATAAAAATGCCAGAGTGCTGCACTGCCGAATTTTTAAAGCCTAAGTTTTTGTTACTGACTTTGGCTATGTTGTTGGTAGGTGCCATAGTGATAGTTGCCATAGTGCGCGATAGAATAGTGAACCCGCCCCAGTATCAGGTTTCTATTACTGGGCAAGGTAAGGTGAGTTATAAGCCAGATATAGGCAATGTAGTGCTGGGCGTACAGGTAGATAAGGCTGATACAGCCCAAGAAGCTTTAACTGATTTAAGTGGTAGTGTGACCAAGATTTTAGCAGCCATAAAGGCGGCTGGCATACCTGAGGCTGATGTGCAAACTATGAATTATAGTTTACTGCCGCAGTATGATTATAAAAATGAAGTAGCTAAGCTGGCTGGCTATAGTGCTAATCAGCAAGTGGTGGTGAAGGTGCGTCAAATGGGAGTGAATAATGAAAATATAAGCAAGCTTTTGGCAGCTACTACTAAGGCTGGAGCTAATCAGGTATTGGGGATTACTTTTGATGTTTCCAATTTAGAAAAATTAAAACAGCAGGCTAGAATAAAGGCTATTTTGGATGCTCGTAGTAAAGCCGGTATTTTGGGTAAGGCAGCTGGTGTACGTTTGGGTAGGGTGGTGGGTTGGTGGGAGAATTTAATACAGGCTCCAGGTGTAATGTCTTATTCAGGTATAGAAGGCAAGGGTGGTGCGGCTGGTATGTCGCCTTCACCTATAGTGCCATCTGGCACCCAAGAAGTGATAATAGAATTAAGTTTGAATTATCAAGTTAGATATTAATTTTTCGATAAAATAATAAAATAAAGAGAGCGGCCTTTTGGGGTCGCTCTTTTGTATGCAGATAATGGTGGGTTTAGAGTAATTCCTTTATTTTGGGAATATTTTCTTTTTCACCCAAATATGTATATATTCTTAATAAAATTTGGGCACGAAATTTTAGCTCGGATTTGTTTGAGTTCAGCAAATTTTTTTCAAATATTGTTTTGATCTGTTGAATTTTTTCTCTAGCCGAGCTAGGCGAGCTGCTTTTATTGTACCAAGTTATAGCCGAGTCCAATTTAGTGGTATCGTGTGTGGTTGAATCAGCTTCATCACAAAGTTGGGATAAATATTCACTCCCAACGATTTCGGCGGCTTTTGATTGATTTTTTTGATCGTCTAGTTCTTTATAAAGTTCATAAGCTAGCAGGCCATTGGTGATTTTTTTATCAGATTTACAATCCGGCACACCCATGAGACTTATCGTGGCTAGTCGTTCTGCCCAAGCCTTTTTAGCATTGAGCTGCTCAAAATGTGCAGAGTGGTAATACAATTGTTTAATCGCTGTGACTACTTCTGGTTTACAACGAATTTCAGAAATACTCTCCATTATATCAAAGCGATTTAAGTTGGCCATAACAATGTCATTGAGCGCGGAATGTATACGCCGGTTGTAGCTTTCAATAAGTTTTGGAAATTTATCGGTTGGTAATAACATAATAGCTGAATCGGCAGCTATTAAATGAGCTACCCATGTACTGTCAGAAATATCATGGTCGCGCAGTATTAATTTTTCTATAACTGTATCAAATTCCGAAATGGCCGTTGTTATTTTTTTTGTAGCCAACGCCAGCATTATGGCTGCGCTATTGTATTGTTGTTTGACGGCAGCTTCGCAACCGGATTTATAATAGTTGGGTGTTGAATTTTGGGCTAAATTTTGTCCAAACATTGATATGGCGATCATTGTAATCGCACAAAACAAAATTATGACCTTTTTCATTACAGATCCTTTCAGATATGTGGTGAATGATGGTAATCGTTAATTTTTTAAAGAGAATTATATTGCCACCAATTTTACACTCCTTACCAACTTTGTCAAGATTTAAATTTGACATTTATTTTAAGTATGATAGTGTAGTTATATATGGCAGTGACTCACTTAATTGTTGACTTGAAAGATAATAGCCAGCCCTAGGGACTGGAGTGTTTGTCGTGCAATAAAACCAGTCCCTACTTTCTAGGGGCTGGTTTTATTTATAAGTAACATTGTCGCCTTAACTCCCTTGTAGTTCAATTGGTAGAACGCTCCGCTGTTAACGGAGAGGTTCCAGGTTCGAACCCTGGCGAGGGAGTTGAGGTGGTAATGAGTCCAAAATCTATTTTTGTGTTAATATTAGTTTATGACACTACAAGAGTTCACCATTGCCGCTGGTTATGCTGGTTTAACGGCTATTATATTTTCTGAATCAGGCTTGCTGATAGGTTTTTTCTTGCCCGGTGATAGTCTGCTTTTTACAGCTGGTTTTTTAGCTTCGCAGGGGATATTTAATATTTATTGGATAATAGGTTTGTGCTTTGTGGCAGCTGTAGTTGGTGATAGTGTGGGCTATACTTTTGGTAGGCGAGTGGGTAAAAAGTTTTTTAACCGTGAGGAAGGATTTTTTTTTCGTCGCGAACGCATAGAACAAGCTAAATTTTTTTACCAGCGTTACGGCGGCAAGGCTATCGTGTTGGCTCGTTTTGTTCCAGCTATTAGAACTTTGGCACCCATTGTGGCTGGAGTGGGAGATATGCATTATCCAACATTTTTAGCCTACAATATAGTGGGTGGTATTTTGTGGGCGATGGGGCTTACTGCTTTGGGGTATTTTTTTGGTAGCACTATACCAGGAGTGGATAAATATATTTTGCCAGTAGTCGGGTTGATTATTTTAACTTCAGTCATACCAGTTTTACATCACATTTTGAAAGATAGTCGTCGCCGACAGGTAGTATTTAAAAAATTAATATGGTGGAGAAAATAATAGTAGGTAATTGATAATTAGTAGTTTGTTGTTAGAATCCTACCCACCATTTCCAGAAATCATCACCCATTTCAATTTTTTTGTTCTTTAATTCGTTTTGTAATTTTTTGGTGCGCGTGACAAAACCAGCCATATGCAGACCAGTAGAAGCCAAGAATCCAATTGCAAACCAAGCTAGTTTCATGATTTGAGTGTTAAATTGTTTATAAATTTGAACGAAAATAAATAGCCGCGCCTTGGGGGTGGGTTATTTATCCGACAATTGCCGAATATTTTTTTCTCTTTGTCAAATATAACAAAGAGAAAACTCATTATAGCAGTTTGATTGAAATTGGCAAGGGGCCAATTTTTGGTTTGGCTGGCGCTTTGAGAAATTGGCTTTTTTTGGTAAAATATCTGCGCTTATGTCTTCAACTAATACTAAAAAAGTCTCCTGCCCAGAGTGTGGCCCAGTACCTTTGCCGCATGCTTTGTCGTGGTGGTCGAGCGTGATTGATTGGCTAATGGGGCCTTACACTAGGGTTTTGGATCGTTTGTGGAAAAGGCTTAAGCCTTTGTTTGTAAATCTGCCTTGGGATGGTTTGGCCTATAGAACTATGTTTGTGTTGCAGGCCCTAGGTTTAGGGCGAGTGGTAAAAGAATTACGCTCAGACCATAGTTTGCGCACCCGTGCTTTGTGGGAGGAAGCTCAAAAAAGAAATATTGAGATGTTTGAGTTTCGTCCTTTTGGTAGGTCGGTGGAATTAATGGTAGCTCGCAAAGGCGGGAAACTTTATGCCTTTGATGGTTTACCTAGGCCGCGCGGCAGTATGAGCGATGGTACAGAATGGATGGATGATAAGATGATAATGCGACAAAAGTTTGCTGAAGCCGGTATTCCAGTGGCACAAGGCGGTTCGGCTGTGCTTGTAAAGCAGGCTTTGGAAATTTATGATCGGGTGGGCCCACCTTTAATAGTAAAGCCACGACTAGGTTCACGGTCTCGCCATACTCATATTCATATTATGACGCGAAGTCAACTAGTGTGGGCTTTTTATTCAGCTCAAAAACTTTGCCCTTGGGTTATTATAGAGCAAGAATTACAAGGTCCAGTACACCGCGCCACAGTGATTGGTCATAAATTAATAGGCGTAGCCCGTCGGGATATTCCTCAGGTGATAGGTGACGGAGTACGTACAATTGGGGAGTTAATTATAGAAGCTAACAATCATCCTAAACGCGATGGAGATATTTATCATTTTTTACCTAATGAAGCTGAGGCTAGACAAGAACTCGATAGACAAGAGTTAGCTTGGAATTCAGTACCAAGTTTGGGGCAGGTGGTAACTTTGGGTAATAAAGTTAATAGGGGAATTGGCGGAGTAACTACTGAAGTTACAGACGAGGTGCATGATGATAATATAAAACTATTTGAGCGCATAGCTCAAGTAGTAAATGATCCTATAATAGGTATAGATTTTATTGCTCTTTCGGTAGCTGATCCGTGGCATCAGCAAGTAGCTTGCGGTGTCATAGAGTGCAATAGTTTG
>Ga0172379_10011817_pt1 | contig 10326 bp, 9 predicted proteins | sample GrowelOW334metaG_FD_119756 | JGI IMG/M metagenome (GOLD analysis project Ga0172379, IMG submission 119756) | Groundwater microbial communities from an aquifer near a municipal landfill in Southern Ontario, Canada - Groundwater well OW334 metaG | ecosystem: Environmental > Aquatic > Deep...
AGCGGTAAATCGCGTTGGACCGAACGTAATGCCCATGAAATATACTCCAAAGCGGTCAAGCAAAACTGGATCGGTAATGATGATCTTTCCATAAAAATTAATCAGCACGGTTGAATGCCCAAGCCATGCAATATTTATTTCATTTTCTTTCCACAAATCAGGTTGCGGTTTTAATACGGAAGCGGCGGCGGAGGTCTCTGATTTTTTCGAAATAAAAGGAGAGAATAAAAAAGCTCCGACCGATAATTTAGCTGCTCTTTCTACAAAAGTTCTACGTTTCATAAGTAATTACACTCAAGATTGTTTGAAATAAATCCCTTGTTTCAGATATTCTACAACAAGAAAATCTCTATTTTAGACGTTAGAAAATAAAGAAAATTTGCGAAGAAAAACTGTGGAGAAAAAAAATGGTATATAAAAATTTTGCCGGTTCGAACGAAGAAGTTTCTCTTCTCGGTTTCGGCTGTTGGGGGATTGGAAAATCGATGTGGATCGGGGCAGAAGATTCAGAATCAAAAAAAGCTTTGCACAAAGCCGTCGAGCAGGGCGTTACCCTTTTTGATACCGCCTATGTTTACGGAATGGGTCATAGCGAAAAACTTGTTGGTGAAGTGGAAAAGGAATCAGGCAAAAAATTGTTTATAGCTTCCAAAGTACCATCTAAAAAATATGAATGGCCAGCAAAAGATTCTTCTCTGTTCTCAGAAAGTTTTCCGAAAAATCACATTATCGAAATAACGGAAAACAGTTTGCGTAATTTAAGGCGCGACCATCTCGACCTTCAGCAGTTTCATGTTTGGAACGATAAATGGGCGCAAGAAGACGAATGGAAAGAAGCGATCTATCAATTAAAAAAAGATGGAAAAGTTCGCTTCTTCGGAATCTCCATTAACGATCATCAACCGTGGAACGGCATTGAAGCCGGCAAGACGGGCTTGATCGACAGCTTTCAAGTTATCTTTAATATTTTCGATCAGTCGCCAACCGATCAACTCTTTTCGTTCTGTGAAGAAAATAAAATCGCAATTCTTGCGCGCGTTCCGTTTGATGAAGGAAGTTTAACCGGGAATGTTACTCCTGATACTGTTTTTCCGGAAGAAGATTTTAGAAATCAATATTTTGGTGGAACCCGCAAAAAAGAAGTCTACGAGCGTGTGTTAAAAATTTATGAGGACGTAAAAGAAGAAACTGAAAACGTTGCCGAAGCATCGTTGCGATACATAACGAGTTTTAATGCGGTTACTTCCGTTATTCCGGGAATGCGAAGCGAGAAAAATCTTTTGGCAAATTGCAAAGCAGTTGAAAAGGGAAAACTGTCCGATGCTGCATTAGAAAAATTAAAAACGCACCGGTGGATCAGGAATTTTTATGCCGGATAATTGCGAAGTAGATTTTCATCCTTCTGATCCCTTATATAAAAAAGGACTTCGTATAGAATACTTTAATGTAAGCTATAATATTCTTGAAGCGATAGCAGCATTGGTGCTTGGCGGTGTGGCCTCAAGTGTGGCGTTAATTGGTTTCGGATTAGACAGCGTTGTCGAATCCCTTTCCGGTTTTGTTTTAATTTGGCGGTTGTCAAAAGGAAGAAGTCTTCCAAAAGAAAAAGAAGAAAAGATAGAAGAACGTGCACAAAAATTTGTCGCGGTTACTTTTTTTATTCTCGGTATTTATGTTTTTGTACAGTCTGTTTTAACATTGCTTAATGGAAATGCGCCGGAAGAATCTATTGGCGGAATTATTCTCGCGATTCTTTCATTAACAATTATGCCGATTGTTGGAAATGTGAAATTGAAAATCGGAAAGCAATTAAACAGCCGCGCGCTTATTGCCGATGCCAAAGAAACCTTCGCGTGCGCATTTCTTTCTGTAGCTTTATTGCTTGGTTTAGCGGCAAATTACTTTTGGGGATTCTGGCAAGCCGATCCCCTCGCCGGATTTGTGATTGTTTACTATCTCATTAAAGAAGGAAAAGAAAATTGGGAAGTGGAATGCGGATGTAATTAGGAATTGGATAATTTTTCATTCCTAATTGTAATCCGCCGCGGCGGACTAATTCGTAATTCTACCCAACTATAGGTCAAAATTCCCTATATTTGCAACGTTAAAAATGAAAAGGATTGTATGGATTTCATCGAGAAATTGAGAAAAATAAAAGAAAAATTTGATAGAATAAACGATCACCTCTCAGACCCCGATATTGTAAAAAACACTGATAAATTAATTTCGCTGAGTAAAGAACGAAGTGAATTAACTCCGATTATTACCGTGTATGATGAATATTCAAAAACGATTTCCGACATTGAGGGAAATAAAGAAATTATTGATGCCGGCGGCGATAAAGAATTAGTCGAACTTGCCGAAGCAGAACTTGACGACCTGAAAATCAAAAAAGAAAAATTAGAAGACGAGATAAAAGTTCTCCTTCTCCCAAAAGATCCGAATGATGATAAAGATGTAATTGTTGAAATCCGCGCCGGAACCGGTGGCGATGAAGCAGCTCTTTTTGCAGGCGATTTATTCAGAATGTACTCCCGCTACGCCGAAACCCGCGACTGGAAACTTGAACTGATCGATATAAACGATACCGCCGGACTTGGCGGAATAAAAGAAGTAATTTTTTCCGTTACCGGCACAAGCGTTTTCGGCGATCTGAAATTTGAAAGCGGTGTTCACCGCGTACAGCGTGTTCCAGCAACAGAAGCAAGCGGACGAGTGCATACTTCAGCCGCATCTGTAGCAGTTCTACCCGAGGTGGAAGATGTTCAGGTTGATATCAATCCAAGTGAATTAAAAATTGATGTTTACCGCAGCGGCGGCGCCGGTGGACAGAATGTTAATAAAGTTGAAACCGCTATCCGCATTACTCACTTACCCTCCGGTTTGGTTGTGCAATGCCAGGATGAGCGTTCTCAATTAAAGAACCGGCAAAAAGCGATGAAGGTTTTAAAAGCCCGTTTGTTTGATATGAAACAGCGCGAACAAAATAAAGAAATTGCCGCGGTGAGAAAATCAATGGTTGGCAGCGGCGATAGAAGCGATAAAATCCGCACCTACAATTATCCGCAAAATAGAATTACCGATCACCGCATCGGATTAACACTCTACAATCTCTCCGGTATTATGGAAGGCGATCTCACCGAACTAATCGACCAAATTAAAATGGCGGATAGAACTGAAAAACTGCAAACGGAAATGGGTGATTAGTTTTTGGTGATCAGTTTTAAGTTGTTGAGATTGAAATCGACCATTTGCGACTTCCAACTTTTTCTTATATTTCTTCAAATGAAAATCTACAATAATTTTTTTTCCCGGAGAACGGACAATGATAAAATCTTCCATTAAGTATTTACTTTATTTTGTTCTGTTTTTGTCTTTTGAACTGCTCCCACAACCAAAAGAATTAACGGTTGAATTAATCCAAACCAACAAAGATTTTTTCGGAAAGAACTTAAGCGGTGTACAATGGTTTTCCGGCGGAGAAAAATTTTCTTTTCTAAAAAGAGATCCGGCAGCAAAAGCAACTGCCATTTATGAACACGATTGTAAAACAGGAGAAGAAAAAATTCTTGTTCCGGGAAATGATTTGAAGTTAAAACCGGAAGATCAACCGTTCAGTATCCAAAATTACGAGTGGCTCCCAAACGAAAAATATATCTTGTTCACGGGAACACTTCCGGCGCGTTCGCTTAAGACCGGCGGCGCTTTTTACATTTATGAAATTGCGCAGAAGAAATTTTTTGAACTTGCTTCTTCCGAAAAAAAACAAGAGAACGCCCGCTTTTCTCCCGACGGTGAAAAGTTGGCTTTCGTTCGAGACAACAATGTTTTTGTAGTTGATATTCAATCGCAGAAAGAAACGCAAATTACTTTTGACGGAAGTGAAACTCTTTTAAACGGTAATTTTGATTGGGTGTACGAAGAAGAGTTCAGCATTATCAATGGAATTGAATGGTCGCCCGATAGCAAACGAATTGCTTTCTGGCAGTTGGATCAATCGCAGGTGCCGGAAATGCACATCGCTAAATGGGATTCGCTTTATCTCAACTTTCTCGATATGCGTTATCCAAAAGCCGGAACGCGCGGCTCATTTGTAAAAATCGGAATTGCGGATATTGCCACCGCAAAAACAGTCTGGGTTGATCTTGGCGAGGAAACAGATATTTACATTCCCCGCTTAAAATTTACAACCGATGCGAATCTCCTTGCCGTTCAACGGTTGAATCGATTACAGAACAAATTGGATATTCTTTTTGCCGATGTAGTAACCGGAAAAACGAAAACTGTTTTTGCGCAAAGCGATTCATGCTGGATTGACATTAACGATAACTTGCAATTCTTAAAAGATAAAAAACATTTTATATGGACTTCAGCAAAAGACGGTTTTGAACATATTTATCTTTTCGATTACAACGGCAACCAGATAAAACAGCTTACAAGCGGAAATTTTGAAGTTGACAAAATCCTCGGCGTTGATGAAACGAACAAGGAAATCTATTTTACATCGAACGAAAGAAGCACTGTAAATAGCGATTTGTACTCGGTTAATTATGAAAGCAGTAAACGAAACCGTATCACAGAAACCAAAGGCTCACATACAATTGATCTTTCCCCAAATCAAAAATATTTTATTGATCGATACTCTAACGCAAATCTACTCGGCTCAGTATATCTTTATAAAACAAACGGTGATAAAATCCGTGACCTTGTAGTTAGCGATATGTCGGTTTTTAAAGATTACAATCTTTCCCCGGTTGAGTTCTTCCGTTTTAAAACTACAGACGGAGTTGAGCTGGACGCATCAATAATAAAACCGGCAAACTTTGATCCTTCAAAAAAATATCCGGTATTGGTAAATAATTACAGCGGACCCGGTTCCAAAATTGTTACTGATGCTTGGGGAAGAGATTTATGGTTTCAAATGCTCTCGCAAAAAGGTTACATCATCTTTGCGGTTGATAATAGAGGAACAAGCGGACGCGGCGAATCATTTAAGAAAATCGTTTATAAAAATTTAGGTTATTGGGAAGTGAATGACCAGATCGAAGGAGCAAAATATCTTGCTTCGCTTCCTTATGTTGATGCAAGCCGAATCGGCATTTGGGGCTGGAGCTACGGCGGTTATGCTTCGGCTTTAACTTTGGCGAAAGCTCCTGATTACTTCAAAGCGGCAATTGCCGTTGCGCCGGTAACCGATTGGAGATTTTATGATAACATTTATACCGAACGGTATATGTCAACTCCGCAGTTAAACCCAAAAGGATATGAAACAAGTTCGGTAATGACGTATGCCGATCAACTGAAAGGAAAGTTGCTTCTCATTCACGGCACTGCGGATGACAACGTTCATTTTGAAAACTCCGTTGCGCTTGTTACAAAATTAGTTGCAGAGAACAAACCGTTTCAAACAATGTATTATCCTGAAAAAAATCATGGTATTGGCGGAGGCAAAACACGTTTGCATCTTTACCAATTGATGACGGAATTTTTATTAAATAATCTGTAGAAATTGAAAGTGAAAAGTAGAAAGTATAAAGTTTTTACTACTTTCCACTTGCAACTTTATACTTTCTACTGAAAAAGGAGTCTATGAAAAGAGAACTGATTGAAAATAAATATATGCGCTGGCTTTATCTAACCCTTGGATTTTTCTTTGTGGGTGTTGGCATTCTGGGAATAATTCTGCCGGTTATGCCGGGAGTTGTTTTTATTATTATCTCCGGTTATTTTTTTTCACGAAGCTCGCATAAATTTCACGACATTCTTATTAATAATAGATATGTCGGCAAGTATATCCGCGACTACTATGCGGGGGTTCCAATGCCTTTACGCGCTAAAATTTTTGCGATTCTTTTCACGCTTATTTCTGGTGTAGTTGGTATTTGTTTATTGTGAGGAATAAATGAACATTCAAATCTTTGGTACAAAAAAGTGCAGGGAAACGCAAAAAGCTGAACGCTATTTCAAGGAAAGAAAAATTCCTTTTCACTTCCGTGATCTAACTGAAAAGGGAATAAGCAAAGGGGAACTTGAAAATATTTCCTCCGTTATTCCGCTTGAAGAATTAATTGACCACGATGGAAAGCAATTTGAAAAACGGAATCTTAAATTCATGAAGTTTGATATTGAAGAAGAACTATTAAGCGATCCCCTCCTCTTAAAAACTCCGGTTGTAAGGAACGGCAGACAAGTTACCGTTGGCAACAAACCGGAAGTTTGGAAAACGTGGGCGTGAAAAAACAATACGTTTTGTTCTACTTTCCTTCTGTAGGTATCATTCAAGTTCCTATCGTCATGAACCACCAGAAGAAATGGTAGAATGGAATAAAGTTAGACTATAAAAATTATAAGAATTTTTTTATTAATAGTTTAGAATCAAGCTTCGGGAAGTGTGATCCGGCAGTATACCTTACAAATCCATCCAAAGCATGAGAGAACGATGTTGGAGCGTTTAGGATTACTCTCCTAATCTCATCTTCTAATCCAAAACCAGTCGTATAAACTTTTTTATCCTGAAAATCAATTTCATTCAGATTAAGTGCTCGAATATTTTCTTCGGCAAAGCCAAAGCCCAAAAAGAATATCCTTTGCGCTTTTTTGAACATCTCTACGACTTCTTCTTGATTCTGGAGGACTTCCCTTTCAAATATAGTTTTAATATTATCCTTCACGACATTTACCTGTTCAACAAATTCAATATTACCCAAAGGCTCTCCCCTTTGGTTCCTCTGGATAAAATCATCTAAAGTTCCTAAATCTCCGTATATATGATAAATTTTTATTGTTGAATAAATGTCGAATACTTTAATTTCTTGATTCGCGCTGAAAGAATTGCTAATTGCCTGCCAAAAAAAATACTCAAGCGACCTATCATAGTTGAAAGTAATAAAGGAAATTTTGTTCTCCTTAAACTTTTCAATTTCCTCTGTTGCACTACTTTTTAAACCATTTATGAGAAATTTATTATATAAATATTCCATCCAGTCATACGTTTTGGTTGAAGTTATTACATCCCTCAAATACCCTTTTTCGCTTTCATTCAATGCTATGACGATGGCTTTTTTTCCAATATCAGCTAGCTTGGGATGCATGGCTAAAAATAAGTCAATTGATATAATCTTTGAATCCAAATATTTTTTTGTGAAAAAGTTAAAGCGCTCAGTTATCTTTTCTCTCTCAAAATCGTGGTACTTCCCGTATTCAGTTGAATTAAAGGAATTATATCGATTCAAAGAGTAATCAATAATGTTATCTCTTAAATCTTTCCCGCTCGGGAATTTATATGGAACTCCCGCGCCAGCTCCCAAAACAAATAGCGTCTCTTTTTCTATCATGAAAAACACTCTAAATTCTCTCCAGAAACTAATCAAAAACATTATCCTAAAAAAAAAAGGATGACTTTCTTTCCCAATTCCGTTAGGAATTGAATATTGGTAGAATATAAAACCAACCCGCCACCCAAAGTTCCGTAGGTACGAAATGTTTTTTCACGGCAGACAAATCTTCCCTAAAATAGTTGATCTAATTGCTCCGGTAGCACGCGGAATATTAGCAGGATTTCCCGCTAAAGTTTCGTTTGCCAATACCGCAAAGCAGATAGCTTCCTTCGCGTCGGATGAAATGCCAAGATCTTTTACATTCTTAACAACAACCGTTTTGCCGAAATATTTTTTCAACGAATTCATAATAAAATTATTTCTTGCCCCGCCGCCGCTTACAAACAACTCTGATATTTCAGTTTCGCTTCTTATAAATTTCTCATAATTGCGGTAAACGCCGTAAGCGGAAAAATCGGCAACCACAGCAAGTAAATCCTCCTTCGCAACGCTTCGGAATTTTTTCAACAAAGGAGCTGAAAATTCCGCACCATAATATTCGCGTCCCGTTGATTTTGGGATTTTCTTTTCGATATACTTATCATGTTTTTTTAACCAGTTAAAAACTTCATTATTTATTGTTCCGCTTGAGGCCAATTTTCCGTTCTTATCAAATTCAACATTAAAATACTTTTTCGCGAGGAGATCAACCATCATATTGCCGGGACCTGTATCAAAAGCGATGACGGAAGAAGCGTCACCCCTTTTATGCAGTACGGTAATGTTCGCAATTCCTCCGATATTAAGAAGCGCTCTGCTTTTTTTAGTTGAATGGAACATGATATAATCAAAATATGGAACCAGCGGCGCCCCTTGCCCGCCAAGCGCAACATCGCCCGTGCGGAAATCTCCAATCGTTAAAACTCCCGTCAATTTTGCTATTACGCTTGGATCACCAATTTGCAGCGTTGAACCGAAAGTGTATCCGTAGTAATGTTTCTTTTGGGGAAGATGGTGTATTGTTTGTCCGTGAGAACCGATCAAATCAACATCCGATAATTTAAATTTACTTTTTTTACAAAGCTCTTTTACTGCATCAACATAAAGATGGGCGATGAGAAAATTGAGTTTGCAAATATCCGTGACGCTGCCGGAATTTGTGGTAGAGTTCTCAAGTAATTTCTTTTTTAATCCACGCGGAAAAGGATACGTAATAAAAGCAAACTGCTTGATCTTTGTTTTTGTTCCGCTGCCGGAGACTTCAATCAGAACAGCATCAACGCCGTCAAGCGAAGTACCGGACATAAGTCCAATAATATTTTTCTTCTTTTTAGAAACGAGTTTTTGGAGTTCGTTGATATTCATATTGTAAATATAAATAATGACGGGAAATGATTTCGCCCGTTGACATTATTCTTTACTCATCTTCTCGCTTCTGATTGAAAAACTTATCCAGGAAACAAAAAAGGGCAACCATTACGGCTGCCCTTTTTATCTATCACTAGATCGGGGAAATTAATTAAACATCATAGTACAAAGTAAATTCGTACGGATGCGGCTGAAGCGCCATCGGTTTAATTTCTTTATCGGTTTTGTATTTTATCCATGTGTCTATAACATCTTCGGTAAATACATCGCCTTTAAGTAAATAATCGTGATCTTTTTTCAAACATTCCAACGCCGCGTCAAGACTTCCCGGAGTTGACGGAACATTTTTCAGTTCCTCCGGTTCCATATCGTAAATATCTTTATCGAGCGGTTCACCCGGATCAATACGGTTAATAATTCCATCCAAGCCAGCCATCATAATTGCAGAGAAGGCGAGGTACGGATTTGTTGAAGGATCAGGGCAGCGGAATTCAACGCGTTTTGCCTTTGGACTATTGGAGTACATCGGAATTCTGATCGAAGCGCTTCTGTTCCTTTGTGAATAAGCTAAGTTTACCGGAGCTTCAAATCCCGGAACAAGTCTCTTATAAGAGTTTGTTGTCGGATTGGTAATAGCCAACAAAGAGGGCGCGTGTTTCAAAATACCGCCGATATAATAGAGAGCCATTTCACTTAAACCCGCATATCCGTTACCGGCAAATAACGGCTTACCTTTTTTCCACAAACTTGAGTGAACGTGCATACCGCTTCCGTTATCGCCAAAAATCGGTTTAGGCATAAAGGTAACGGTTCTGTTGTTCTTTTTAGCGGTGTTTTTAATAATATATTTGAACATTAATAATTGATCGGCAGCCAAAACTAACGGTTGAAAACGAACATCAATTTCGCATTGTCCGCCGCTTGCAACTTCGTGATGCTGGGCTTCAATATCAAGTCCGGCATTCATTAAGTTGATAACCATTTCATTTCTAAGATCAACAAGAGAATCGGTTGGAGCAACCGGGAAGTATCCTTCTTTGTATCTTGGTTTGTAACCAAGGTTCGGACCCTCATCGCGTCCGCTGTTCCATTTACCTTCAACCGAATCAACAAAATAAAAACTGCTGTTCTGTGAAGAATCAAAACGAACGTCATCGAAAACGAAAAATTCCGCTTCAGGTCCAAAGTAAACCGTATCGGCAATTCCGGTTGAAAGTAAATAAGCCTGAGCTTTTTGCGCGATGTTTCTCGGGCAGCGTGAATATTTTTCTTTTGTCGCCGGTTCGTACACATCGCAAGTTAAACTTACCGTTGGCGCATTAACAAAGGGATCGAGCCACAATGTATTCGGATCGGGAATAATCAACATATCGCTTTCGTTAATCGCTTTCCAACCGCGGATGGAAGAACCGTCAAAGCCGAAACCATCTTCAAAAGAACCGGCATTGAATTGTGTAACGGGAAAAGTGATATGCTGCCACTGTCCCGGCATATCCATAAATTTCAAATCCACAAACTGTATCTTGTTATCCTTGATATATTTGAGGACGCTGTCTATCGCAGACATTTCCTTAGCCATAACTAACCTCTTATTTATTTTTTTATGTTTGTTTTGTTGCTTACTTAAGCTGAATTACTTCAG
>Ga0172379_10011818_pt1 | contig 10325 bp, 9 predicted proteins | sample GrowelOW334metaG_FD_119756 | JGI IMG/M metagenome (GOLD analysis project Ga0172379, IMG submission 119756) | Groundwater microbial communities from an aquifer near a municipal landfill in Southern Ontario, Canada - Groundwater well OW334 metaG | ecosystem: Environmental > Aquatic > Deep...
GCATACTGACCGTTCTTACCCGGAAGGAATATGCTATCACATCGCTCCATGTAGTCATTGGAGCGCTGGTGTTAGTTACCTGCTGTCTTACCGCACTTATGATTATCCGTTTACGCTCCTTTACCGCAAATACTCAATCATGACTTCAATGGATCAAAAGGGAATGTCCACGGAGCGCCTGAACGAACGGAGACTCTCGCAGTTTTCGCGGGACCTGTGGCTGTTGATGAAACCGGAACTAACGCTGTTATCCGTGTTCACATCGCTCTGCTCGGCATACCTTGCCATTCAAACTCCTGATGAATCACAGTTAATGGTATTTCCATTGCTCGCACTGGGAACGCTTCTGGTAGGCGGAGGATCCGGCGCATTGAATCAATATCTCGAGCGGGAATATGATGCAATGATGAAGCGAACGGAAAAACGGCCTGTCCCCGGTGAACGCGTGACCCCAAACGAAGCGCTGGTTTTTGGAATGGTAGTTTCATTGCTTGGTGCATTTGTCCTGTTTTTTATCAATGGGCTTACGGCATTTCTAGCAATTTCAACGTTGGTCACCTACATTTTTCTGTACACGCCGCTCAAACGAATCTCGACACTTTCGACAATCATCGGAGCTATACCGGGAGCTTTACCTACGCTGATAGGTTGGGCAGCAATACAAAATTCACTTTCATATCAATCGTTAACTCTTTTTGCTATACTGTTTTATTGGCAAATGCCTCATTTCTATTCCATCGGGTGGCTGTATCGGAATGATTATACAAAAGCAGGATTCCGTTTACTGACGAGTCTCGATGCAAAAGGATTAAAGGTAGCCCGGCATATTGTCGTCAATCAATCAATACTTGTACTTGTTGGTCTTTCACCCGCGTTGGTTGGTTTGGTGTCGATGGACTACATACCTGTTGCGCTGGCTGTCGGAATGATATTCTTGTATTTTGGTGTCCGATTTACGTTATCCGTCCGGAGGGAACCTTCTGGTTCTACTGCTCGACTTTTGTTTTTTTCGTCTCTCTTTTATCTTCCGATCATCTTTTCCGCGATGATCATATATAAAGTCCATTTGTAATCTGATTCCGACATAACACACCGCGCTCCAAATGTCCTTTTGAACATTATGAAATTTGAATATCTCTCTACTGTAAACGCTGTATTGAATTTTATCAGTTTTATCCTTCTTGTTGTCGGATATCGTCATATTAAGGCGGGAAGAAGGGAGCAACATAAGCGATGCATGATCGCGGCTTTTTCCGTTTCGGGATTATTTTTGGTCAGTTATCTGACATACCATGCGAATGTTGGATCTGTGCCGTTTCAGGGGGAAGGATGGAGTCGTCCGATATATTTTGCGATACTGATATCGCACATTCTCCTTGCTGCAGTGATTGTTCCGATGGCAATACTGACGATTTATCGAGGATTGAAAGGGAAGTTTGACCTGCACAAAAAAATTGCGAAGAAGACTTTTCCTGTGTGGCTCTATGTATCAGTAACCGGAGTTGTTGTGTATCTGATGTTATATCACATTTTTTAAGAACAGGTATTTCCAAGCAAAAAAAATCAGAAATACACTGCGATCGAAAAAGAGTTACGCTATTCCAAAGATAATTTCGCTCACCAACCTCGTAAAATCCTTCTTCACCCTGTTTGCAGTCTCGGTGACTTCGTCATGGGAGAGTTTTGTTGCAGATATTCCAGTCGCCATATTGGTAATGCAGGAGATACCGACTACTTTCATGCCGAGGTGATGGGCTGCAATAATTTCCGGAACAGTGGACATTCCCACAGCATCCGCACCCATCGTTGCCATCATGCGGATCTCGGCAGCTGTTTCGTATGTGGGGCCTTTCGTCCAGCAATACACACCTTCTTTTGTTGCAATGCCGTTTTTTACAGCAATGGACTTGGCTTTTTCCAATAATGTCGGATCCATCGGCAAACCATTACGAGTTCCAGCAATCGTTGTACTCCCATCGGCTCCGACGAGAGGATGTTCTCCGGTCAAATTGATATAGTCCCGGATGAACATTAATGTTCCTGAATCGAACTGCCGATTGATGCCGCCGGCAGCATTGGTGATGATCACTTTCTGTGCGCCGAGTGCATCTGCGACGCGAATGGGATAGATGACCTTCTGAACATCATTGCTTTCATAGAGATGCACTCTCCCTTGAAAGACGATTAGAGGAACCGACGTTTTCCCATTCAATTCTATTGAACCAAAAATAATCTTTCCAGCGTGTCCCTGAACAGTTGAGACAGGGTAGTGTGGAATTTGGGAAGTCGGAATGATCACAGGATCCTTGATCAGATCGGCAAAATCCCCGAGTCCAGATCCAAGGACAACTGCAATGGCGGGTTGAATCGCTATTTTCGATTTACAAAAGGTAACAGATTCCTGTAACGTATTTTTATTCATAGGAAAACTACAGTGCGATACTATCGCGAGTGCTGATTATTAACCGACCAGAATTCCTGCGATTGTTGCTGTCATTAACGTGGAAAGCACCCCGCCGAGAACGGCACGGAGTCCCAACGCCGCAATATCCTTTTTCCTGTGAGGCGCCATAGGAGAAATGCCACCAATCTGGATTGCAATGGATGAAAAATTAGCGAATCCACACAGTGCGTACGTTGCCATCATCACTCCTTTTTCACTCATGGCGCCGGTCTTTAATAATGCGGAAAGGTCCAGGTAGGCGACAAATTCATTTAAAACAATTTTTGTTCCCAGTAAACTGCCGAAATTGAAGGCATCATTCCATGGAACGCCGATGGCAAATCCGACAAACTGCAAAACAGACCCAAAAAGGAACTGCATGGAAAGAGATTGTTTGAAATGTTCCTGCAGATACGCATTCAATCCAGTAAGGTCGCCGACATATCCAAGTATTCCATTCAACATCGCGATTAACGCAATGAATGCCAATAACATACCGCCGACATTCAAAGCCAGTTGCAGCCCATCGGAAGCGCCGGTTGCTGCAGCTTCAATAATATTAGAAGCATTCTTTTCCACTTCCAGTTTTACAGTTCCTTTTGTTTTTGGCTCTTCAGTTTCTGGGTAAATGATCTTTGAGATTGCCAGTGATGCCGGTGCAGCCATGGTGCTGGCAGCGAGCAATTGAACGGCAAATTTCAGCTGTCCTTCCGCTAATGGAACATGATTTGCATCGGCAAACGATTGTCCCAACATTTGAATATAGCTTGCCATAACACCTCCGGCGATTGTAGCCATACCGCCGACCATGATGGTCAATACTTCGGAGTTCGTCATTGTGCCGATATAGGGTCGAATGAGCAGTGGAGCTTCTGTTTGTCCAACAAAGATGTTTGCTGTATTCGACAGTGATTCAGCTCCGCTGGTCCCGAGGACCTTTACCATAACCTTTGCCATTACTCTTACGACCGCTTGCAGTATTCCGAGATAGTAGAGGAGCGAGGTGAGCGATGAAACGAAAATGATAGTCGGAAGCACCTGGAAGGCGAAAAAGAAGCCGAGGGATTTTTCTCCGGAATTGATCGCGAGACTACCGAAGACAAACTGCGCGCCGATCAATGTATAATTCAGCAAAGCCACTACACCTGTGCCGATGCCGTCGATAACATCCTTTATTAGTCCGAGAGGCCAAAACCAGGACCGAAGCGTTATGCTATGAATGATGAAGATCGCAAAGACCAGTTGAATTCCGAATGCCTTTGCCACGAGCGGCCAGTTCACTCTTTTTTTATTGTTGGAAAAGAGAAAGGCGATGCCGATGATGAATGCGACACCGCCGATGCCTCGTACTATTGAAAAGATATCCATAGAGTGACATTATTAATGAGTAAATTCCCGACAGAACATTTTTCTGTGGGTGAATCAAAGTGGTTGATGCTGTTGAATTAGTCCGGTATGTAATGACATTTTCTGCAGCGTGCTTCGTATGAATCCGCCGCACCGACGACAACGCGATCTGCATTGGCGATCTTCCGCTGCGTCCGGTCAGCAGGATTACCGCAGACTACACAAATAGCAAGTGTTTTGGTGATATATTCTGAAATGGCAAGTAATTGCGGCATCGGTTCAAACGGAACACCGCGATAATCCTGATCTAGTCCCGCAACGATCACCCGTTTTCCTTCGTCCGCCAGTTTGTTGCAAATGCCAACAACGGACATATCAAAGAACTGCACTTCGTCGATTCCGACGACCTGTGCATCTTTTGCAAGTGTCAAGATCTCTTCCGCTTTGTCGATGACGATGGATTCAAGGGATTGGGTGTTATGGGAAACGATCTGATTGGCAGAGTAGCGGTTATCGATCCGAGGTTTGAAAATGATCACTTTTTGTCGTGCAATTTGGGCTCGGCGAAGCCTTCGAATGAGTTCTTCCGTTTTTCCGCTGAACATGCATCCGGCAACCACTTCAATCCATCCGATATTTTGGGGGGCCTGCTGTTGAGTGACTTCCATAAAAAAAGAACGTATGTGGTAATATTCTCACAGTGAACTACGGAAAGAATATAGAGAAAACACGTTCGAATTTCAAAGAGAAAAAAACAGTTACGCAAGCGTCAGCACAGTCAATTCCGCAGGGCAGTTGACACGGAACGGTACGCCGGTAAATCCGATTCCATTGTTTACATATAAATGGGATTGGTCAATGGTATACAATCCCGAAATGTATTTAGAAAACATTGCCGCAAGAGCAATCGGAGTGCGGTCGATCGTACCAAAGACGATTTGGCCGCCGTGCGTATGTCCGCTCAACGTCAAATCGAATCCCAGTTCTTTCGCTTTTTCAAAATAATACGGTTTGTGGCAGAGCAGAATTTTTGGCTGATCGTTTTTTGCAAACGCCAATGCTTTGGTCATATACTCTTCCGGCGGGGTATTTCTGCCAATGTCGTCGACACCGATAAGATTGAAGAATGAACTTCCTTTTCGAATCTGTACTGCATCGTTCCTCAGCAATTTCACTCCGCATCCGTCCACTTCTTTTGCAACACGTTCGACATCGCGCGCAAAATAATCGTGGTTTCCAAGACAGCCATAGACGCCGTTGGGGGAGTGAAGATTGGAAAATGCTTCAGCAAAAGGATACACTTCGTCCGTCTGGCTGTTCACAAAATCGCCTGTGACTACAACAAGGTCGGTCTTGAGCTCGTTCATAGCGGAAACGTACTTGTCCATATCTTCCTTGTTCATGAAGATACTGGAATGGATATCGCTCAGCATGCCGATGGTGAATCCTTTGAATTCTTCCGGCAAGTTCGGAATAGTAATAGTTTTATTTGTGATTTCGTATTCACCGGCGGATGCGGCACCAGATGTTGCACCGACAAAGGAATATGCCGATAGACCAACAACTCCTGTGCGTAAAAATGTTCTGCGGGATGAATCGAACTTTTGGAATTTCGGAGTTTCTTTCATTTCACTTACCTTTTTATTAATGAAAGGGTGAACGGAGGCAATTTTGAGTGCTACAATGAACGGTATTTTAATAAGTGCGATGATCCCTAAAACAAGAAAAATAAACAGTGTGGCAATATGCCATACAAACATCGGCATCAATAATAGTAATAAGTTGCTTGACAGCTGCGATAATTGCCAAAAATAAAAATAGAGAGCGATAATAGGAAGATTGAATATAAGAAATACAGCGATTATAGCTTTTTCGATCCAGGAAGAGAATTTTGTATGACGCTTGATATACTTTCGGAGTCGAAAGAATAGATAGGCCTGACTAAACAAAATAAATAGTGTAATGGAGAGTCGGAACATAGAAATACTTTATCTTGATTTTCCTGCTCTTTTTCGTTACTTTTGTCAGAAGAAAAATCGACAACTCAATTTATTATAATCTAGGAACACCATGTACACGACTTTAGTTCTCATTGAAATCATCATTGCCGTCCTCATGATCATCGTAATCTTGATGCAAAACAGCAAAGGGGGCGGATTAGCAGCTGGATTCGGCGGCAGCAATATCGGCACCGTATTTGGTGTCCGGCGCGCGTCGGATTTCCTTTCGAAAGCAACAACCTATCTCGCGACTGCGTTCATCGTGATTGCACTTGTCGTTAATCTATTCTTTTTACCGGGAAAAGGCAAAACACAGCAACAGAGCGTAATCCAGAGCGGTCAATCGACATCCGTTCCGGCTCCGCAGATTCCTGCGCAAACACCGCCGCAACAAACGAATCCATGATAGGTCACAACAATCAATTGTGTAAAGCCCATAGAACATCACCTATGGGCTTTTTCTTTTTGATAGGTCGAATACCGATCCTGGTATCCGCTATGCTCGCACTCTTTTCGTTCGTCCCTGCACAGACCAGGCCGGAATGGACGGACTTGACAAAAAATTCAATCGGCTCTGGATATCAATACGGTATCGGTACTTCAAGCAGCAGTTCTGACGATGCAGATACGCGTGCATTGATAGAATTCTCACGGAATGTTGAAGTGAAAGTGAAAAGTATTTTTCAACGGGAAGTTTCGGATGAAGGGAAGGAATTCTCGGATAAAACGAATATCTCCACGCAATTGATCTCCGATGTCAGCCTCAAAGGTGTTTCTATTACGGAACGCTATGCCGATACGGCATCCGGAAACTTCTATAGTTTGATCCTCTACCGCACGTCAGAATACGATTCGCTTGTACGGTTCCAGATAGAACGGGAGATTGTCCTGATGAAGGTAAGGAATAAGATGGAAGAGGAGAAACGACAGGAGGAACTCCGTTCACAAAAAGCGATGAACCAGTTGAAAGAGGACCTAAAACGTGAAGAACTGCGAGCGCATCAAGAAGAGTTGACTATCGAACAACGGCGCCGTCAGCAAAAAGAGCAGGAAGCAGAGTTGAATAGAAAGATCTACGGCGAGTTTTTGAAAAGTGCACCGCCGGAAAAAGCCGTATCGTTCCGGAACGGAGAGGTCTCCAACGCGGGAAGTTCATTGATGCTCAAAGGAGGGCTTTCACCGTTGCAGTTGAACGGCGCACTGTATGCCGTGCATTCTGCGATGTTCGAACTTGCTGCGAATGCGGTTTTTCGGAATAAAAAATTTGTCCAGCAAGAGGCGTATGTGAAGATACAGGTTCTGCCGCGAATAGGGGAGTTTTCGAAAACATCGCTGGCCTTTGGTGTTGTACAGGCGGTTGGGTTGATCGCGGACAGCGGTTACAATTTTAAACGATCGAAATATTCTCTTTTCGTGTCCGGTAATGTGACTGTCCCTCAATACTATTATTCTACGTTCTCGTTCTACGGCGATAAACGCAAAGCGGCGGTCGGCATCACTTCATTTCCTTTCTACGAACTGTTCAAGAACCATTTGGGATTCGTCATTGAACTGAATTCGATTTTTGACAAAGATTTCCGGAATGCGAAGGGAAATGCTTTTGTTATCAATGGTGGAATCCGCTTGCAAGGGAGTGATACCTTTTCCACCCAGTTGGTCTATGAGGACTATGAACAATTGAACGTAATTTTAGAATTTCAATTTTGAAAAGAGGCACTTCTTTTTTATATTTGTATATGCTTTTGCACCTATGGCTCAATTGGTAGAGCAACTGACTCTTAATCAGTGGGTTCCAGGTTCGAGTCCTGGTAGGTGCACAAAAAAAGTCCGACGTATAATCGGACTTTTTTATTGTACGGGAGCTGAATCGTAAAAAAATAGTTCCGTCTGACTGATACTTTTGTTATACTCCCTTAGAAGTAGCTTGTACCCCTGTTATTGAAAACTGTCACTATGAAAAAATACTCATACTTCGTCCTCCTTCAGCAAAATGTTGCTCCGTCAAGACCGGCCGACGACCCGATTGAGGAATATAAGAACTTCATTCCTCTCAGCCTTCAATCCGGTGCAGTAGAATTTCAACGGAAGAAATTCGATTCCATCCAGAAAAACGGGACGATACTTCGCGGGGGACTTGCTCATTTCCTCTCTACGCCGTTGAAATCCGATACGGAAGAGATTATACGGCTTATCCAGGACAGTATAGAAAATACGGTACAACAGCTGGATGCAGCGCCGATGCTATCCACTGTTGAACATACAGTGTGGAAGGTAATGGAACCGCAGGATATTCCGCTCCAACGTCAGATGGTGGGAGTGATGAAACGACTTCTGAAAAATGGGCGGACGATGCTGGTAAATTCAGGATGTCTGTTTGGGAAAAATTCGGGTGAGATCGCTGTGTCACTGTTTCAATTTGACGGATTTTCGACAGTGCAATCAATCAAATCTATTATCGATGATTTTTCGACTCAGCAAATCCTTACAGTCGTCAACGGATCGGTCAACGCGAATTCTATAACAATCGAACGGGATGCTGCGCCAGAAAAGAATCTTGTTGTTATCGATTTCGATTATCACGATGATTCCATTGTCGACGTGCTGAACCAACGGCTGCCTGTCTTGTTGGACCAGTTCGGGATTACACACTGCACGCTTTCCAAACAACTTTTGCACAGTTCCGTCGGCGCGGGGTACCAGATCCGATTCGGAATGAACGTCAATAAATACCCGCTTGGCACCGTTATCCTCTCACTGGCTGGCGATCATGATGAACTCGAGAATGCCATAACGACACACGGATCGTTGATCGTTCTGGAACAAATGCCGTGAGCAAACGCGGAAAAGAATCTTTGCAGCAGAAACAAAAACGGACAGCAGTAATAGCCCGCATCCTCCGGAAAGAGTACCCAAACGAACATACAGCACTTCAATATACGGATCCGTTCCAACTACTCGTTGCTGTGATCCTCTCCGCACAATGTACCGATGCTCGAGTGAACATTGTTACTCCGGTATTGTTTGAACGATTCTCCACTCCAAAAGATTTTGCCTCTGCTAATATCCACGAATTGGAATCACTGATTCATTCCACCGGTTTTTACCATAACAAAGCAAAGAATATCATCGGTTGTGCAAAAGCACTTTTGGAAACACATCAGGGTATTGTTCCGGAAACGATGGAGGAACTATTTCAACTTCCCGGTGTCGGCAGGAAAACGGCCAATGTGGTGCTTGGTGAAGCATTCGGTAAGATCGAAGGTGTTGTTGTCGATACACATGTTACTCGTTTGGCAAACCGTTTAGTATTGACGACAGAACAAGATGCCGTCCGCATCGAAAATGATTTAATGCCGTTATTGCCGAAGAAATATTGGTTCCATTTTTCCCATTCTCTTATCCTGCACGGCAGAAAAATATGTTCTGCCCGAAAGCCATTGTGCGCACAGTGCGCACTCTCTTCCTATTGTCCTTCTTCCACACAATAACCGTACACTGCAGAACAAAACATTTCCCGGTACTTTGTCACAAATAGTCTGAACGTAAAAATAGTTTCGAGAAGATCTATTTAAATTCATTCTAAATACTAACCGGAGGAAGTTATCCTGTATTCCTGCAACAAAAACAATTTTTATGAATGAGTTTTTGCTTTCATAAAAATTATTTTTTACTTTATTCACAAGTACGTTCAACATGTTTACTCCGGTCCCCCCAAAAAAGGAGCGTGCTCTCTCAGAATAACTCTCTATCTTCCGACAGTACACTTTTTGCACAATTATGATGACTACTATTATCATAGTGTCTGCATGTATTGCATGTCTAATAATCGGGTATACAGTGAGGAGTGCAGTTCGACAACCGGTTGCCGCCGGCGCTCCTGGCAAGGACGACGACAGCGAATTTAAACGGTTTCTCGAAACTTCGATTGACGCCGTTGTGATTGCCGATGAACACCAAACCATTCTCTATTTCAACAACGCTGCAGAAACTATTCTCGGGTATTCCGCTGCCGCTGTGTGCGGCAAACATCTTTCCACGATCGTACCGGATGCCGTGAGACGCACCCATGAAACATTTGTCGAACACTTCGGAGCCGAAGGAAATGATTCGCGAAAAATGGGGAATAGTATTTACGTGCAGGCAAAACATGCAAATGGGAAAGATCTCTGCTTGGAGATCACCGTTTCCACCTACGAATTCGGTGGAAAGAAGTATTTTGCCGGAATCATCCGTGATTATACGGAGAGGAACAGAGTGGAATCCGAACTGCATCGCTTATCCGTGGCCGTGGAACAAAGCTCCGCATCTATTATTATAACCGATCCCAACGGCACCATCGAATATGTCAACAAAGGATTTACGGAAACAACCGGATATTCGCTGGTAGAAGCCAGAGGACAGAATCCCCGTATTTTGAAGTCCGGATTGACTCCTTCCGAAACGTTCATTGATCTTTGGAAAACATTAAAAGAAGGGAAGCGTTGGAGCGGGACATTTATCAACAAGAAAAAATCAGGAGAGCATTACTGGCAGCA
>Ga0172379_10011819_pt1 | contig 10324 bp, 9 predicted proteins | sample GrowelOW334metaG_FD_119756 | JGI IMG/M metagenome (GOLD analysis project Ga0172379, IMG submission 119756) | Groundwater microbial communities from an aquifer near a municipal landfill in Southern Ontario, Canada - Groundwater well OW334 metaG | ecosystem: Environmental > Aquatic > Deep...
AAATGCCACCCTGTCCTCATTTCCGCCGGCGGTGAGCGCTCCGACCACGCCCCAAATGATCATGATGACAGCGATCAAGCCCAAGAAACCTAACACCCACTGAATGATTGTTATCACAGTTGACTCCAGATCAGCCGTTCCTAAGGCTAACGTCGAACCCAAATTTGGGTCTACCGTTACAGCTGATACAATACATGGCACTGAAACAACTATACAAATTAAAAAAAGAAATGATATTTTTTTCATAGCTATGGTTTATTCTAGCAATTTACACCTTTCCATTTGATGGCGGGATAGGGATAACCGGTCTAGCAAATTTTTTGAATATAACCAATACGACGAGTAAAACAATATTGAATAACCAAACGTAAGGTACCAAACCGCTGATAATTCCAAGAAAATTATTTTGGTACAAGCCATCAGCAGTGACTAATGTCCCAGAATCCCTCATAGTAGACGCTAACATCCATGGCTTTTGCTCAAAAAGCTGTAAATGGTTGTCAGATGTGACGAATGACTGGACATATGAATCATTTGCATTGGCATCCCCCATCCCATACCGGTCAATACGGTATTCAGCATTATTGATAAGTATTGCATCACAGGTAAATTTAATTTTTACTGAGGCAGGATCGATATGGCTAACTGAATATCCCCTAGTACCACCATCAGTCAACTGACACAATCCTCCAACAGTATACGTAACTATTGTCAGCGGAAATATAACTACCGTGAGGCCCATCAAAACTACTGCTAATAGTTTAACAGTTAATTGATACGTAAATTGTTTCATATTGTTATCTACGGTGGCTCCGAGGCTTGCCCACCGCATTGGCAAGACTGGTGGGAGCAGTCAGTCGGGGAATCTCCCGCCCTACTTAAATCAAATAAAAATTTATTGTGGCGGGAGAACCAAGATACTAGGCTTCACCCCTCAACTTCGTTCGGGGCAACAAGGCCTCGTAATCATCTTCCACTGCTGCGGGACCTGGATTCGAACCAGGATAGCCGCCTTCAAAGGGCGAAGTCCTACCATTAGACGATCCCGCAGCAGTGGAAATGATTTATTAAAAAATGGAGCCGATGAACCGCTCCAGAAGCATATCTATTCACCGAGCATGCGTCAAGCCTAGACGCGCAGATACCGGCCAATAGCGATCAGGGAACTAATCACGCTCAATGCGGTGGCAAACAGGACCTGCCAGCCGACAATCTGCCAAAACTGGGCGGAGAAATATTGTGAAAAATCAAGGTTATATCCTTCGAAAAAATTATTCACCTGGGGGCCGACGACAGACAAAAGCGGATATAATATCGCCAAGCTAAGCACGACCGCCAATAAGCCATACAGTAAGCTTTCCACTAGAAACGGCGCCCGGACAAACCAGTTTGACGCACCGACCAGTTTCATGATGCCGATCTCCTCACGGTGCGTGTATATGTTGATACGAATCGTGTTGAAAATAATCAGGATCGCGATGATGACAAATACGCCGCTGACGATGTACCCGATACGCTGGACCCGGTTGGAGAGGCTGTCCAGATGCTCAATCACTTTTTGGTTGTCGTCATAGTTCTTGTCCTGGATAAGAGAGGCGTACTCCTGGCTGTCCAGTACGGACATGATAACCGTATAATCTGTGATAGATTGCGCCTTGACTACCAGCGTCGCACCCAGCGGATTTGTATCCAGCTGGTTAATAGAATCCAATATGACGGTATCCTTGGCATGCTTGATTTTGAAATTTTCCAGTGCCTGTGATGCCGAAGTATATATGACGTCTTTTACCTGGCCCATGGATTCAAGCCTATTCTGGACATTCAATACATCTTTTTCCTGGACATCGGGCTTGAAATACACTGAGACGTCAACTTTTTCCTGGACGGACGTGATCGCTTTGTCTGCCAGCACATTGACCCCTGCCGCGGTCGTGACTGAAAGAAGCGTCAAAACTAAAATGACGATAGTCACGACGGACAGCCAGATATTCCTGAAAAAACCCTGGAGTGCGAATTTAATAGTTCTGACGAAAAATAACCACATAGTTATAGAATATATTTACCGCTGGCCTGGTCAGAAATAACGGTCCCCTGGTCGATAGTAATGACGCGTTTACGCAGACTGTTCACGATCTCGCGGTTATGGGTCACCAACACTACAGTCGTCCCGAATTCATTTATCTTTAAAAGTAAATTAATGATTTCTTGGGAGTTGATTGAGTCAAGGTTGCCCGTCGGCTCGTCGGCTACTAATATTTTTGGCCGATGGACTAGTGCCCGGGCGATAACCGCGCGCTGCTGTTCCCCTCCGGATATCTGCTTCGGAAACCGGTCAACTTTCTTTTCCAGTCCGACGATCTTCAGAACCTGCGGTACGATATCCCTGATCCGTTTCTGCTGGATCCCGGCCACTTCCATTCCGAAAGCGACATTTTCAAATATCGTCTTGCGGGGCAAAAGTTTGAAATCCTGAAATACGACGCCGATCTGCCGGCGCAAAATCGGGACCTCGGAAGGCCTAATGTCCGTGATGTTCCAATCGCCGATAATGACTTCACCGCGAGTCGGCTTTTCCTCAGCGATGATGAGTTTTATAAGAGTGGTCTTGCCGGTCCCCGACTGCCCGACGATTGAAACAAACTCACCGGCCCGTATGTAAAGCGTGACATTCTTCAGCGCAGTGGTATCTGGAGGATATATTTTTGTAACATTTTTTAACCTAATCATGTATCAACCCTCCTACATTAGTATTTACCCATAGGCCAATGATAACCGGCATTGGCTCTTATTCGTATTTTAACGCATCAATCGGATTAAGTCGAGCCGCCCGGATAGCCGGCGCTACTCCGAAAAATATCCCCACGACGGCCGTGAAGCAAAAAGCCATAATAATCGACCCGACAGTCAGGCTTGGGGCAAAACCGATCTGCGCTTCCAGGATGGCACTGCCGATAAAGGCAAGCCCGATGCCGATGGCCCCGCCAAATGAGGATAAAAATATCGCTTCCACCAAAAACTGGACCAGGATGTCAACGTTTGAGGCACCGACTGCTTTGCGCAAACCGACTTCACGGGTCCGCTCCGTGACGGAGACGAGCATGATATTCATCACCCCGATACCGCCGACCAACAGTGAGATGGCCGCAATCCCAGCAAGCATGTTCGTGACGATATTCAATATTGACGTGATCAGTTCCAGGAAGTCATCCTGCGTCATGACGGTAAAATTCTCGACATTGCCGTGGTTTGCCATCAAGGCGCTGGTCACTCCGACTTTTTCCGTTTCTATGTTGTCAGAATCATCAACAGTCGCAATGATCCGATGTACCTGGACTGGTCCGAAAACTTCCTCTGCAACGGTCAGCGGCAGTGCGACTATCTGCGTCAGCTCCGGACCCTCGATGACTGACGCGGTCACTTCCGAATCGTACCATCCGATGACTTCAAACTGCTGCGAACCGATGGAAATAAATTTACCGACAGCATCCTGATCTCCAAACAGCGCTTTTTTTACCCCATTCATCAACACTGCCACATGCGACCGCAGCCGGTAATCCTCGTCAGTAATTTGCCTCCCACGTAAGATATCGCTTTTGCCGAGTTTCAGGAACGTTTCCTGGATGTTCGGCGTGGTGGCATAGGGCAGGGCATTTGGCACCGTCTGCCCATTATACGAGACTGGCTGTGCCAAAATCATTATCGGTGTCACGCTGACAATATGCTGTCGGGCCTGAATACTTTCCACATCTTCGGTAGTCAGCGTCGACGATCCCACCATGCCGGTCGGCATCGATCCGGTAGATAATTTGCCGGGCACGATAATCAGTAAATTTGCGCCGATCGATTCAACTTCTTTTTTCAGGTCCTGTTTCAGTCCTTCGCCAAGGCCGATCAATATGACAATTGCAAAAACGCCGATAATCACTCCCAGCATGGTCAATAATGAGCGGACTTTCTTTGACCAGACCGACTGCAGGGCCAGCTTGATATTTTCCAGTAGTTTATACATAGTTACCCGGCAATTTTACCGTCATGAATATTTATAATTCTTTGTGCCATGGCGGCCACTTTAGGATCGTGCGTGACCAATATGATGGTCGTGCCGTGTGCATGGAGGTCTACCAATAGTGCCATGACTTGTTGGCCGCTTTTGCTGTCGAGATTGCCCGTCGGCTCATCAGCCAGGATCGCCATCGGTTCATTGACGAGCGCCCGGGCCAGTGCGACGCGCTGCTGTTCGCCGCCGGACAGCATTGATGGGCGCGATGTCAGTTTGGACGAGAGTCCGACCCGCTCAAGTGCAGCCCGCGCTTGGCTGCGCCGGATTTTTGGTCGGACTCCACGATACACCAATGGGAGCTCGACATTCGCCACCGTCGATTGGCGGGGCAATAGATTGAAGTTCTGAAAAACAAAGCCCACCTTATGCCGTCGGAATTTTACCAGCTCGCTGTGAGATTTATCCGTCATGTCTGCCCCGTCAAAAAAATACGTGCCATACGTCGGCCGGTCCAGACAGCCCAGCATGTTCATGAGGGTCGATTTCCCGGATCCGGACGCTCCCATAATGGCGACAAACTCCCCCCGGTCGATGGAAACGCTAACCCTGTCCAAAGCCCGAAATTCATTGGGCCCGTGTTCGCTGAAGATCTTTGAAACTTTTTTCAGTTCAAATAGTGTCATTTTTTATTTTACCACGGCTAAAGCGTACGTAATCAGTGAATTCGTCTCCTGGTAACGAAGGGCATCCGAGGAGCTACCCAGGACTACAGTCAAAATATCAGTAGTGCTCGATTTGTCGGCGCGGGCTTTTACCATCAGGCAATAGAGGGCTTCATCGAGATAGCCGGTCTTCATGCCGGTAATATACCAGGTACTGCCGATCATCTTGTCGCGGTTCGTGATGACATGAGGAATACCGGTATTGATCGTCTTGAATGAGTATGAAGGCGCAGTCGTGCCCTGCAAGATGCGGAAATCCCTGAGAGCCGCGGCGGCCAACCTGGCATATTCCGAGGCTGTGGACACATTGGTCGGGTCAAGCCCGGTCGGATCTGTAAAACGAGTGTTGGAGAGCCCCAGCGCTTGCGCTTTGGCATTCATCCGGCTGACAAACTCCTGTCGAGACAAGCCAGTAGATCTGGCCAAAGCGTTGATGGCATTATTTGCCGAACCGACCAGGCCGGTATAATACAAATCCTTCACGGTCAGCGTTTCACCGGGATTGATGGCCAGTTTGGAACCGATGGCATTATCCCCTGACTCATAGGTAACAACCTTGTCCCAGGAGGTGTTAGTGTCCAGGAAAACCATGGCTGAAACAATTTTTGTCAGGCTGGCTATCGGTAACACGTCATTTGAATTTTTTTCAAACACCGTCTGGCCATTCGCGACATTGATCGCAATTGCGGCTTTTGATTTGATGGCGGGCCTGGCGATCTGCGGAGCGGCCGTATCATCGATACCAAGCACCTTGGCGTCGGAAGACAACGGCGTGACCTGGACGCGGGCGAGCCCTGCCCAGGTTTTCGCTATCGCCTGGAATGCCGTCTTGGTCAGGTCGACCACCCGGCCGGGACCGAACGGTCCCGTAGAAACAACCTCGACATCGACGCTCTTCCCGTTATCAACATTCCTGACCCGCAGCATGGTGTGCATCGGGTAATTATTTGTCGCGACACCGTAGGTAAACCTGGAGGCATACCAGCTGGCAATCCCTTCCAGTTCCCGGGTATCCTCAAAAACGGCCAACCGGGCAAACGGCAGGTGGACGACAGCCCGTATGTAATGATTCTGGTAATCTGCTGATGAGGGCAGCTGGATCCAGCCCAGATTTTCATTGGCCCAATAATATATTTTCTTACGGTAATAGGTGTCAGAGTCAAAACGGATTGCAACGGTCAACGGCCGGTTAAATTTGAGGGGCGTAGTCGCTGACTGGTCCTTACGTAAGATGTCATAGAGGTAGCAATCACTCACCCGTGTCACGCCAGTCGGCATGGTTTTTTCCGAACAGTCAAACATTTTCGCATCCAGCGTGATTTCCTCATTGACAAGGTTGGGCATCACGGCAACGCGAAAATTCGCATTATCAAAATCCATAGTATAACCACGCAATATGGATGCCGCGGAAAGATTCAGCCTAGACGGCTCCGGCATGGCCTTAGCCTGATGAGCCCCGCACAGAAACACTATTGACAGAACCGCTAAAATCAAATATCTTTTCATAGCAGTTAAAATTGTTTATACTATCTCTATTCTTGCGGGTATAGTACAGTGGTAGTATGCATCCTTCCCAAGGATGAGATACGGGTTCGATTCCCGTTACCCGCTCCATGCCACCTTAGCTCAGCTGGTAGAGCAGTGCTTTCGTAAAGCAAAGGTCCCCGGTTCGATTCCGGGAGGTGGCTCCAGGAAAAAATACGTCACTAGAAATTGTTAAGTTCTACATGAGCAGTGCTTGAGCCTGTCCCGACGAACGTCGGGATAAAGCAAAGGTCGGAGGTTCGACTCCTCTTCCCGGCTCCAGCGGATTATTAGCTCAGGTGGCCAAACTATGAATGCCTGGGGTCTTTGTGTTGAGGATATGCAAGACTGAAATCACTGACGCGTCTTGCGCATACCCTAAACAGACCGCCCCTCACAATGCCTGTCGATCGTACTAGTTGCTGGTATCGGCAGAATTTGTATTAGCATCAGCCGCATTCGTATTGGCGTTCGTATCCGCATTTACATTCGTATCAGCGTCTATGTTCGTATCTTCTATCGTATCAGCGCTTGAAGCAGTCAGAATCTCATTATTATCACACGTTTCTTTTGTGGCTAATACCAGGCCGCAATCTTTTTTCCATTGCATACCAGCCAATAGGATCTTCACGCCCTTTTCACCTAATTGCTGGTTTATCCATTCGTCCAGATCTTTGGACTTGATTAGGATGTGTTCAGCATGCCACTGTTCTGCCTTGTCTGCAGTAGCATCGGTATGATCGATGAGCTTGATGATGTGATACCCATATTGGGTCTGCACGAGACCGGACACTTCCCCCACTTTTAATATCTTTGTAGCCTCCTCGAACGGTGCGACCATCTCTCCGGCTCCAAAAAAACCCAGATCACCGCCGCTTGATGCGGTCGTGTCTTCGCTGTTCTCTTTGGCGATATCTTCAAATGTCTTGTCCCCTTTATTGATTAAAGCTAAAACGTCTTCTGCTTTCTTTTTGGCTTCGGCATTTATAGTTGCATCGGTTGCGATGTATTCCTGTAATTTCGTCCGATAGAGATACGGCTCGAGAACTTTTCGTTTGAATGTTGCGGCATCCCAATTATACAGCTGATCCAGTGCCTTAGTGACCTCATCGACGCTGCCGGCCTGCTGGACGATAGCCTCGAATTCACTGTCGATTTCCGTCTGATTGACCGTCAATTTATTGGTGGCGGCCGCATCGGCCACAAACTTCTCCCGGATAAGCCGCGAGATGACGCTTTTCTCCAGATACGTATCGGTCGGTTTGGCGGAAGCTCCGGTCGTATCGCTTTTTGCCTGGGCGTCATAGAAAAAATTTAGCGTAGCCAAATCTGTCTGATACATTGAATAAGACACCGGCTCCATGCCGATCAGAGCAACGGGTAAATGCAGTGTAGTGGCTATGCTCTTGCTGAACTGGTCGTGCCAGTTGAAACGATAAATCCCCACGGCGACCACAGCAATGCCGATAACAATCACCGCAACCAGGCCGAGGACAGCGCCGATCGCAATCCGGAACCCGGTCCGTGATTTTTTTGGTTTCGTAATATCTTTATCCAACCCTGAGTCACCGGCTAGAATCTGATTAATATCCTTGTGCAGCTCCTCTGGTTTCTGAGCTGCCTGCGGTGCACTGGCCGACTGACTGACTGGCTTTTTTGGTTCATCCATAATCGTATTCATTAAATTAAATGTAAATTAAATTAATTAACTTTTTGATTCGTTTAAAAAGTAATCCAGCCATCGCTGCGGATTGGATCTGGCGTCTCCGGTAGTTTGGTTTGAGTGTTCCTGCGCAGCCGATGGCGATGTAACTTTCTCCGTGTCAACGCCCAGTACGGCTACTACGGATTCGCCTGGTTTTTGCATCCCCAATTTCAGACGGGCCTGCTCTTCCTGGTAATTTGGCGTACTTATCACGTTAATTAAATCGGAAAGCTCGGCATTTTGTTTCTCCAGGGCTACCGCCTGATCTTCGAGCGACTGAATCTGGCTCTGGATCTGATGCCGCCTGATCATTTCGCGGCCGACGGCCAATCCCAATCCAACCAGTAATATCAGCTCAAAAATCACTACTAACTTAGAATGCAGCAGACGTTCAATTAATGGCTGTTTTTGTATTGGCATGTGAAAATCGTGTGAAAATGTGGGCAAAAGTAAGATTATTTTAACAATTTTCAGATAATACGTCAAATAAGGCCATTTGGACTGGCTGCCAATTGTCATTTCATCATACGGGTGCTGCACCAGAGCCGTTCACTCACTCCTGTTTCTTGAGAGATTCTATTACTACTGCAATAATTTCATCCAGGCGGTAATCTGATTTTGTATAATATTTTTCTACTCCCAACTGAAGATATGACGTAACTTTATCCGCGCTGGCAGTATTCGAGACCACGAATATCGGAATAGTTTTCCATACCGGAGAATTTTTCACTTCCGTGACAAAATCCAGTCCGGTCTTTGACCCGAGCAAATAATGGTCAAGCCAGATCACATCAACCTTATCTAACGACTTCAAATAGTCTAAAGCCTGATCTACGGTTCTGGCAGTGATTGTTGAAAACCCGGATGTTTCAAGTTTTTTCTTTATTGCCGTCTGTAAAGGTAACTCGTCCTCGACGATTAATACTACTTTTAACTGAGCGGTACTCATAAATATTAATTTACTTTTTTTAAGCAAGTGTCTTCGTCCCCTCTTTCTTGGCCATCCCGGTCAATGGGATAGTGACAAAAAAAGTCGTTCCTTTATTTTCTTCTGATTCAAACCGAACGGTCCCGCCCGAACCTGCAACGATCGCTTTGACGATGTACAGTCCCAGTCCGGTCCCCTCTGTGTCCGCTTCACGCACATTGTCCGCACGGAACAGTTTTTTGAAAATCTGGGATTGCTGAGATTTCGGAATCCCCATGCCGGTGTCGCTGACGGAGAGCAGTAGGTCTTTCTTATTTTGGGTGATAGCCAGCGTGACCTTCCCCGTATCCTTGGTATATTTTACTGCATTGGTCAACAGGTTTTGAATGACCATCCGGATCAGTTTCTTGTCAAGTAAGATTTTCTGAATTTTTTTCTCATACTTTTTGGTAAACACTTGATTTTTTTTCTTGATCTGAGGCTGCAGCTCCCCGATGACACTGTCCGCGATTTCGCAGATATCGGTCTTTTCCGGCTCGACCATGAATGTCCCCAATTCCAGCCTTGATACGTTGAGCAGCGAATTCACCAGACTGACCATACGTTGGTTACTGTGATAAATTTCATCCAGGAAGCTCCTCTGCTCTTTGTTCAGTTTCCCGGCATCTCCGGCCAGCAGCATTTCCGTGTACCAATTGATGGCGGACAGCGGCGTCCGTAGCTGATGCGAAGCTAATGACACAAATTCTGTCTTGGCGCGGTCAATCGCCAGCTCCTTGCTCACGTCACGTTCAATACCGACAAAAAACTGAACATTCCCCCGGTTATCAAGTATCGGAGACACGCTGACAGCTGCATCATATATTTGACCGTCTTTTCGCTTATTTTTAATCACCCCGGTAAAAGATTTTTTGACTTTTTTGATGGTTGACCAAAATTCCTGATAAAAATCCTTGCCCATTAGTCCGCCCCAGAGGGCATTTGAGCCGGCTTTTTTCCCCAAGGATTCTTGCTGAGAATATCCCGTTATTTTTTCCGCGGCGGAATTCATATAGATGATTTTGCCCTCTGGATCAGTGATAACGACATGATCAGACGCCTCAGCCACCGCCCTTTGGAATTTCTGCAGATCCTGTTCGTTAGTACGTTCACGGGTGATATCCCTAAATACTTCGATGGTACCAACCAGCTCATCATCGATAATAACCGGCGTCACGGTTACAGATACTGGGAATGATGAGCCATTGCGCCTGAAATAATAGTACTCGCCGCGCTGGCGTTTTTGGGTCTGTATCGCCAAGGTAGCCGGGCGTTTGGACCGGAGGATTGGCTTTTCCTCGACATCAAGCATATTGACGAAATCTACAAGTTTTTTATTTTGTACGGCCTCAAACTCATGCCCCAGCATTTCCACCGCAGGCTTATTAATAAATAATATGTTACCC
>Ga0172379_10011820_pt1 | contig 10324 bp, 6 predicted proteins | sample GrowelOW334metaG_FD_119756 | JGI IMG/M metagenome (GOLD analysis project Ga0172379, IMG submission 119756) | Groundwater microbial communities from an aquifer near a municipal landfill in Southern Ontario, Canada - Groundwater well OW334 metaG | ecosystem: Environmental > Aquatic > Deep...
CACTCGGCTTGACACGGTGCATATTAGCTATCTGCACAGCCCGATGCGGTTTGCTTGGGATATGAACGGCGAGTATCTGCGCGAACAAAAAAAAGGACGGACGATTAATTTTTTTGGCCGGATGCTCTTGAACTACGTCCGCTTGTGGGATTTCGCGGCGGCCGATCGGCCGGAATATTTGATTGCTAATTCGCGCTACACTAAAGATAGAATAAAAAAATATTATAATCGGGAAGCGAATGTGATTTATCCCCCCGCCTGCAACGCTATGCGTAGCATTGCGGGCAGGCCCGTATCAGTCAATACTATTAGTGAACCTAAAAATTCAGAAAAGAAATACTTCCTTATAGTATCGCGTCTCTCGGCGTATAAAAATATCGATGTGATAATCGAGGCATTTAACAAATTAGAACTACCACTAGTGATAGTGGGCAAAGGTGAGCAGGAAAAATATCTGCGATCAATCGCGGGGAAAAATATTAAATTTCTCGGATTTCAGCCGGATGAAGAATTGGCGGAAATTTATGCCGGAGCGCGCTGCTTCATTTTCGCAAACGTTGATGATTTTGGGATTGCGCCAGTGGAAGCTATGGCGCAAGGTGTTCCGGTCCTGGGAATCAGGCAGGGCGGAATGAAAGAGATAATTTTAGAAGGACAGACAGGTGAATTTTTTGATGCTGCAACACCAGAAGTGATCGCTGACGGCGTGCGCCGATTGCGGGAAAATGAGCATAGCTATGACAAGGAAGTGATTAAGGCCCGAGCAAAAGAGTTTAGCGAAGAACGATTTAAAAGAGAGTTGAAGGAATTTATTGAAAGCAAGATGGATAATTTTCAATTTAAAATTTAAAATTTGAAATCAAAATCAAATGAGTAAATGACAAAATGACCAATAGGTGTTTAATAAATTTAAAATTTAACAACTTAGACTTGACTTAAAATTTATAATTTTTTGCTTCAAGCTTATCCTTTGAGGACAAATTTCAAATTCAGAAAGTGTTTATGCAAATTATTGGCAACAAAAAAATAATTGATTCTTTGGATCAGATGCTCGCTAAAAATAGTTTGGCGCAGAGCTATCTTTTTTGTGGTCCAGAAAGTGTGGGGAAGTTTTTGGTGGCTAGAAAATTTGCGGAAAAACTAACAGGCGGGAAGGGTGAGGTGGTGAATCAAAATTTATTAATCATCGAACCGGAAGTGGAAGAAAAGGATGGAATTTTTAGAGAAAAGGAAATTAAGCTGGAAATGATTCGGCGTTTGCAAAAAGAATTCAATTTGACGGCCTATGCTAAAAATTATCGCGTGGCAATCATTCGCAGTGCTCAGCGTCTCAATCTTTCAGCCCAAAACGCGCTCTTGAAAATTTTGGAAGAGCCACCGGAAAAAGCGGTGATTATTCTGGTGGCGGAAGAAGAAAAAAAATTGCTTCCGACGATTGTTTCACGTTGTCAGATCAAGCGCTTCGGGCTTTTGACGGAAGCAGAATTGGGTGAAATGCTAGATGCGAATTTGCCAAACAGCGCGGGATTGATTTTTTGGTCGCTGGGTCGGCCGGGTTTTTTGAGCGCTTTTTTGCAAGACACGGCAAAGCTAGATGAGAGACAAGCGCTTGTGAGAGAATTGCAAAGTTTATTTTCAATGAATGGCAATGAGAGATTATCTCTAGCTGAGGCATTGAGTAAAAATACGTTGCTGCTTTTGGAAAAGATGGATCTCTGGGTGATTCTTCTTCGCAATGTTATTTTGGGGAAAAGGAGTTTTGTGGCAGTTGCTCCGGAAAAAGCTTTGAGTTTGATTGAGAAGATTGAAGAAAGCAAAAAAATAATTAGTAGCACTAATTCTAATGTGCGCCTGGTGGTGGAAAATTTATTGTTGGCTTTTTAATCCTCCTTCGTCCCGACGTTACGTCGGGACTACGGCGTGACAAGCATGATAAAAGTAATCAATCGTAAAAAAAATAGATCGAATGAGAGTTTGGTTCGAAGCAAAAAAAAGACCCCTGGCAAGTGGCTTTATCGCTTGGTGGCGTTTTTTTTCTTTTTGACGGTCGGATTTGCGCTGTTTTTTTCTGACTTTTTGACGATTGTTGAGGTAGAAATATCCGGCTTGGACAAACTGGAGGAAATGCCGGTTAGGAGTATTGTTGATGAAAAAAGAGCGGAAAAATATTTTAATTTGGTGTCAAAAAATAATTTGGTTTTGTTTCCGGGGAATGGTCTGGAAAAAACTTTACTGGAAAAATTCAAACGCATTGAGAGTGTGCGAATCAAAAGAATATTTCCTCATAAAATAGAGCTGGCGATTGGAGAAAGAAAATTCACGATGTTGCTTTGCAGTTCTGGGCAGTGCTTTCTTTTAAATGAAAGGGGTGAAGTCTATCCGGCTGACAATTTTAGTTCCGAGGAGCTGGAAAAAGAAAATCTCATTACGCTAAGTGATTTGAGCAATGCGAAAATCAGTTTTGATGGCGTTTCCCTGGGGAATAGTCCTCTCGAAGATGACTTTCGGGAATTTATTGTGGACCTAGCAGGCCGGGTGTTGGAAGACGTTGGGATTGTGCTTAAAAAACAATATGAAACACCCAGTCGTATGTCGGGCGATTTGAAAGCAGAAACCGAAGAAGGTTGGAAGATTTATTTTGGCGCAAGTGTCGGAATGGAAAAAGAGCTCTTGATGTTGCGAACTGTTCTTGAGCGTAAGATCGAAAAGGATCAGCAAAAAAATTTGGAGTATATTGATTTGCGAATTGCCAATAAAGTTTTCTATAAATTTAAGGAAGGGACGGAACAAACTCAAGAGGTCGAGGCCGTCTCGGCGCCGGAAGTGAAAAAAGAGGAGAAAAAGAAGAAGAAATGAAAAAAGTGTCATCCTTCGCCCGTCCGCCAGCTGGCGGATCGCTCAGGGTGACAAGCTTTTTTTAATTCAACTTCTTCAAATCATCCTGGCTGACATAGTAGATGAAGATTGAAGTGCCGACTTGATAGACGGGAGCGAGTTTTTGAGTCCAGCGATAAGTGGCGGGATCTTTTTTTGTTTTGTCGTAGATGCTACCCTGGAGAAAATTAGTCGAGATGGCGTACCAGCCGGTTTCAAGCGGACGTTTGGAGTCATACCACATAATGTATTTATCACGGACGTAATATTTGATATCGGCTCCACCGAAATAGTCAACGCGGATCTTGTCAATTGGTTTTCCGGGAGTTGGAAACGGAGTAGCGATTGAATAGCAATTTGCTGGGCAACCAACTTTCATGTTAGGGTCGCACAAAATTTGCGCACAAGAATTATAATCATTAATCCAAATTCCTAGTCTCTTTAAATCCTGTCCCCAATCAGCATTGGAATCAGTGACGAAATTGTAGCCATTTTTTGGTCCACCAGCAATCCGATTGAAGTAGGACATGTAGAAAGGATAAGCAGTCACAGTTTCAATAATGAGAAGCGCGGAAAGAATAAAAGTGGCGGAAAGAAAAGTGACTCTGGTTGGTGAATTTTTTCTCTTTTGACAAAAATCGATGATGACTTTGGCTGTGAGAATGTAGATAAAAGGCAAAATGGGAAAGAGATGACGAAAGCCGATATTGAGGTTGCCGGTGATACTGATGTAGGTATAGAGCAGGATAAAAGTGAACATGGCAAGCACCTCGATGTGTTGCCTGAGATAATCTCTCAAGGCGGTCAGGCAGGATAATTTTTGAACTGATGATTTCTTGATGCAACTCACTACAGTTTTGAAGCTACTCCAAGCTGCGATGAGAAAAGCAGAGAGCATTAAAAAGAGCATAATCAGGGGTTCCTTGAGAGCAAAGACGGTCGGGAAATAGGCGGGAAAGGCAGTTCCGGAAACTTGACCCATAAAATAGGCGCCATTGCCACCAGCCACTCTTTTGAAAACCATCGCGATACCAAGGAGATATTCTGAGAGCGGACGAAGAAAGGCCGTTTCGTTGAGTGTGAGCAAGATTTTGTTGGTGTAGATGTTTTTGATGTTAGGATCGGACAGATTAAAGTAATGATTGATTGTCTCGGCTAATTTTTCCTGAGGCATCGCATAATTATTCAAGGCATAAAAAAGCCAAACGACAATGAGGGAGAAAACCAGAGCAACGAGGCTTTTGCCTAAATATTCACCCAACTTGCTTAGTTTGAAAATCAGGATATTTTTTTTGTCGCTTGGAATTTTTTTTGTCAAAGGATAGATGATGGCGACTAATCCAAAAATAGGAAGGAGTAAGATAGAGGAGAATTTTGTCAGCTGAACAAGGGCAAGGAAGAATCCGCCGATGGCGACATTTTTCCAAGTCGGGTCCTTGATGAATTTCAAAAAATAATAAAATGAAATCATCATAAATCCGGCGATGCCCAGGTCGGTGGTGACAAAGTGATTGTGTCCGAGGATGTTGGGATCAAAGGCGTAAAGCGTGAGCGCAAGAAGTCCGCCCAATATTCCTGCCAATTCTTTGCCCCATTTGAAAATAAAAAGGCCGAAAAGCAAAGAGAGAAGGACAAAGGGAATGCGCGCCCAAAAAATCAGCAGATCGGCATTATTACCCATTTGCCAGAAAAGATTGTGCCCGGCTTCCCATTGGCCGTTGACATCAGTGGTCCAAAATTTTTGGGTGGTATCAAAGCTTAGCTTCATAAAAACCAAAGGCAGAGCCGCCAGGTCTTTAAGAAGCGGGGGATGCTCCGGGTTGAGGCGCATATCATGCATCGTCAGATAGGAATAGCCGGCTGGAATATGGGCGGTTTCATCAAAGATGGCGCTGTCCCACCAGGCGTTTAATACTGATACTACAAATATAAAGGTGAGGATTAGCCCGACAATTAGTTTGTAGTTTTTTTCCAGGAATTTTTGCATATTCGTTTTAGATCTGCGTAGTTGATTCCTCCCTTTAGTAAGGGGAGGTTAGGAGGGATTTGAAAGTCTAGTCATTTTTAGTGGTCTTTCAAATCCCCCTAAGTCCCCCTTTTCCAAAGGGGGAAAATGCAAATGCGCAGTTACTACGTTAGTTTAAATTAGGTAATTTCAAAAAGCGAAAAAGTGGTGGGGGATGAATTTACTCCAGCGTGTAATAGCTCAATCCAAAAGAATCTTTGGTTTCTTTGAGCTCTAGAGCGGGAAATTTGTTTTCCAAATAAGTGATTGCTTCGTCATTTTTATCAGTCAGGATGATGATAAAATCATCGGTTTTTGGTTCAATGAGCTCAACTTGTCCAGAATAAACCATTTCCAAATTGGGCGTATTTTGGTTAAATAGCATGATAGGAATTCTTTGCATATTTTCCGCTAGGACAAATTTTTCTTTTTGGGCGGGCAGGGTTTTGAGGTATCGAGAGACATCCATTAGCACATTTTCAAAAGAGCGGGCCGTTTCAACTCGGGAAGCCCAGAAAATGTGGTATTTAATGCTATTAAATAGTCCGATAAAAAGAAGTAGCACAATAATGAAAAAGGTGAAAAATCCTTGCAAAAGCCAAGAATATTTTTTAGTGTATTCAATGAGGTAGTCGATGGCAATGGCGGAAAAAATGAAAACGACCGGTAATGTTCCAATAGAGCGCAGGGCGTGAGGCATTCCTTCTGCCGTCATAAATTCCGGAGCGAGCATAATGAAAAACCAAGCAACTAAAAAAACATAGAGGTCCAGTTTTTCGTTTCGTTTTTTCTTGATAATTCTTGCAAAAAATAATTTAACGAGTTGTAGACAGGCATAAATCAAGCCGAAAAGAAAAGCTGTGCCGGAAACAATATCTAAGATAGGGTAGGGCGGATAGTTGTGACGCCAGTTTTGATCGCCCCAGAAATTGTATTTCACCAAACTTAGCGAAAGACTGCGCAAAAAAGTTTGAAAAGGTTGTCCACCATTAACTTCCGGAGAAAGGACGGAAACGGAAGCTGAGCGTGATTCCAAAAATTCTGGATGGACATAGAAGGTATAGAGTATTGGAGCAGCGGAAATGATGGTAAAAGCGATAAAAATCAAGATTTGCTTCCAATAGTCTTTCAGGAAATTTTTACGAGAAAAAATGAAACTTACAAGCATCATAATGAGGATGGCCGGTGCGATGCGAAAAGCGATATAGGTGTGAAGGCCGATGCCAAAAACCAATCCGCCCAAAGCGAAATCCCACCATTTTTTGGTGCGCAGACCTTTAAAGAGAAAATAGAAAGCAAAAACCAGAACCAATGGAAGCATATTTGCGCGGAAGGAAATGCGCGAAAAATTGATAGCCCAATAAGAAACAGCAACCAAATAGCCGGCGATAAGGGCGACGCGCTCTTTCCTGTTTTCCGAAAAATAGCTGAAAAAAAGTTCTTTTGTCAGCAGATAAGTGCCAAGAACAGTTAGTGTGCCACAAAGAATGGCCGGAAGTTTGAGTGACATGACACTGATGCCAAAAAGCGAAAAACAAAGCGCTACCATGTTCATGAAAAGTCCTTCGCGACCATTGTTGGCAGTATAGAACCATTGATAGTGTCCGGAGTTGATGGCATTCACAGCGTCAATTCCATTGACGGCTTCATCCGGATAGACTCCTGGTGGGGTGTGGTCGATGTTGACAAAGCGCAAAAAAAATCCCAGCGCAATAATGGCGAAAAGCAAAAAATAGACACCAACCTTTTTTTTGTTCATTGTTTTTGTTGCCGACTAAAAATTAAGTTGTTAGATAGGCTACGTAATTTATTAGTATAGGCGTCGAGTCAGCAGTAGGGAACATAGGTCATTGGCAGTAGGTTAAGTCATTGGGCATAAGTTGTAGGATGCCTAAGCTTATAACTTAAAACCTGTAACCAAACTTACGGCTAATGACTAATGTTCCCTATGACTTATCCTAAAATCAGTATAGCACATTTTTTCATTGGCGAGAATTATTTTTTTGGTATATAATTTAAACACAGTTAAAAACTATTCCAAGAATTTGTTTATTTGAATTTCAAATTTCAAATTTCAAATTTCAAATTTATTTTATGCTTGAACCAATTGAAGAAGGCGATTTAGATCTGAAAACTAAATTTTTAAAAGGTGGCGTGTCCGAAGTGGAAAAAAGAGCAACGCCAAGTTTGCCCAAAAAGGAGATGGAAATCGCGCCTTCACCGGAAGTACCATTGAGAAAAGAAGGTCGGATGGAAAAAGAGGCGACTTATGCCAAGATTTTAGCCAAGGCAAAGATTCCGGTGGTGACGGCACAGAGCGACGTGGCAACTGACGCCAAAAATGCCAGCGAAGGAACTGATTATGAAAACAAGGTGATTAAGTTGGTGGAAATCGCGGAGACGAAAGGCGTGGTGCACGCGGTGAAAGTGGCGCGACATTTGGAGGATAATTATCTTCTAGACGAATTGCATGACCGACTCCTAGCAACAGATTTACATGACGCGTTGGTGAAAAGGGGGATGATAACGGAAACGTAGAAAGTTAATGTCTAAATCCAAATTTCCAATGTCAAATAAAATCCAAAGTTAAAAATCAAAAAAATAAGCCAGAAAATTATTTTATTATTTGGATTTAGGATTTGATTGGAAATTTGAAATTAGGATTTTGAAATTCGCAGACTATTTTTTTGAGATTTACATTTTAAATTATAGAACATGGATTACTCAAGTTTAATCAATCTCAGTCTCTTGGTTTCCGGTCTGGCTACGCTTTTTAGTGGGGCTTGGCTTGTTGTATCCAGTTTTTTGGGTTTTCGCTCGCAGATTAATCAATCAATGAATCTCGATTTGGATGTGATTCGTGTTTCCAAAATGAACAAAAGCGAAGAGGAAAAAACCAAGGAAGGGGAAAGTTGGAAAGGGGAAATTGGTGCGATGGAGCAGATGCTCACGGCGTTTTCTTCCATTCGCGACACGCGTAGTTTTTTTCGCAAAATGATTTATGGTTCACCAGCAATTTCTTTGGAAATTGCCAACTCCGCCAAAAGTGAAGAGATCGTTTTTTTTATTGCGGTGCCGAGAAAATTTCGGGAAAACATCGAAAAACAAATTCACAGTTTTTTCCCCTATGCATCACTGGAAAAAACGACGGATTTTAATATTTTTGCGCCGGGAAGTGTGACTGAAGCGTCGATTATAAGCTTGAAAAACAAATTTGCCCTGCCAATCAGAACCTATGAAAATCAAGAAATGGATCCGCTAAACGCTATCGCTAACGCGATTAGTAAGTTGGAAACCTTGAGCGAAGGAGCGGCGATACAGTTGGTTTTGCGACCGGCAGGAACAGCTTGGCGGACCAAGGGGAAACGCATTGCGCACGAAATGCAACAAGGCAAGAGATTGAATGAAGTTGACAAATCAATCATGGGGCACATTTTTGAGGGCTTAGGTTTTGTGCTTTTCGGACTACTCTCTGGTGGAAAAAAAGAGGAAAATGCATTAGACAAAAATAAAACGGTGCAACTTACTCCAGAAGAGCAGGAGCTAGTGAAAAGCATTGAAAAAAAAGCTTCCAAAACTGGATTTGAAACTAACATTCGCCTCGTGGCTTCTGCCGCGACAAGCGCTCGGGCGCAGGAAATTTTGTCGCATTTGGAAAATGCTTTTTCGCAATATGAAAATGCGGATGTAAATTGCTTTCAAGTGAAAAGAGGCAACAAAAAAGAAATCGCTTATGATTTTATCTTTCGCAATTTCAAATCAGAAGAAAAAATAATTTTGGGGGTAGAAGAAATCTCGAGTATTTTTCATATTCCCATTTCCACCACCGAAGCGCCGAAGATTAAATGGCTCAAAGCCAATGCTGCTCCGCCACCAATTGGAATTCCTACAGAAGGAATATTGGTTGGCTTTAATGAATATCGCGGAACAAAAACAAACATTCGGCTTACGGAGGTTGATCGGCGCAGGCATCTCTATGCGATTGGGCAGACTGGAACGGGAAAGACAACCATTTTGCAAGAGATGGCCAAGCAGGACGCACGTGAAGGACGAGGTTTTTGTTTTATTGATCCGCATGGCGATGCGATTGAAGACATTTTAGCCTCGATTCCCAAGGAGCGGGCGCAAGATGTGGTTTTTTTTGATCCCTCGGATGTGGAGCGGCCATTCGGACTCAATATGATGGAGTATGATCCGGCGCATCCTGAACAGATGACTTTTGTGATTAATGAAATGATTGGTATTTTTGATCAACTCTATGATCTGAAAGCGACTGGCGGACCAATGTTTGAGCAATATATGCGAAACGCCATGCTTCTTGTTATGAGTGATCCTGATTCCGGTTCGACGCTCATGGAAATTTCCAAAGTGATGGCCGATGAAGAATTTCGGGCGATGAAACTTTCCAAGTGCACCAATCAGACAGTGGTTGATTTTTGGACCAAAGAGGCGGAAAAAGCTGGTGGGGAAGCAGCGCTGGCTAATATGGTGCCCTACATCACGTCAAAGCTGACGCCGTTCATTTCCAATGATATGATGCGCCCGATTATTTCCCAGCAAAAAAGTACGATCTATTTCCGCGATATTATGGATAACAAAAAGATTTTGCTTGTGGCTCTTTCTAAGGGAAAGATTGGCGAGATCAACGCGCGGCTCTTGGGTATGGTGGTGGTGGGGAAGATTTTGATGTCGGCATTGGCCCGCACCAATATTCCAGAAAATGAGCGCGTCGACTTTTATCTTTATTTGGACGAATTCCAGAATGTGACGACCAATTCCATTGCACAAATTCTCAGCGAGGCCAGAAAATATCGGCTTTGTCTCAATATTGCGCATCAATTTATTGCGCAACTGAAAGAAGAAATATCCAAGGCGGTGTTTGGCAATATCGGTTCGATGATTCTTTATCGGGTTGGTCCGGAAGATGCGGAATTTTTGGAAAAGCAAGTAGCGCCCGTTTTTTCGAAGAATGATTTGGTGAATGTGGATAACTACAAAGGTTTTGCCAAGATTCTTATCGATGGTGTGCTTACGAAACCTTTTAATATCCAGGGTTTTCCGCCGACCAAAGGCGATCAGGAAGTGGCGAACGCAATTAAAGAATTATCGCGACTGACTTATGGTCGAGACCGCCATATTGTTAATCAGGAAATTCTGGAACGGATGAGATTTTAAGCATGAAGCATGAAGCCCTCCTTCGCCCCGACGTCACGTCGGGACTACGGCGGGCGAAGCACGAACCATTAGAAGGACGCTCACAAGGAGCGCCCTTTTTTATTTCAAAAAATCTTAGAAAAACCTCAAAAGTCTCAAGTAACATTGGTCTTTAGCTGGAGGATAAGTCTTAGGTCATAAGGCCTAAGTCCTAAAACCTATAACTCTTAACCTAACCTACTGCCAATGCCCTAGTTCCCTATAACTAGATCAACAAGTTTTTACAAAAAA
>Ga0172379_10011821_pt1 | contig 10324 bp, 6 predicted proteins | sample GrowelOW334metaG_FD_119756 | JGI IMG/M metagenome (GOLD analysis project Ga0172379, IMG submission 119756) | Groundwater microbial communities from an aquifer near a municipal landfill in Southern Ontario, Canada - Groundwater well OW334 metaG | ecosystem: Environmental > Aquatic > Deep...
AATCCCGCTCGTTGCCGGCGGTGGAAGGATAGACTTTGGAAAACGCCTCAGCGATTTATGGTTTTCCTCTTGCGAGTTTTGAAAACTGGATGTATCGTGATACTAAAGCGTGTTAGTAACACGAAATCGATAAAAGGAGCATTGAATGAGGAAATGGCTACTGTTGATTATTTTCCCTGTTCTACTAGCCTGTACTAATGAAACCGAGCATACACGAGAGGAAAAAGTCTTGACTTCCTTCGAGGGCCTACCGGTGTTCTTGAAAAAAAGCATCCCGGAGTCCGCGCTCACCCTATCGATAGCCGATTATCGGTCGATGCTGGGAAACAGTTCGAAAGGCCTTCAAGGAGAAGAGGGCTACACCGTTTCAATAGAATCCCTGAATGTCTTGGCTCGCGAAATCGAGAGCGAGAATTCCTTTCCCTCTTTCTACGATCTCTCGAGGATCGATAGGGATATCGAGATAATCCAAGGCGATTTCCCGAATTTGCGCAAGGAGGAAATCGCGCCCAATATCGAGAAAATCAAGGCGTTCTACGCCCAAGAAGCGCGCTGGGCGCTCTATGAAAGGCTGCGACGCTTCGAACCTGGCGTTTCTCCTAAAGCGGGAGATTATCCGGGCGGCACCAATAGCCAAGAGTTTTGGCTTCTGTTCGCGAATCTCTGGCACATCATCCCGACCTACGATGCCAAAATTCAAGCCGAGGCCTATACGGCCGAGCTGTTTCCGAAAAATGTCTGGGGGGAACCTTACCTAAACAGAGCAGACGCCTTTCGGCACAGTACCTGGAACGCCCTTATCTGCAAAAACGTCGGAGGAACGAAGGCCGAAAGGATGGCTTGGGCGACCACCTTCACGGACGCCCACGAGAACGGCTCGCCGCCACCTACAGATATCCGTGACAACGCGATGGACTTCCACAACAACCTCGAGGGTCGAAAATACTTCGATTACGCATCTACGGAATCATGGTTCCTCTTCATCGTAACCGTCACCTGCCCCGAAAACGAGACGATAAAGAACTTCGAGTACTGGAAGGCGAATACCGCTCACTTTTTCACGGATAACGGCCAGTTGCCCGGCATGGTCGACGATCTGGTATATTTCTCTGGACTGTAAAAGGGGGAATCCGGCCATGAAATACACAAAACGGCTTTTGCTTGTCCTATGCGCTTTATTGGCAGTAAGCTGCGAGATAGCGAGGGATTCAGATGGGGCCACGGCGAAGATCGAAGGCACCCTAGTCAAAATCAGCGATACCGAATATGGCATCGACGGCGTCGCGAATCCCGTTGGTTATTTGTTCTACACGCATAAAAAAGTCAAATACAAGCTAACCCAATACTCTACCGAATACCTCGTAAAGTGGTATAAGCCCGGGGATTCCGTATCCTTCATGTATCTAGTCATGTCGGTCCAGGATCCCAAGCGGGATTGGGGAATCACAATCGGTATCTATTCCACATAACAGAGCGATCGCCCTTGGCAAAGGATGAGGCTTCTTCGAGGGCCACGCATGGCGTAGTCTCGCTTCATAAGGGAGGAAGCGGCATGCGTGGCGCGCTAGAGATTCGCGAAAAGTAGAGAAGCGCGCGGATAACGGCCAGCTGCCCGGCATGGTCGACGATCTCGTGTATTTCTCGGAAATGTAAAAGGGGAAATCAGACCATGAAAAACGCAAAACGATTTTTACTTGTCCTGTGTGCCCTACTGGCCGTGAGCTGCGAGATAGCGAGGGATTCTGATGGGGCCACGGCGAAGATCGAAGGCACCCTAGTCAAGATCAACGATACCGAATATGGCATCGACGGCGTCGCGTCTCCCTATGGTTATCTGTTCTACACGCATAAAAAAGTTAAACACAAGCTGGCTCCAATCTCTGCCGAATATCTCGTAAAGTGGAAAAAGCCCGGGGATTCCGTTTCCTTCATTTATCAGGTTGGTTCGATCCAAGATCCCGAGCGGGATTGGGGATTAACGATCGGAGTGTATTCGATGTAGGAGGATAATCGGGCTTTGGCGAAGGGAGGCTTTTTCTAGGGCCGCGTATGCCTACATCGCGACCTTTGAAACCCAGCGCCCGCGCCTAGCGCGTCTTTATCACAGCCCCCATCACAGCCAACGCGCCCCGCGCGGCATGCCTTCGTCTAAACCCTCGTACCCCAGCGCCCGCGCCTAGCGCGGCGTGCCCTCGTACCAGCCACCACATGGCTCTCGTTTCAGCCAAAGTCGTAGCCCGCGTACCCCGCCGGTCGCTTACAACAAATTCCAGTCTTGCGAACCGTCTCAGCCCTCGCGCTAATAACGGAGCCACCGACGCGCCGTCCACCCGTAGCACTCGCGGGGTGTCATCCCCAAGAGGGCCAGCGCTTGCCGCGGGTCCTCTTGGGGATGACAGGCCCCGGCGCCCGGAATGCCCGAAGCGCCGGTCGCGGCGTTACACCTTTTCCCAGAGGCCACTCGCCTCGGACCTGAATAGCGCGTCGAGCGCCCGAGCGTTGGCCAGGGCGTCCTCGAGCGGCTCGGGAGGGACTGTCCCCTCGCGCATCGCTCGGGAAAAAGCGGCGAACATGAGGCCGTATTGGTCGACCGGTCCCACGGTTACGCGTCTGACGCCGATGCCCGTGGATACCGTGACGCCCAGCGGCACGTCGGGATAGGCGTTGAAGGGCAACTCGATCTCCAGAGCGCCCTTGTCGCCCAGGACTTCCACGCGTTGGCGCGAGAACGAGCGCGTGGAAACGGTAAACGAGGCGCGGGTTCCCGAGGCGCCGAAGTCGAGTATGCCCGAGGAGAGGACATCGGTACCCGTGGCCTCGTCCCTTCGAACGAGGGAGAACGCGCGCTCGGGCTCGGCGTCCGCCAGGTATCGAGCCGCGGAAACGGCATAACAGCCTATATCGTACAACGCGCCTCCGCCCGCCGCCTTGATATTGCGTATGTTGCGGGGATCGGCGTTGTTGTAGGAGAATACGACGCGAATTTCCCTCGGCCGCCCGATCTCGCCCCGCGCGACGATGTCGCGTGCCAGGGACCACTGGGGATGGAAGCGGTACATGAAGGCTTCCATCGCGAGAAGGCCCTTTTCGCGGGCGGTCGCCATAATCGCGCGCGCCTCCTCGGGATTCATGCCGAGGGGCTTTTCGCAGAGCACATGCTTGCCCGCGGCCAAGGCCTTGCGGCACCACGGTTCGTGCAGGTCGTTCGGCAAGGGGATGTAGACCGCTTCGATTTCTGGATCGGCGAGGAGTTCTTCGTAGGAGCCGTAGGCCTTGCCGATTCCGAGACGAGCCGCCGCCTCGCGTCCTTTAATCGGATCGCGGCTGGCGATGGCCGCTATGCGCGCCTCGGGGAGTCGGGACAGCGGTTCGTGGACCCTCAGAAGATAGTGGCTGGACACGGAAAGGATTCCCCAGGCAACGGGTTTCATGGAACCTCCTCGAAAGGATTATCGGCTTCCGGCTTTCGCGGAGGGGAGTATGCCCCGGTTCCGATTTTCGGGCCAAGCGGGGTTCGAAGCCCTCGCTACTTTCTCGCCATCTCCCTGCCGCGGCGCGACTCGTTCTTGAAACCCTCGACCAGCTTTTCGAGCACGACCCTCAAATGCTTTTCGCTCGTAAAGCCGTAATCGGAGATGACGGCGGGGTCTATCTGGTCGTACTCCATGCCCTTGCTCTCGAGTTCGCAAAAGGCGTTGGCGAGGTACACCGTATCGACGAGGTCGCGAAATTCCGGCGCGACGCCTCGGGGCTCGTGGTGATAGCGGATCGCCGCGATGAGAGGCTCGGGAAAATTCCACTTTTCGGCGATCTTGGAACCGATTTCCGCGTGGTTCATGCCCGCGGAAAGATCCTCGAAAGTAGCCGAGGGGATGCCTTTTTCGTCGCAAAACTGGCGGATCTTATCGAGCAGGGAGGGGTGGACGGAGGAAAATATTATCTTCCCCATGTCGTGAAGTATTCCAGCGACGTGGGAGTCCTCGATGACGGATTTATTGCCGCCCTTGAAATTGCGGGCCAGATTGTAGGCGTAATAGGCGGTTCGGTAACAGTGATCCCAGAGTTTCTTGCGCTCTTCGGTGGATTCGTCGCCCAAAACCTTCATCGTGCCGTACGAATAGAGAAGATTCTTGATGCCTTTCAAGCCGACGAGCTTCACGGCGTCGACGATGCTCTCGACCTTTTTTGAAACCATGTAGGCCGCCGAGTTGACATGCTTGAGAAGGTCCGCCGTCATGGCGGGATCCTTCGAGATGTGACGCGCGATATCGACCATCTGGCTATTCGGATCGGCGATGAGGCGCTGGACGGCGACTATGTTTTCGGGAAACTGGGGCAGGCTCGATATGGATTTGACGATTTCGCCGGCAAGCATCGAAAGGCTCTCGACCTTCGTCTCGGCCATCGGGACGGTGATGCGCGCGACGGTCTCGCCGTTTTCGACGCGGATGTCGAAGCAATCTTCGTCGAGGCCCATCTTCTTGAGCATAAGCACGAGGATGACAAGGCCTAGCCCCGCGCCTTCGGACGCGTCCAAAACGTTAGAAAGGGCCTCCTCGAGACTGGTGTAAGCCCGCGACCGGGCTAGCTTGTCGTGGATGCGCATATACTCGGTCTTATTGATCTCTACGTTGTTCCGAACCTCGATAATGATGCTCGTCGTGGATCGGGCTTGGAACACTATCTTTATGTAATAGCCCTTCTCTTTTTGCTTCTGGAGGTACCAGGCGATATTTTCGAGGGTATCGGTCTTGAAGGCCTTCATGCCCTCTTCATAATCCTTGGGGTCCTCGATATCGAGCCCCCTCGACTCGAAGTACACGCGTTTGGTGTTGGCCTTTTTCGCGTTGACCGCAAGCTCGCGCAGGCAATATGCCAGGTAATCCTTGAGCTTCTTCTGGCCGAGCTCGGTAAGGAAAACGTCGAGTACCTCTTCGACATAGACTTCCATGTCGTGCGGAAGGGTGTAGGTCGTGATTGTAAGCGGATTCGAGTTTTGAACCGCCTTCTTGATCTTCGGCACATCGACGACGAGTTCGGCTGCGGGCATGCGGTCCCCTTTCTACTTTGTGTACTCTTTGAAAGTATACGCGGAAAGCTTACTACGGGCGATCCCCCTTTTCAACGAAATTTCAGCCTTGGTACTTTTTAACCGCGGCGGCCATCCGTTGCAGCTCATGACGAACCCGACCGTTAAAGCTATCGGCGGGAAAATCGCCCCGCTCGTTCGCGACGCCGGCCTCGATTCCGCTCAATACCTCGATGCCCTCATCGACCGTGGATACGGCCCAAATGTGGAAGCGCCCCTCGTCCAAGGCCGTTTGCAGCTCTCGGGAAAGGGTCAAATTGACGACGTTGCGCCGGGGGATCATGACGCCCTGGGTTCCGGTGAAACCGGCCTGGCGGCATACGCGGTAAAAGCCCTCGATCTTTTCGTTGATACCGCCGACCGGCTGAACTTGGCCCGTCTGGTTGAGCGAGCCCGTCACGGCTACATCCTGGCGCAAGGGAAGGCAGGCGATCGCCGAAAGCAGGGCATAGACCGCGGTCGAAGAGGCCGAGTCGCCTTCGACCGCCGTGTAGGACTGCTCGAAGCAGATCGAGGCCGTGACCGCGAGGGGAAAGTCGCGCGCGTAGCGGCTTCGCAAAAAGCCTTCCATTATAAGGACGGCCTTGTCGTAGATTTCGCCGGAGAGGCCGGACTCGCCCTCGATGTTTATGACGCCGCCTTCGCCGGGACTCACTTGAGCCGAAACGACGATGGGGAGGCCGAAGGCGTAATAGCCGCGATCGTGCACCGCGAGGCCGTTGAGGCGGCCCAAAGCCAAACCCGAGGCCTGCAGGATAATTTCGCCGCCGGAAATCATCTCCTCGAGCTTTTCCTCGGGCAAATTGGCTAAGCGAGCGCGGGTCGCGACGGCGCCCTCGACCGCGGCCGCGTCGATCAGGTTTCGCCCATCGCTTTTCGCGCGGTAGTCGGCTTCGCGCAAAAGGTCGGCCACGAGGCCGAAGCGCGTCGAGAGGCGGCCGCGATACTCGGAGAGGCGTATGCCTTGCTCGATGACGGCCGCGAGCCCGTCCGCCGTCGCGGGGAGAAGCCCCTCCTCCTCGACGATTTTGGCGACGAAGGCGGCGTAATCGCGCAAGCCCAAGGCCGATCGGGGCATGGTCGCGTCGAACTCGGCATGGACTTTGAAGAGCTTTTGAAAATCCGGATCGGCCTGATAGAGAGCGTCGTAGGTGCCCTCGCCGCCGACCATCACGACCTTTACGTCAGCCTTGATCGCCTCGGGCTTGAGCCAGGCTGCGGCGCCGAAGGGGCTTTCGCGCGGCTGAATTTCGACGAAGCCGTCCTGCAGGGCTCGTTTCAGCCTGAGCCAGGCTTCTTCGTCGACTAAAACATCCTCGGCCCTGAGGACGAGAAAGCCGCCCGCGGCCTGCAGGAAGGAACCGGCGCGGATGCGCAGGTAAGCCGAGCGTGTATCGTTTTCGTCTTCGGGCCGAGGCTCGACAAAGCCGAAAAGGTTCGAGGCCGTCGGATGGTTTTCGATGACGACGGGGGCGCGCACTGTCCCCGAGCGATCGACTACGAGGTTGACGCCATAGCGAGCGAGGGCCGGCGAGCGTCGCTTACGTTCGTGCCCTTCGGGGGCGGCCCGGAAAAGATAGAGTCGTTCGGCAAGGTCAGTCTCTAGGGACGCAAGCCAAGCGGAAACCGCCGTAACCTTCCATCGTTCGCGCAGGATAGAGGTTTCGGCAAGGACCTGGGGTTTGAGGGCTTCGTCCCGCGCCTTTACCAAGCGGGCTTGGAGATCGCGGCGGCCTCTTCTGAGATTCGAGAAAAGCCGTTTCATCTTGTCCATGTGGCCGTACCAGCGCTCTCGCAGCGCGTTATAGGCTTCCTCGGGCAGTTGTCCCGAGGTGACGAGATCCTGGAGGGCTTCGAAACTCGTCTCTTCGAAGGTGGCGGTGTCGGATGTGGCGGATGCCGTCTCGGGTGCCGGCGCTTGGACGGATGACTCGACGGCGGTTGCGGAGTCGGCGTTGGAGGCCGCGATTTCGGGGACAAGAGGGTCCGCGGCTGGGGCTGTAGAGTCACCGATGGCGGCGCCAAGCTCGACGGCGCTATGTTTTGCGCCACGCGACCCAAGGATTCGGGTGGGGCTGGCCGAGAGGGACACGGCAGTCGAGGAGGCGGCTTCAGGTGTGGCGGCGTCCGATGCGGCATCCGCGGGCGCGGGGCGTGGCGCGTTAAGGCCATCGATGCCGACCGACTCCGGCTCCTCCGATACGCGGCGGATCAGGGGCACTATGTCCATCGTGCCTCCGCCTTCGCCGCCCTCGGCTTCGACTTGAACGGCCCTAAAACCGTCGGCGGCTAGCTCCGCCTCGAATTCCGCCAAGCCGCGATTCTCCTCGGCCTCGAGGGCGGCCGTCATCTCGGCTTCGGCGCGCTTGCGCTCCTCGCTCTCGGCCTGAAGAGCCACGAGGCTCTTGATGTCTTCGACAAGGTGGTGGAGGTCGCGCTTGAATTCGCGGCCCTTGCCCGCGTCGAGAAGCAGGACTTTGGGCGCGAGCGGAGCGTCGAAATCGTACACATAGGCAATGTCTCGAAGGCGCTCGATACCTTCAGGCTCATCGGCGAGGACGCGCAAGACGGCCGTCCTTCTGCCGGTGCCCGGAGCGCCCGAAACGTAAACATTATAACCCTTGGATCGAACCCTGACGCCGAGCTTGAGCGCTTCGAGCGCTCGCGGCTGTCCAATGACTTCCGCCCCCCATCGACCGCCTCCGGCTTGATCCGTGCCAACGGTAGCCCCGCCAACGGGGACCGCAGCCCCGCCAACGGGGACCGCAGCCCCGCCAACGGGGACTGTCCCCGTTAGTGCTTCATCGGTTATGGGGACTGTCCCCGTCGAAGGCTTGAGCGCTGCCGTCGCCTCGCCTTTCGGAGCCAAGGCCTGGGCGAGCTCTCCCGCCGCGTCGACCCCGAAGGAGTATTCGTTTTTCGTCAGCTCGAGCTTGCTAGTAAGCATCAATCCTCCGTCGAGGCCGAAAGGCCTATTCAGCGTGTTCCATCAAAGTGGAGACCGGCACGATAGAGTAGCCGGAATTCCTCAGGGCGTCGACGAGAATGCCGACTTCGTTGAATAGGTAGTCGGCTCGCCCTCCTTCGGGCACGCCCAGCCTGATCGGTATAATCGAGCCGGGGCGAACTCCCGCGACCACCCGCTCGACGATATCGTGCGAGGGGATGTAGGAACCGGGCATCGATGAGGCGTCGGTCTTGCTCACCCAATCGAGGGGATCGAGGTCGCGGCCGATGAAGGTGTAATTCATCGAGGCTCCGGCCTCCAGGATTTCCTCGTTCACCGTGTAATACGGCGTATGCCAGAGGAGGGAAAGCTCCTTCCCGGTCACGGTGAACCAATCGTCCTCGGCGCGGGCTAAGCCCCGACGCACATAATCGCGGTCGATGCGGAAGCGGGCGTCGGTTGGGTCGGCGGCCGAGAAAAACATGGAACCTACCTCATGGCCGCTTACGGAGAGGAGTCGGGATGCGCCGGGTTCACGCCGCACGAACTCGCCATTCGCGAAAAAGGTAGCCCTGATTCCGTATTCCTTGAGCACGTCGAGGACACGGACCAAACCTTCCGCGGCTTCGAGGGCGTTGAAAACGAGGGCGACTTCGCGTCGCCTGATCCGCGAACCGTGATCGAAAACGACGCCGGCGCGCGGCTCTTCGCGGTCGGGAAAAGCGGCGTAGGCCGAGGGCGGCTTGGGAAAAAGGCTCCTCGTTCCCAAGCCTTGGACGGCTCGTATCATCACGATGTTTCGATAGACGCCGGAGGAGATCGCGTCGAGGTAGACTCGATAGCGCTCCGAATTTGTCGCGGGAATCCCAACCTTGTAGCCGACGGTCGGAGCCCAGCCGCCCGCGCCCCGGGTAATCGCTGCCGCTTCTTCGGAAATCGCCGATTTTGTGGCCGTCGAAGGCGTCGATTGGCCCGGAGCGTTCGGCGTAGGATTTCGCGGCGTAATCTGGCCCGCTTGGCCTGAGGTCGAGGTCGCGACTGTCCCCGTGGCCGCCGCGCTCAAGGCTACGGAAAAAACCGGAGGCGAACGACGATAGGGCACGCCGCCCGCCTTGGCGAAAATGGCTCCGTCGGCTCCACGGCCATAGGCTTCAGCCTGAGCCACGCCGACGAGGCTCCTCGTGCCCTTGGCCAGGTCGACCGCCTCGATCAGGTTCGTGCCCGCCACGATAAGACGGCTTTCGCCGATCCAGAGCGCGTGCAACGCGCCGCTCGCCTTGATTTCGGTCCGCAAGCCCCAATCCGCGTAGCCGCGGACCAGTACGCCCGCGGCGCTCACCACCGCGACCTTGCTTTCGTCGGGGGAGAGCACGACTTCCAAGGCTCCCGAAACATCCAGGCTTGCGACCGTCGGAGCCAAGTCCAACTCGGCAGCGTCCACGGGGGCGGAAAAACGGTAGGCTCCCGCCGTCCGCTCCGAACCGATGAGCGTGCCGGTGAAAACGGTGACGGGGCCGCGAGCGGGCCACAGCAGCGAGCGGATTATGGTATTGCCCTGAAGATACAAATGGGGTATGGCCGTGACTTGCGCCGAAGCGCCGTAGTCGTCGGGATCGAGATAAATAAGGAAGAGACTGCGCCCTCCCTTGGAAAGAATGATTCTGGCTCCGTCGGCGGAGACCCAGAAATCGTCGAAATTCTCGTCGTAGGGGAAGGGCGTCTTGCCCGTAAGCACGCCCATGCCGGCCAAGCCGCGGTAGAGAGCTTGGGTAAAAAACTCGGCCGGGAGTATGCGGTACAAGGACGAGCCGCGCAGATAATAGAGGCTGCCATCGCGTCCCCAGCGCACGGAGGCTATCCGGCCCTCCCCCACTCGCCGATATTGCTCGCCCAGGACGCGGTCACCCTGGAGCTGCTCGACGCTGTAATAAAAAAGCTCCCCGCCCTTCGAATAGACAAAATGCCTCGAATCGGGCGACCAGCGCGCCGGAAAACGATCGGCCGAATACTCGACCCGCTCGGCGACGGTCGTGCTCGCGCCCGAACTTGCGTCGAAAAGCACGATTCGCGAAAAAGCCGAGGAGGTCGGCTCCGCGGAGAGCACCCAGGAACCGTCGGGGCTGGCCGAGCAGGGTAAAAGGCGAGAGCCCGGAACCGGGGAACCACGCACGAAGGCCGGATATCCGGGCACGGGAGCCAGGTTTTCGAGCCTCGTGTCGGTGCGGAACAGCCCGAAACGATTTTGCACCTGGAGCCGCCTGCCTCCGTCCACGAGCGCGACATGCTCC
>Ga0172379_10011822_pt1 | contig 10323 bp, 6 predicted proteins | sample GrowelOW334metaG_FD_119756 | JGI IMG/M metagenome (GOLD analysis project Ga0172379, IMG submission 119756) | Groundwater microbial communities from an aquifer near a municipal landfill in Southern Ontario, Canada - Groundwater well OW334 metaG | ecosystem: Environmental > Aquatic > Deep...
CCCATTTTTTACATTTTGGGCAAGATAAAAAATTCAAATCGTCACGCAACTATTTTGCTCGGAAAATACTGATAGAAAAGGATTTCAAAGAACTGTTAATGAATTTTAGTGGACACTAATGATATTTTTCATTTAATTACGACTTATTTATTGCCAATTATATTTTTACTAAATCACTATCAACTAAATATGTGACATTCAGCTCATATTAACCAATTTTTTAAAACGGTATTTAACGTTTAAATCAACCATTAATCTGATAAAATAATTTTTTTATATGCAATTGCTTTTTCAGATTTTAGTTTTGCAATGAAAGCCCCTTTGGACAAGGATGAGAGATCTAAAACCTGCGAATCCCTGCGAATAAAAGAATTATAAACATTTTTGCCTTCGAGATTATATATAGAAATTGTTCTGTTTTTACAGTTAATCACATTTAATATTCCATCACTCGAAGGATTCGGATATAAAATAGCATTATCACCTGTGTTTTTTATGTTATTTATTCCGGTATTGTCTGTAAGCATTAATTTAAAGATTACCGCTGTATTTCCATGAGTTGCCACATATGTTCCTGAATCTGTTGGCTGAACATTCATCAGATTAATCCCGGCTGTTGCGGATGTAAATCCGTTTGGACCTGCCCATTGCCAGGTAGTTGAATCGGAGGATAATGTACTGAACGATACGTTGCCACCCGGAATCATTAACGCTTTATCCGTTTGTTGCCAGCCTGAAGCATTTTTGTTTATCCATGGTTTTGCTGTAACGCTGTCAATCTGGCAATTTACACAAACCGGTTTCACGCAATTAATTGTTACCGATGCCTGATTGATAGTTGTGGCTGATCCATCGAATACTCTGAATTCCGAGAAGCCAGCCTTATAGGCAGTGCTGGTACCGCCTGTAATAGTAATCCTTACATATCTTGCTGCAACGTTGAAACTGTCGGTTTGAATTTGTTGAGTATTGGTGTTGCCAGTTTGATTGATGTTTAAATTCCAGATTAAACTGTCAGACGAAGTTTCAATTTTATATTTATAGGCGTTTCCGGAATTTTGCCACACTATCTGGCTTTTGGTAATGTTGTAGGTAGATCCCAAATCTACAGCCCAGGAATGTCCGGCATTTCCATCGGCTGCACTCCAATACGAACCGACATTTCCATCGTTTCCATTCGAAGCAACTTTTTTCTGGTCTGAAATTGAATTGGTCCCATCAAATAATTTAAATTCGAAGAAACTTGCCCAACTGCTACCGACACCACCGGTAATGGTTATACGAACATATCTCGCATTATCGGTAAAATTATCATCCATAATTTGAGCTGAACTGGTATTAGCTGCTTTGTTAACAACTAATTTCCACACAGTATTATCAATCGAAGTCTCAATTTTATATTGGTAAGCATTTGTGCGCTCCCACATTATTTCGGAACCTGTAATTGCGCTAACTTTACCCAAATCAACTTTCCACCAATGTCCTGTATTGCCATCAATAGCACACCACCTCGATGAAGTATTTCCGTCATTACCTGAAGCTGTAGGATTATCAGGTTGATAAGTATCGGCAGTGGCTGTTTTGCCTAAAGCAATATTTTTCAAGACGTAAATATCTTCCGAATCAGCATTGGACGGTTTTTGTAATGCAATATTGTTTAAAACCGGTGGAGTTGTAGCAGTTACCGTAATCATTCCCTCAGTGCCGGTCGACTGAACAATAGCCAGACACTTTCCGTTGAATGCCTGTCGGGTTGATCCTTTAAAAGATTCAAGGCTAAGTGGATTACCATTATCCACCCCTACTATTTTTCCTGGACCTGATAATGTATAACTTACCTGATTTGCAGCATCAGGAACTAATGTTCCCTTCGCATCAAGAATGTTAGTTTCAATAAATGCCTGATCCTTGCCATCGGCTTGAATAACGTTGCGATCGGTTTTTAATTCAACTTTTGCAGCATTTCCGGCAGTTACAATGCTATCGGTTGCCGCAACAACGCCATATTTGTAGGCATAAGCTATAACTTTTCCTGCAACAAAAGGTATTTTCCATTCAATGTGGTATAGTTTCGCAGTTTTATTTATTTGAGTACTGATAATTCTTCCGTTTAGTGATAATGAAACACTATCGCAATTAGAATAAGCCCAGACAGGAATTGTATTGCCTGAATCCCAGTTCCAGTGTGGCAAGAGATGTACCATTGGCTTTGAAGTCCACTGACTTTGATAAAAGTAATAAATGTCTTTAGGAAATCCACACATGTCTACAACACCAAAATACGAACTTTTAGCCGGCCAGCCGTATGGAGTTGGTTCCCCGATATAATCAAAGCCCGTCCAGATAAATTGACCTACAACAAAGGCTCTTGCTTTGTCAAACTCCCATGCATCTTCAGCACTATGTCCCCATCCAACTACTGAGTTGTCGTAATTAGAACATTGCATATCCGTGGAAGTGAGAATATTCTGAGTAGTTGGTAAATGATAAACGCCACGTGTTCTGACTGCCGAAGATGTTTCGCTACCCATAATTACCCAATTCGGATTGTTTTTATGATCGTTGTCATACGTACCGCCGGAAGCATAATTATATCCGACAATATCCATAAGTGGTCCCAGAAGAGACTGATTGTTTAAGGCCTGAGTGATTGGTCGTGTTGTATCATCGGTGTGAACCCATTTAATTAAATTCAGAGCAATGGTATATCCAGTAGCATCTGTTTGTTGAGGAATCTCATTGCCAATGCTCCACATCACTACACTTGGATGGTTTCGGTCGCGTCGTATCCAATCCTGAACATCCTTTTGAGCCCATGTGTCGAAATACTTGCCGTAATCGTTGGTGGTTTTTCCCCATTCCCAACAATCGAATGCTTCATCCATAACTACCAATCCTAATCTGTCACATATTTCGAGCAGTTCAGGAGTAGGAGGGTTGTGGGATGTGCGAATGGCGTTGCATCCAAACGATTTTAATACCTCTACCTGTCGTTCCAATGCCCGATAATTCTGAGCTGCACCTAAACTTCCCAAATCATGATGCATACACACACCATGCAATTTTATGTTTGTATTGTTTAACCTAAAGCCTGTGGTTGGATTCAGGGTTATCGTTCGAATCCCGAATGTAGTCGTGAAGTTATCCAGAATTTTAGTATTGTCAACAATTTGTGTTTTAATATGGTAAAGATACGGATTTGACAGTGACCACAATGAAGGATTGGTAATGTTGTAGTTGTACATGTACGAACTATCTTTACCGGTAAGCAAAGAGATGGGATTACTTACGTTTGTTACCAAAAGATTCCACGATTGATCGTAAATAGTAGTAATTACCGATATTGATTTAATATTTGTCGAATGATTTTGTATTATGGTTGTAGCTGAGATATTTGCAGAGGTCTGGCTAACCGACGATGTGGTTACGAATGTGCCGCAATAGGCTATGTGCACAGGGTCGGTAACTGTAAGCCAGACATTCCTGTAAATTCCACTTCCCGAATACCAACGGCTATTTGGTTGTGTATTGTCTACTTTTACGGCAATCACATTAGTTGTTGTGCCTGTGTTAATATAAGGCGTGAGGTCATACTCAAAAGTGCTGTATCCGTAAGGTCGGGTACCCAGAAGATGTCCGTTAATCCAGACAGAACTATTCATGTAAATTCCTTCGAATTGTATGGTAATTCTTTTTCCGGAATAATTTTGTGGTAATACGAACGTTTTCCGATACCAGCCTATACCTCCATCTAAGTAGCCTCCACCACCTCCGGCAGAAGAGTTTTGGTTGAATGGGAGTTCTATACTCCAGTCGTGGGGAAGTGATAATTGGCGCCATGTAGCATCATTGAAAGCGATATTGTTGGCACCTGTTACATCGCTTGGTTGAAATTTCCAGTTGTCATTAAAACTGATACCACGACCACCATTAAAAATGTCAGAGCCAGGTGCCGGTTCTGCTGCAAAAGATGAATTAATGAACAGGTAAGGAAGAAAAAAAATAATTAATACTTTTGCAAGAGTAGGTGTCTTTTTCATGTTTAATCTATTTTTATCTAAATATCTCGGATTTATTATCTGCTACAAACTAGCTTTCTCTTTTCCCCTTTAAAAGTAAGTTCACGGCATCTTGCAGCGAACCGGCTTTAGTCACGGCTCCTGAATTGACAAAGAAAATTTCATCGGCACTCTCAATGGTGTTTAACCGGTGAGCAATAATAATGCGTATGGTACTTTTGGGTAATTTGCTTAATATATCGTCGAGTAATTGTTCTGTAACCGTATCGATATTGGCAGTTGCTTCGTCGAGAATCAAAATTTCTGGTTTTCGCAATACGGCACGGATAAAGGCGATGAGTTGCTTTTGTCCTAAACTGACGCCATCGCCCGATGCATTTATTCTGGCATTCAGTCCACCATCGAACCTTTCTATTAATCCGTCTAAACCCGATTCAGACAGCACGTTCGATAAAGCCTCGTTTGAAACATCCTTGTATAACCCATTTCCATACAAGATATTATCCCGGATAGTTCCGGTAAAGAGAAAAGGCTCCTGCAGAATAAATCCGATTTTAGAAGTACGTGTTTCGACATCCATTGAACGTATATCGATCCCATTCAGAATGATTTTTCCTTTCGTAGGATCATATAAACGTGCCATCAACGAAGCTGTGGTTGTTTTTCCACCTCCGGTAGGACCTACAAATGCGTAGGTTTTTCCACGTTCCAAATCGAAGCTAACATCCGTCAGAACTTCCTTTCCGTTAGGATATGAAAATGAAACATGACGAAACGATACCACACAACAGCTATCTTCTTTTTCTTGTTTTTCAATAACTGCTAAATTATTTTCCATCGCCAATATCTGAGATATACGGTCCCAACCGGCAAGAGCCACCTGAAAATTTGCCCAGAGAGTGGCTATTTGTCGCAGCGGATTGTAAAACTGGGCAATATAAGCCAGGAAGCTAATAAGCAAACCCACTGAAAACTCACCTTTTGAAATCATATAAATTCCTAAAGCCATCACCACCATTTGTCCGATATTCGAAGAAAATCCGTACACAGGAATAAACATATTATTAGCAATACCTGCTTTCACAGCGCTTTGGTAGTTTTCCGTATTGACTTCATCAAAACGTTTCCGGAAATAATCGCGGCGGTTAAAAGCCACAATCACTTTAAAATTATTCAGACTTTCCTGAATTTCCGCACTGAGAGTTCCGGTGCTTCTCATATTGACTGTGTTCCGGTTTTTTACCCAGGGGGAAATATTCCGGGTAAAAATCCATAAAGCCAGAGCAGGCGATAAGGCCGCCAGTCCAAGCTCTGGATTGATAGAAATAAGAAAGATTCCGGCTCCAATCATCGTAAAAATACTACTCATAAACTGCACCAACGATTGCGAAAAGAATTGATTAATTTTATCGGTATCGTTATTTACTCTCGAAATCAAATCACCCGCTTTATTCTGATTGAAAAAATCTATGGGCAACTCCTGCAATTTATTAAAAACGATATTCCGGACATTATACAACATGCGCTGCCCGACGCGCCCCATCAGTTGTGTCTGAGTGTAACCGCTCACTGTGGCCAGTGCAAAAACCCCGAACAAAATGATAGAGTACCTTATCACACCATCATAATGTTTCGTCACAATATAATTATCGACTGCATGTCCCATTAAATAAGGGGCAACAAGGTTTAGTCCGGCATTGATGAGAATAAAAAATATCGCGATGTAAAGGTTTTTACGTTCTTTACCCATCAGTGTCAACAAACGGTTCAGTGTTGTTGCTGTACTGACTTTCTCGAAACTTTGTGTTCCTTTTTTTATGTTTAGGTTATAGCTCATAATTACTTGTACTGCGTTGAGAATTAAATATTTGAACATATTCCGGACTGACACTCATCAATGAATCATGTGTTCCGCTAGCCAGAATTTCACCTTCTTCCAGTAAAATTATCTGCCCGTAATTCATTACCGAGGCCACTTTTTGTGTGACGGAAAGCAAGGTTATCCCCGGATAGTTCCGTTCTACATTATCGAGTATTTTTTGTTCCGTCTGACTGTCGACCCGGGCTGTAAAATCGTCGAGAAGTAAAATTTTCGGATTAAGAGCCAGTGCCCGAGCCAACATTATGCGTTGTTTTTGGCCACCCGAAAGACTGGTACCGCGTTCGCTCACTATGGTTTCCAATCCTTCCGGTAATGCATCGATAAAATCATTCAACTCCGCTGTTTCAATGGCTTTTGACATTAATTCGTCAGTTACTTTTTCGTTAAAAGCAATGTTTTCGCGCAGGCTCATGTTGAAAATTACACTATCCTGAAATACGAATCCAATCTGGTGTTGAAAAGATTCTTTATTGTAAAGATTGATATTAATACCATCAAATAATATTTCGCCACCTGCCGGTTGAACCAGACCCGTTAGTAAATAAAGCAACTGGGTTTTTCCGGCAGCCGTAGGACCGATTACTGCTGTCCGGGTCCCGGGTTGTATTTTAAGCGAGATGTTTTCCAAAGCAGGCTTATCTCCATACATAACTGTAATGTTGTTCATTTCAATATCTCCGTTCAGCGGAGTGTTCAAAGTTCCGGTATCTCTTGTTTCATCAGCACTTAAAACCGAATAAATCCGACTGTACGAAACAGTAGCCTGTACAATGAAATTGCTTATAAAACCAATAACGATGATTGGGAAAATAAGGATTACCAGATACGAACTGAAGGCGGCAAAATCACCCAGTGACATGGTCCCGTTAATAACAAAGTGCCCTCCCAGTGCCAAAATCGTCAACGAAGCCATATTCCCGACGAAAACAACTATCGGTATCAGCGTGGCAAAAAGTTTCAATATGGATATTCCCAGGTCTTTGGCCTGCGTATTGGCATCCATGAACTTGCCATATTCCAGCATTTGGGAGTTTAATACCCGAATCAGTGCTGCACCCAGAATGCTTTCGCTGATAACTTTATTCAACCAGTCAATTACTTCCCGGCTCTTCTTGAAAAAAAAGCGTAATCTCCGGAACACCAGATAAAATGCCCCGCTGATAATGGGGATAATGGCTAAGACAGATAAGGCAAGTTTCCAGTTGATTGATATAAGTAATATACTTGCGCCAATGATTATAAAAACCGATGAAGTCAGCGATACTATCGCCATCGATACAAATAATTTTATCGAATCGATGTCAGAAGTTAAATTGGTCAGGAGTTTAGAAGGGTTTGAAAGTTGGATAAAAGAATAACTTTGTCTGGAAATTTTGTCTGCCAGTTTTGTTCTCAAATCGCGAGCAACCCTTTCCGAAGCATATGTCTGCAAAATGCCCTGTAAGAAAGTAAACACGAAGATTATCAACGAAGCAACCAAAAATCCAATAACTAATTTCTGATAAGAAAAAACACCTTTCGAGAAATCATCAATTCCTTGTGAAATCAGTTTCGGAATCACCAGATTCGCACCATTACTTATCAAAGCAAAGCCGATTAAACTAAAGATCATTAGTTTATACGGCTTTAACAGGACAAGGATATTCGGTTTTTCCGGAGTTTTTCCCGGAGTTTGATTTGCAGATTTATTTTCCATACCTATACAATCGTTTTTGGAGACTAATGTTTTGTTCAGAACAAATAATTTATTACTTTTTTAAATTACTGAATTGTAGTTTGATGTTTTTGATTTATTTTTTCAGTGGGCAAAGTTAGTTATAACAGCACTTAACTATTTATTGATAAGCTATAAAATATCAGGTTCCCCTGTGAAGATTTGTAAAATACAGTGTTTTTCACGACTGAATGTAACATGTTATCAACTTTTAGAGACTGTTTTATAATCGAACACAAAGAAAACTCAAAGAAAAAGTTATCAACAGTTTGTAGTTCCGAAAAAAACATCTATTTTTGCAGTCCCAAACTCCGAAATAAAGAAAAGTAACTACATAAATACGAATAACAATGAAAAGGACATTCCAACCTTCTGTCAGAAAGAGAAAAAACAAACACGGATTTCGTGAAAGAATGGCTACAGCAAACGGCCGCAGAGTATTAGCTAACCGTCGTGCCAAAGGTAGAGCAAAGCTTTCAGTTGGAGATGAACCCCGCCATAAGCATTAATCAACTTGCTGGAACAGTATAAAGAAAGTAAAGACTTCAGGGTAAGTTTTTACTTTTTTTGTTTTTATGCCCTTCAAACGCAATAAATTCTGTATTTTTGGCAAACTATTTTTATGTTTTTGGTGACAAAAATATTAACAGGCTATTTTACAGATAATCTGTACTATAAATATTTTTCATTTTGTTTATTTTTGCTCCATTATGATTTAGGTTGAATTCCTTAGATTCTCTAACTTGTAACTCAAAACTATTTATGAATTTCAAAAAATTTTGGAAGGAAACTTTCGCAGGGCTTATTTTGAAAAATGTGTTGATAGCGATTGCATTAATCGTATCATTGTCATGGGGCACTTTACTTATCATCGACTTTTATACACATCATGGACAAACGGAGAGAGTTCCCGATTTGCGTGGATCGACGTTAAATGAAGCAAAGGCTTTATTATCAAATCAAAGCCTTCATGCACAGGTAATTGATTCTGTTTACGTACGGAACAAAAAACTGGGAACCATTATTGATCAGATTCCGGGACCAAACTCATCTGTAAAAAGTAATCGATCCATTTATTTAATAATCAATTCCAGTCAGGTACGTCAGGTTACTCTGCCTGATGTTACTGATATATCCTATCGTCAGGCGATTGCGATGCTTCAATCGATAGGATTAAATTTTGGAAGTGTGGAATATACTCCATCTGAATACAAAGATTTGGTAACAGACGTAAAATTCAAGGGAAGAAGCCTTATGCCAGGTACCAGGCTTCCTGAGGGAAGTACTATTGTGCTGGTTGTTGGAAGTGGAAATGCCGGTTCTCCAACTGTTGTTCCCGCGTTGAAAGGTATGAGTCTGGAAGATGCCACGGTCGAAGTACAAAAAGTCGCATTAAAAATAGGGAACATAGATTATGATGTTCCGCCTTCGGGGAATGAAAATGATTATATCATTTACCGGCAAATTCCTGCTGCAGGTTCTACGCTCCCGGCAGGCAGTAATGTTGATATTTATCTTTCAACGAACAAATCACGGGTGAACGAAATTTTCGATGAGGATAAAAAACCAAAAGAAACCGATGAAGTGTTTTTCTAAGGATTTCCAAGGTTTAATAATATACAAATCAAACTTTAATATTTAAATGGCAGACGATTTTTTGGATGAACCTACATTGGATGAGTTGGGTGAGGCAGGAGAGGAGCAGGAACTTTTTGAGCATTTTCGCTTTATTGTGGATAAAGGTCAGGCCATTGTTCGTGTCGATAAGTATCTGGTGAATTGTATGTCCAATACTTCCCGTAACAGGATACAGGAAGCTGCCGATGCAGGGAATATTTTGGTAAACGGGAAATCCGTTAAATCAAATTACAGAGCCAAACCACACGATATTATAACCATAGTGCTGGCTTATCCTCCGAATCAATTTGAAATAATTCCGCAAGATATTCCCATCAAAATTGTGTATGAAGATGATGATATTTTGCTTGTAAATAAGCAACCTGATTTGGTTGTACATCCCGGATTCGGTAATTTTGATGGCACATTGCTTAATGCTATTGCCTGGCACTTGAAAGATCATCCTGAGTTTGATCCAAACGACTCGCGTATTGGTCTGGTTCACCGGATTGATAAAGACACTTCCGGTTTATTGCTTATTGCCAAAACCGAAGAAGCAAAATCCAATCTCGGAAAACAATTTTTTGATAAGACAACTCAAAGGCGTTATCAGGCACTGGTCTGGGGAAATGTGAAGGAAAATGAAGGTACAATTATCGGTGCTCTGGCCCGTGATCCACGCGACAGAATGTTGTTCACCGTATTTCCAGAAGGTGAAAATCCGGCTGCTAAATATGCTGTAACACATTACAAGGTAATTGAGCGAATGGCTTATGTAACATTGGTAGAATGCCGCTTAGAAACCGGGCGTACACACCAGATCCGCGTTCATATGAAACACATTGGACATACAATTTTCAATGATGAACGGTACGGTGGACATGATATTTTGAAGGGAACAACAGCATCCAAATACAAACAGTTTGTCAAGAATTGCTTCGAAATTTGCCCGCGTCAAGCATTGCATGCAAAAACACTTGGGTTTGTACACCCGCGTTCCGGAGAATTTATGCATTTCGAAAGCGAATTGCCGGATGATATGCAGGAGTTGATTGGGAAATGGAGAAATTATGCTCAAAATATGGAATAGA
>Ga0172379_10011823_pt1 | contig 10323 bp, 12 predicted proteins | sample GrowelOW334metaG_FD_119756 | JGI IMG/M metagenome (GOLD analysis project Ga0172379, IMG submission 119756) | Groundwater microbial communities from an aquifer near a municipal landfill in Southern Ontario, Canada - Groundwater well OW334 metaG | ecosystem: Environmental > Aquatic > Deep...
AAAAATCAAAGAGTCAGTCTTATATTAACAAGCAAGACATGACCTTTTTCTAAATAAAAAATGAACCATAACAGATTGAACGGCGTAATAATAAAATGTGCCTATAGATTTCCTCCATCCTCGGAAGAATTTTCTGTTTCGGTTTTTTGTTGCGCTTGGTCCTCTTCCAAGAGCAATAATTTGGCTTTGGCCTTGTCGTTATACGGATCGATTTCCAGGATTTTACGAAGCGAACGAAGCATGTCCTCGGCACGCGCAAATTTTTCATAATAATTCACCAAGGTCCATAAATAATCAAGATTGCGAGGATCCAATCGATACGCTTCTTCAAAGTTGATTAAGGCTTTTTCAAGCTCGCCCAACTCGTGATACACATACGCGAGACTCACAAAACGAGCCGCTCTTTTATTGTCCATGGCGATGGCTTTTTCATAAAGTTTCGCGGATTCATCAAGTCGTTTTTGTTGGTATAAAACCAACGCCAAATTGCTAAAATAAACCGGATTTTCTTTAAGATCGATCAATTTTTGAAAGAAAAATTCAGCACGTGGAAGATTTTCTTGTTGAAGATAAATCAACCCCAATTTAAGGTTTGCATCGAGGTGATCATTGTCCATGGAAAGCACTTCCATCAGGTGTTTTTCCGCCAATCCGTAATTGTTTTTGGCAAAATGGAGCTCCGCTTGTTTAAACGCTCTTTTAATGGCTCGCATTTGTTTCATTTTTTCATCGCGATCGCGTTGTTCCCCTAAACGTTTGAGCTCTAATTCACTCGGTTCTTCTTGGGGGATAATTTCTTCTTGTTCCGCGGCTTGGCGCGCCAATTCATCATCTTTTTTTAATTTATCCTCAAAATCGAGACTTTTAATCGTCAACCTCCATCGTCGCCAAAAAATCAAAAGAAGAGAAATCAAACTCGCCAGAAATAAAAACCAATAAAACATAAAAGTGAGAAAAGGGCTAAAGAAAGCTAAAAGTGGATAACGAGATTTTCGAGAACCAAACGCGTGTTTACATTGTGTTCAAGGTCCGCTTCCGCTCGGTTCAGGAGAGTCAGGATATCAAAAAGTTGCTCGAAAGAATAGGGAATTTGGCTTCCCTCTACCTTTTTTAAGAGTATGCGGCGAGCCACGGTGGCACACAATTCGAGGAAAATGGGGATGGATTCAGGGTTTTTAATCAAATTCTCGACGTATAACATGCGGTCCACCAACGGCAGTCCTTCGAAAAAGCGCAACACTTGTTGATGCATTTCTTGATAGGAACGAAAAAGATCCGGGTCATTAAAAAATTCAATCGCCCGCCCGGATTTGCCCATGGAAAACCCGGCCATCATCTCGAGTATTTTAGGGTCAAAATGAGGGTGTTCCACTTTTAAATATTCTAAAATGGTGGATTCGGCCAATGGATGAAAATGAATAATCCGACTGCGAGAAAGGATGGTATCCAATAATGAACGCCTCTCTGTGGTGGTGAGGATAAAAATCACACCCGGGACCGGCTCTTCAAGGTGTTTTAAAAAGGCATTGGCCGCATCCGGAGTGGCGCGATCAATGTTTTGGAAAATGACAATTTTATGATGGCTTGAGGACGTGGTGGAAAGATGCGAAAGAAGTTCGCGCATTTCTTCGATTTTGAGCGATTCGCCAACATCCTGGATTTCCAGGGTATCAATGTGTTGTTTATTCTCGATTTGATGGCAAACCGAACACTCGCGACAAAAATGATTCGGGCATTGCAAAATGCCGGCAAACGTACGGGCAATCAACGCTTTTCCAATCTTATTTGGCCCAATAAAAAGATAGGCGTGACTGAGTCGATTTTGTTCAATGTCCGCCTCGAGTTCGGTCAATTGTTTCCCGTGGCCCATCACAGGCCATTTGTATTTGAGGGTTTGAAGTAAATTGCGATCTTGGCTCATAGAATGGATTAATTTTCCCTACATTTTTTCCCAATATTCATCCTGCCTCACCAACATTTCTTTCGCCTTTTCCGGCTCCTTCATTAGGGCTTTCACAAGCCGTTCCAAGCGAATTTGGTTTTGCGAACCCTTCACCAGTATAACATCACCTTTTTTAATAAAAGAAAGAAGAAAATCCGCGGCTTGCAACGCGGTATCGAATTCGTGAATTTGATCTTGAAGGAAATTGTGTCGAAGGGCGGACTTGGCAATGTCATGGGCTTTTTCCCCGACCGTCACCAAAACATCGGACGAAGACGCAACCCATTGTCCCACCTCCACATGAGCTTTATGTGAGGCCTCCCCCAATTCATTCATGGAGCCCAACACGGCAATGCGTCGTCCGGGCATGGGCTTAAGCACCTCCAATGCGGCCCGCATGGACTCGGGAGAGGCATTGTAAGAGCTGTCGATGAGGAGGGTGTCGTGAATCCCGGGAATCGGGTTCATTCTGCCGGGCGGAAGTTGAAAATCCTTTAAAATAGACGCAAGTTTGGGAAGCGAAAGTTTAAATAGGAGGACGCCAACCGCAATCGCCGGGAGCACGGTATAAATTTGATGATTCCCTAAAAGATATGGAAAATGAAAGGACTCGGAGATTTTTTCATAAACCACACGGCACCTCAGTCCTTTTTCATCGCTTTTTATGTCCTCGGCGCGAAAATCCGCTTCTTTTTTTGCGCCAAAAAGCGCCACCCGGCATTTCAATTCCGATTTAAGCGAAGCCACCCGAGCATCATCGGCGTTGAGAATTGCGAGTCCCTCTTTGAGTAAAGCCTTCACTAAACGCGATTTCTCCTCAAAAATTTCTTCAATTGACCCAAATTGTTCGGGTCCGAGATGTGACGGCTGGATCGTAGTTATAACTCCAACTTGAGGAGTTAACCGTTTCATGAAATAAGCAATATCTCCGGGTTTGTCCGCCCCCATTTCTAACACGAGCGTGGTGTAAGGATTTTTTTTCAAAAAAAGCGTGCCCCAAAATCCATTCCAAAAGATTTTCAACCATCGAAACAACGAAGAATACCCCGAAGGTTGCTCTAAAATCGTGAGCGGCACGCCAAATTCCGTATTGAGGTTCCCCCGGCTTCGATGAGCGGTTGTTGCCACGTTCGCCACCATAAAAATCGCCTCTTTTGTGCTTGTTTTCCCCACAGACCCCGTGATGGCAATGATTTTAGGTTGGATTTTTTTAAGCCGCCACGTTGCCACGCGCTCAATATAAAAAAGAACCAGTTTCTTAATCCATTGTTTCATTGCGGTGATTATACTTCTATTTGACCGCCTTCACCACTTCCGCAAATGTTGCAGGTTTTTCAGCCGCAAGATACGCTAAGATTTTGCGATCCAAATCCACTTGTTTCATGAAAAGCGCATTGATGAAACGGCTGTAGTTCATGCCATATTCCTTGAGGGCGGAATTGATGCGGGTGATCCAAAGTCCGCGATAAAAGCGGCGGTTTTGACGGCGATGGGTGTACGCATACGTTCCGCCTTTCATGACGCAACGGCGGGCTTCCGCGTACAACTTACTGCGTCCCAAACGGGATCCTTTGGCCAGTTTAAGAAATTTTTTGTGTCTTCGAGTTTGAGTTACGCCACGTTTTACGCGAGTCATAGATGAGAATTTTAGAATTTAAATATTGGATTGAAATGCAGGGGAGAAAAATACGGGATGCGGACACTCGTTACGCTCGTGTCTGTTACATCATTTTGCGGATCGTCTTTGCGCTGGGAGCAGACATCAAGAAAGCCCCTTGTTGTTGGCGTTTTTGGCGTTTGTTTTTACTGGTCAAGCGATGGCGAGCCGCGGCTTTGCGACCAATGACTTTTGGGTCTTTCCCGCCACTTAATTTAAAGCGTTTCTTGACTCCGCGATGAATTTTTTGCTTCATACAATTTAGTGATTAATAGGAGATAAAACCATAAAAAGATTGTAACCTTGTTTCTTGGGCTCTTGATCCACTTTGGCCACATCTACCAACGCGTCGCGCATGGTGATCATTTTTTCAAGGGCAAAGTCGGAATGAGCGATTTCACGGCCTTTAAAAATCAAAGTGACCTTAAGGCTGTGACCATCCCCGAGAAATTCACGAGCTTTTTTGATCTTGGTTTCAAGGTCGTGCTTGTCGGTGCGAACGCTCAATCGAATTCCTTTGATCTCATGTTTTTTTTGTCTCGCGCGTTGTTTTTGCGCCAATTTGTTCAATTTGTAGACAAATTTTCCGAAATCCATGATTTTACAGACGGGAGGATTGACATTAGGGGCAACTTCAACGAGATCCAGTCCCGCTTCAAGCGCCATACGGCGGGCTTCTTCAATGCCACGAATTCCGATCTGTTCATCATTGGCTCCAATGAGGCGTACGGTGGGAACCCGAATTCCCTCATTGACTCGATTTTTTTTGGTGATACAAAAAGACGTTAAAGAAACAAGAGCAAGGGCAAAACGCCCGATTCGCCTGGGAATTGTAGGGAAAAGATGCTTCTGAAGTCAAGGAGAAAATACCTCAAAGGGATTTGAGAACTTTTGAATAGGGGAGGAGGAGAAAATTTTCATGAACATTTTTAAGGAAGAAATGTCAGCGACTCATGATCCGAGACATTTCTCTCCCATGTGAATAAAAATTTTTCTCTCCTCCCCTTATAACAGGAGCGTCTCTTGCAATTTCATCCCGTGAATGGCATTTTTTAAAAGTCTTATGAAAATCAAATCTCGAAATTTTATTTCTAGCCGGAAAACCGCCCTCGCCACGATCGGGGATGTTAAAATAGGCGCCAATCATCCGATCGCGATTCAGTCGATGTGTTCCACAAAAACCGAAGACACAAAAGCCACGATTCAGCAAATTTTGGAGCTCGAAAAGGAAGGGTGTGACTTGATTCGTGTGGCCGTGCCTCACCAAAAAGCCGTTGATGCTCTCCCTGACATTTTACGAAAAATTCACATTCCTTTGATCGCAGACATCCATTACGACCCACGGCTTGCTTCCTTGGCACTCGAAAAAGGTGTGCACAAAATTCGAATCAATCCGGGGAATATGATCGCCCCACAAGGGAAGTTGTCTGTATTGAATGCAATCGGGATTAAATCGCTGGAAGAACTTATTCGAAAAGCGAAAAAACACAAAGCCTGCATTCGAATCGGCGTGAACAGCGGGTCCTTGGAAAAAGATTTATTGGAAAAATATGGCCACCCTACACCCGAAGCATTGGTGGCATCGGCCAAACGGTGGGTTCGGTTTTTCCAAGATCGAAATTTTAAAAATCTTGTACTCTCGATCAAGAGCAGTCATGTGCCGGACATGATTCGGGCGTATGAATTGGCAGCCAAAATGGGTGATGTGCCCTTTCACTTGGGGGTCACCGAAGCCGGCCCGACCTTTGAAGGATGTATTAAAAACGCGGTCGGCATGGGTGTGCTTTTGAGGCAAGGCATCGGCGATACGTTGCGCGTTTCTCTCACTACGCATGACAAATGCGAGGAAGTGCGGGCAGCCAAAGAAATTTTAAAATCCTTAAATTTTTATAAAAAAGAACCCAATATTATTTCGTGCCCCACGTGCGGTCGAACCGAAATCAACCTTTTGGCTTTAGTGGATTCCGTTAAAGCCATGATTCGTGATGAGAAAATCAAAGGCGCTCTCAATATTTCAGTCCTGGGATGTACCGTAAATGCTTTGGGGGAGGCGCGCGAGGCGGACTTCGCCATTGCCGGAGGCCGAAAACAGGGCAATATTTATTACAAAGGCAAGCTTTATAAAAGCGGTATTCCGGAAAAAGACCTTCTTAAAGAATTTTTGACGCTGATCCGTTCCAAAACGGATTCTCAATTTAAAGTCTAAAATTTATAATTTTTAATTTCTTTTCCTTTGCCTCGTCGCATTCTCATCCTGGGTTCTACCGGCTCCATCGGCACGCAAGCGCTCGAGGTTGTTCGTAGAGAAAAAGGCGCATTTAAAATCGTTGGATTGAGCGCAAATAAAAACGCCGCGTTATTAAAAAAACAAGCTCAACAATTTCAAACGGATAATGTTTTACTCACACAAGATCAACCCCAGCGCTTATCGGATTTTGTACGAAAAATAAAGGCGGATTTGGTGTTGATTGCGGTGTCCGGACAAGCCGGGATTTTCCCTTTGCGTAGCGCGATCGAGCAGGGTCGAAACATTGCGTTGGCCAATAAAGAAGCCCTCGTGATGGAGGGTGGACAATTAATGAAACTCGCAAAGAAAACGGGAGCTAAAATCATCCCAGTAGACTCTGAGCATGCGGCTATTTTTCAATGTTTACAAAGCGTAAAGAAAGAAGATGTGGCCAAAATTATTCTCACGTGTTCCGGTGGTCCCTTTTGGCGAAAATCCAAGCAAGAATTAAAAAAAGTAACGGCACGGCAAGCGCTAAAGCACCCGGTGTGGAAAATGGGGAATAAAATCAGTATCGATTCCGCGACCCTCATGAATAAAGGATTTGAAATCATCGAAGCGCATCATTTATTCGGATTCGATTACGATCAAATTGAGGTTTTGATCCATCCGCAAGGAGTTGTGCACGGGATGGTTCAATTGAAAGATGGGAACATGTTGATGCATGCGTCGTGCCCGGACATGAAAATTCCGATTCATTTCGCCTTGCACTATCCGGATCGAGCGACGATGGATTTTAAGGCATTTAAATTTTCGGAAAATATATTAAAAAATCAAAAACTTGAGTTTTTTTCTCCCGATCAAACGATACTGGAAGGAATAAATCTGACAAAAAAAGCGGTGGAAATCGGGGGCGATGCCCCGGCTCATTTGGTGGAAGCTAACGAAAAAGCCGTTCAGGAATTTTTGAATGGGGAAATTGGGTTTTTGGAGATTTATAAAGAAATTAAATTTTCTTTCTCCCCATATCGAACAAAAAATGCATGGTCTGCGCAATGTCCGGATGATCGATACGAATGCCTACCGGAAAATCACGAAACGAAACCATAAAAACACTCTCCCCCACCAAGATCACATTCGTCGCACCTCCGGCTGCGGGCAAATCCGCCATGGCCTTAAACGACGGCAATTGAGTGAGCCATTCCCGAGTGAGATTTCCTTGCGCGATTAAAATATCGGACTCGATCGCATGTTGCTTCATGTCTTTTTCAAACGTTTTGATGATGTCCCCTAAATCCTTGCGTTCAAGCTGTTGACTGAACGTGTTGGAACCTAAAATGCGGATCAAAAGCAACCCTTGCTCCAACGTGCGATCAATGATGTCGCGATAAAACGCTTCAAGTCGGTTATAGCCTTCGTAGATTTGGATTCGGGGAAGTTCTTGCACGCTGGAACGCAAAGCCGAAAGGTCGGGAGAAAGGACTTCAAATTCCTTGCGAAGCGTCTCGAGTTTCTGCTTTTGCTGTTCAATATAGCGGGAAATATCGGACAATTTTTCAAGATAAAAAACCGTGACTCCGTGATGATTGGATTGCGCCAGGATCTTTTTTTGGCAAAGCATTTTTAAAATACGATACGTGGTGGTGCGATCTTGTTTGGAGTGTTTAGCGATCACGGAAGCGGGTTGCGCGCCAAGACGAATCACGCTTAAAAGCACTCGACTTTCTTTTTCGTCAAAGCCCAATTTTTCGAGGAATTCGGTGATGGGGGTTTGTTGGAGCATTGTTGTGTAAAATAATGCACAGTAATTTTAGGCTTTTTTAAGATAAAAAATCAAGGCAAAAGATTTTTATGTTTACAATTTTGCGCTAATAACATACGTTTGAACCATCTTTTTAGAACTTGTGCAATCATGCGTCAAAAACAATGCATCCAATGCCGACAGCCATTTGAAGTCTCAACTCAAGACCGGGAATTTTATAAAAAAATCGCATTCAAAATTGGGAAGGAATCGTTCGCAATCCCGGAGCCCACCCATTGCCCCCTCTGTCGCCAACAACGCCGGTTCGCTTTTCGTAACGAACGCCATTTGTATAAAAACAAATGCAATGGCAGCGGTAAAGAAATTATTTCCATGTATCCCCCGGGCAGCCCTTATAAAATTTATGCGCAGGATGTGTGGTGGCAAAGCAATTGGGATGGCATCGATTATGGCCGGGTCATTGACTGGAATCGCCCCTTTTTTGATCAGTTGAGTGACTTGATTCGGGTGGTGCCACGAATCGCATTGCTCAACGTGAATAATGTGAACAGTGATTATTGCAATTTTACCGGAGATACAAAAAATAGTTACCTTATTTTTGGGTCAGTTTACTCGGAGGATTGTTATTATGGCTCGCCGTATTATTCTAAAAATTGCGTGGACACCTTGGTTTTGCGCGACTGCGAGCTTTGTTACGAATGCATGGATTGTAGAAAATTGTATCAAGGCATGTACTGCCAAGACTGCAACAACAGCCACGACCTTTTGTATTGCTTTGATTTACAGGCGTGTTCGGAGTGTATCGGGTGCATGGGGCTTCGAAAAAAAGAATATTGTTTGTTCAATAAACAACTCACGAAAGAAGAATATTTTAAGCGAAAAAAGGCCATCGATTTATGCAATCCCGATCATCATAAAAAAATGAAAGAGGGACTTGAAAAACTCAAAAAAATAATGCCTCACCGAGCCTTATTGGCCACTCATTCCGAAAATGTGAGCGGCAGTCATGTGTTTAATTCTAAAAACACGCACGAGTCGTTTTTCGCAGATCGTTGCGAGGATTGCGCTTACTGCGCGCAAGTGGTAGACCTCAAGGATTGTTACGATAATAATTACACCGAAGAAAACGAGTTGTGCTACGAATACCTCGGGATGTACAGCACCCAACGAACACTTTTTTCATTGTTTTGCCGTCACACCAACGAGATTTTTTATTCCGATTATTGCGTGAATTGCGAATCGCTTTTCGGGTGTACGAATTTGAGAAATCGCAAATATTGCATTTTTAATAAACAATACACAAAAGCAGAGTATGAAGAATTGGCCCCGCGCCTTATTGCGCACATGCAGAAAACACGAGAATGGGGCGAATTTTTTCCCATTTCCATCAGCCCTTTTGCTTACAACGAGACCGTGGCTCAGGAATATTTTCCACTCACTCTAGAACAAGTAAAAGAAAAAAAATGGCGTTGGAAAGAAGAGGATCAAAAGGAATTTCAACCTCAATCCGTGCCCCTTCCACAAAACATCAAAGACGTGCCGGACAGTATTTGTTACGAGATTTTGGCGTGCGAAAAAACAGGCCGAAATTATCGAATCATCCCGCAAGAATTGGATTTTTACCGCCGAATGAATCTTCCAATTCCGCGCAAACACCCAGATCAGCGGCACCTCGAACGCATTGCCCAGCGAAACCCTCGACGTTTGTGGAGCCGATTGTGCGACGCCTGCCATGAATCAATTTTAACCTCCTATCCGCCACGTGCGGAGCGAAGCGAAGTGCGCTCCCCCTCTCCAGCAAAAGTATATTGCGAAAAATGTTATTTAAAGAGCGTGTATTAATACCCTTGAAATGCAAACTAAGCCCTAAGGAATTTTCGCGTATTTTCTGCAAATCCTTCCAATGTCGCTCTTACGAGGCCTGGATTGTCGTCTAGGGTAAGCGCGTAAAGTCGGCGAAAAATTTCCACAATATTCTCCTCATCCTTTCCAAGAGCTCCAGCCCATAAGCCCTCCAAAAGTTGACCTTGAAAGGTTCGCTTCATGTCTGCGTCAATGCCTCCGGAAAGAAGGACCGCAAGAAGTTGCCCGCGGGCAATGCAACCTGCTTTTAAAACTTCATCACGTCGAGCGAGATGGCCTGCATTCTCTAAGGCTTGAACCACCTCAATGCCATCCATGAGAACCCGAAGCAACCATCCCATCCAATAAGGCAATGCCTCCATGAGAAGGATTTTGGGCACGCCATTGTGTAAGGGATTGAATCAATCGGTCTTTATCTGAAAAAGTTTTACAGGAAAATCCCGCAGATTGTCCCACCATACGCAAGGTATAAAGAATTGCAGAGTCATCATCGACTGCAAATAAAGAAGGATTCTCTGGATTTTCTGGCATAAAATTGCTTTAAAAAATTAAGATAGACTATAATAAAAAAGATTTTAACGAGCGTGGATTATGAATAAAATACAAAAAAAGTCAACAACCAGTGCCGTTTTATTGGCAGGAGGAAAAAGTTCTCGAATCCATGGGGAATTAAAACAATGGGCAGTCATCAATAATAAGCCTGTTTTCGCCTATGCCTTGAATGTGTTTTTAACCCATCCTCAAGTTGACCAAGTGGTTTTAGTGGTACGACACCAGGATAATAATAAAATTAAAAGATGGATTAAAGATAATAAAATAAAAGGAGCGACGGTTGTGGCAGGAGGCAATACGCGGCAAGAAAGTGCAACGAA
>Ga0172379_10011824_pt1 | contig 10323 bp, 23 predicted proteins | sample GrowelOW334metaG_FD_119756 | JGI IMG/M metagenome (GOLD analysis project Ga0172379, IMG submission 119756) | Groundwater microbial communities from an aquifer near a municipal landfill in Southern Ontario, Canada - Groundwater well OW334 metaG | ecosystem: Environmental > Aquatic > Deep...
GACGTCAATGTATTCTTTGTGCGCTACCGTCAACCAGCCTTTCTTGTACCAATCGTAAAACTCTTGGTCGGCAGGCGTCTTGCTTTTACCCATCGTATCCATGCACGATTCTAACTCCATAATATAGTTTTCCCACCGCTTCAAGAACAACTTGTAAATAATGAATGCTGCGAGCGCTATCACTGTGAACCGCAGGATTGGTATCTCGTTTATCAAGTACCATTGAATCAAGTCGGAAACGAATTGTTGAAGCACGCCAGTTAACAATCCTAATAGCAAGCCGCCTACTACGACTGCGATCAAGAGTTGTTTGAGACTAGCCATTCTTTACTTCTGCCTCGCCTTTCTTTTTCTTTTCATCTTTCAAAAACTTGTTGCCTGCTACGCCTAGCACGATGACGCCTATTAAGACTAGAATCAAAGTCGTCGAGTCACTAGTTAGAAAACCAGTGATTCCTGAAGGTTGAGGCGTGGCTGCGACGGCCATCACGCCTACGCACGCTTGGTAGCTTGGCGGTACTTCGATGGTGGTGTTCGTGCAATTCTCGCCGTTAACTATTTGAGTTATTGGCGCGACGATCGGACACATCTCGCTAGAGTTAGCGCAGGACACTATCAAGTTGTATTCGTCAACTCTTTTTTTCTCGGCGGGAGCTAGTTGCCAAATATCATTAATCTTCGGGAAGTCAGGACAAGAGATCGACAAGTTCATGTCGTAATTCCAATACTTGTCGCCAAAACCTAATTGTTGTTCCGTGTCTAAGCGTGGTTTTTGCACGATCGTGTTATTCACGTACACCGTGTCATTCAAGACTGTAACGTTGCCTGCCGTGCAAGCCATCGTGAAATTAAAGTAAGGCACGAACGTCAAATTCGTACTGTTGGGTTGTAACAAGGCGTTTTGGTTTTGGAAGGGAGCAGTAGCGCCTTTGACGAACTCGCCGCTCGCGCACGAGTGGTTAAGTTTTTCGGTGACGCCGAAGCTAGGGTAAGCTAGTTGCACGGTTTGTCCTGCGAGGTTGGGTGGCGCGCAATATTCTATGCTGCTGTTTGCGTCGGTGACGCATTGTCCTTGAGTCAAGTTTACCGCCGTCAAGCTAGAGGCTAGAGCTAACACTATAATTAAAGCGATGAGGTAGCCAGCGAAACGATCAGGCTCTTGCACTATTATACTATCAGTTAAACTCACGCTTTTACTCGCCTCCCATTTCATAAATAACGGTGTAACTTAAAAGTATCCACGCTGCAATCATTAAAACCATGAATATTTCAGGGTGAAACGTAAAAGTACCATCGTTTTGGTGAGAGATTAAAAAAACTACAAGCGGTACTACTAAGCCTAGCAAACAAAATTCCTTGATTTTTCTTTTTTGAATCTTGCTCTTTAGTTTTTCTCGCATTTTCATCTTGCAGTAATCACACGCCATTCAAACTTTCGCCTCTCTTTCGTATAATGCACTCATAACATTTAGTCCACTAGTAAAAAATAAAAAACCCGAAAAATAATTATTAGCATCTGTAAAAACCATACTGATGCCTATACCAAACCCGAATACTGCAGCGCCCATATTTAAACTACTAACAAAATTCATGTTTTCGCCTCCTCTACTCTTTTCAACTCGTGACGCCACAACCACTCAGGCATCAAAACGAACGCTATCAACCAACCCACAAGCAAGAACGGCAACGCGAACAAGTGCCCAAACAAAACCGAGTACACCACGAAGAATCCTAGAATGAAAACTGACGCCACGATATACTCAGTCTTCAAATCCAAATCGCCGTTATCAGCGCGCTGCAAGAACGGAGCGTAAAAACGCTTGACTAAATCAATCAACATTTTTATTGATTCAACTCTTTTAAGTGAATTTTCATAGCCTCGTAACAATCCTCTAGTTCGCTAAAAACGAAAGTGAGTTTCGCAAGATTCGGTTCTTCTAAATCCCAAAAACTAATAACATAACCATTCTCGCAAACGTCAATCCCACAATTATCAAATACGGAAGTCATACGTCAAATACCTCTGTGACCAACCACTGTTAAGGCTAACCATAAATCCCTACAAAACATTTGCCCCTTAAAAGTCCCACTAAAATTATTAATTAATGCCGAAGTGGTACGATCCATTTGTGAATAAAATACAGGCATAGAACCACTAACATCACCTGAAAATTCATAAGAACAAACATTTGCCTGAGTCCAATTATTCACGAAAACAAGCATAACACCCACTATACAAATAGCAGCCACCAAAATAATACACTCTGAAACTGTCCAATTACCTTTAGAATCCATAACCATCAATCCTCGAAAGTCTCCTTAACAACCTTATCAACCTTACTCGACAACGACCTCGCCTTGCCCCAAAAAACGCAATCCTCCAAATGAACCTCCCACCGCATCACCTTACTATCCATGCGCTTAGGCTTCCGCAACATTTGCTTCCAAGACACCACATTCAAGAAATGCAAGTCCTCATTAAAACGCAAAAACTCAAGCGTCTTACCGCCTTTGTAAACCATCTTTAAGTAATTATACAAGTCCCTCATGCACGGGTACTTTCTTTCACCGCGCTTTTTCTTCTCTATGCCTTCGCGTTGCGAGTACAACTCGTAAGCGTGCACTAAGTAATCCCAGTCGTAATTCAACTTTTCTAGTTGCGACCAGTCAGGCTCACTCATACACCCGCCCCGATTACTGCTGTTTCTTGCTCGCGTTTTTCTTCTTCTGCGACTGCGGCGTCGCTCGGTTTGACTTTAGGTTCGGCGTCACACACTATTACGAGGTACTTCTTGTTTTTAGTCAAGAATTTTCTAAATTCCGCGGGGTTCGTGAAGTACCCGTGCAAGACGTTCAACCTGTATTTTCCTTCAAATCTTATTAGTTCACTCACGTTTTGTTCACCTGTTCCTTAAAAATTATTAGCAAGACCATGATTACTAGCGTTGCTGCAAGGCCGCCCGTCATGCCGTACGGGAAAGGCAAGTTTAATAGCCACCACGCGATCGCCGCCATCCATACAAAAATGACTGCTAGGAATACGCGAGTTTCGTCTTGAGGCTCGAACTCTATTGTTGCTACATCTTTCATCTCACAAACCACCATAAACAAAACATAAACAAAACTCTTGCTTATAAACCTACTCTCGCCGCGTCAGGCTTCAACACGTCGGGAGCAAACTGCAACTCCCGCGCCAAGAAAACTTGCTGCCAAAACTGCTTGCGCAAATCCCTCTTAGCCCTAGCACGCGCACGATACACTACTTGACTCTGCAACTGAGCTTTTCGCAAACACTCGCGCGAACAAAAACTCTTATAATTATACCCGCCATGAAAAAAATCTATTCCACACACGCTGCACGTACAATACATTACTTTACTCCCTCCACAAACCTTTTACTAATTACTCTAGCGGGCACGCCGCCCACAATCGCGAAAGGCTCGACGCTCTTAGTAACGACTGCGCCCGCCCCAACGACGCAACCCTCGCCTAACACTACGTCGGGCAATATTACTGCGTGCGCCCCAATCCACACGCCGTCACTAATCACGATAGGCTTCACTACTAAAGGCGAATCAATCATCCAGTAAGCCTTAACATCGTGGTTGGCGGTAATAATCGAGACGCCGTTACCAATCAAAACGTTGTCACCAATCTTTACGCCGCCGCGAGCGTACACGTTGCAATCACGATTAAACCGCACGTTATCGCCAACTGTGAGTCCTTGAGGGTATTCTAAAACGAAGTTCTCCATGATACGCAAACCCCGCCCAGCCTTCCCAAAAAAAGGTTTGAGAAAAAAACACCTAACTATTGAACCCACGCCAGCAGGAATCCAACCAAGCAACGCTGCGTACCACCTGAACGCCTCCCACGACAATAACCCGACAAACTCCCTATTCGCCAACAACAATACTAAAGAAGCATTCGGCCACGTCGTCTTTAACACTTGCTTTACAGAATCAATCATTCGTTCAAGGTCGCCTCCCGAAAATCTTCCAAGAATCTCTACCCTCGAAGAAAACCACGCGCTTGTTAACCAAACCAGCACTCTCTAGCCACTTTGCCACTTGCTCGCCTGAATACTGTTTGAGGTACGGCACGGAAAGCCAATCAAACAAGTTCGCCTGCGTCACCCTGAAAGGGTATTTCTCGAAATGATCAATCCAATACACGTACTTACCCCTAGTATTCGCCTTTAACCCCGCCTTTTTCAACAATCTATACGGTAAAACGAACACTACGTGAAACAACGCAGCGCCAAGAAAACTCAACGCGCAATTCGCCAAGTCAGGCAACCTACGCGTTACAGGCCGAACGAAATTAATAATCCTGAACGCCAATTGTTTACGCTCGCCGTAAAGCCAAGTGAAACTCAAACCACCACTCTTAGCTAGTAAAGATTGCTTGACGAACGCCTTCTCAGGATCAGGCGTGTGGTGCAGCACGCCCAGCGAGTAAACTAAGTCGAACTCGCTTTTGAAAGGCGCGTTGAAAACGTCTCCTTGAACTATATGCACGTTCTCCAAACCCTTAGTGTTATTGTGTGCGGCTCGGACTGCTTCGCTTAAATCCATTCCGACGACTTCAGCGCCTAGCTTCGCGGCTTGATAAACGTGAGGCGCGAAACCGCAGCCAACGTCTAAAACCAGCTTGTCCTTGAAATCCTCTAGTTTCAACGGCGACATGAACTCGTCAAAATTAAGTTTCCACTCAGCGTAATTCTCACTGAACTCGTTCCACTCGAAATCATAATTATCCATCGTCTCGCGCTTCTTCAAGTCCTCTTCGTTTATGCCGCTACCGAAGCTTGATTCTCGAACGTCAGCGTCGTAATTAGTGAAGAATCCAGCGTTGTTTCGTAACACGCTTGACATCAAACTTTGAGGTAAGATGCGAGGAACGCCGCCAATAATCGGGAACTCTCGCCCGCACTTCACGCAATTCAAGAAGCCTTCAACGATCTCGCCTTGCTCCTCCGTGAAAACTTTTTGAACTGACAGATCGCTCTTACAATCGCAACAACACAACAACCGCAACAATTTAAGCCTCATACTTTTGACACCTTTAATTTCTTCAAGTTCACTAATGGCTTATCCTTGTCTGCCATCAACCGCAAACAATCCTTAAAGCCGTCAGCTTGCCCTTTCTGGTAAGCGTAAAACATTAACTCCTTAACCGCGTGCGGTACGAATTGCCATTGGTTTAATTCAGAACCAACATTACCCTTTGTTTCTCCATCTTTGAAGTCATCATAATAAATCTTGCCAAACAAAAACTCTAAATCCTCAGGAATAAAATCCTGCGGAACACGCTTCAATCCAGCAAACAACTGAACCTTACTCATTTCAAACGCACCTTTATCTTAATAAAATCATGACTATAACTATCATATTTCGTACATCCATCACAATGAAGAACATTACAGCTAATCTTAGGCATTGGTCTAATAGTTCCGCAAGCCATGTGAATCAAATGAGTATATTGCGAACCACTAGGCGGCAAACAAGCCATACGATTTACAAAACACAAATCACAATTCTTCATGTTTATTGTTTCACCTCTTGCTCTTGTTTTTTCCAGTCCTTCAAAAACTTCCTGAACCTTTCACTCTGCTTATCATCCCATTCAGACCAACCAAGCAAAGTACCATAAGGAAAAAATATCCTATGCCCTTTAAACAACACTAGGAAAAAATAAAATAATCCCAAGCCTAAAATTAAAAGAATCGCAGACAATACGAACCATCCAATCCAATAAAATAATTGAATTTCCCAACTCATTCCTTGTTCGCCTCTTTCCTTCCTTCACGCTTGCCAGCACGAAAAGCATTTCCTAAATCAAACACACTATACTCCATACTATTCCTATCAAGTTTAAGATACACTTTATCAAACCATTTCTTGAAACTCATAATACACACCCACTATTATCAAAAATTAATCTTTTCTTTCCACTAAAAATCTGAAAATCCACATCTAAAGGCAAACACTGCGCCCTATCCCAAGCACGCTTAGGCGTTTCAAAACTAGATTTAAACTCGAAATCGCCCTCTTCATTTTCAACGAATAACTTAAAATTACGCCTCATTTTCCAGCGACCTCCCTCTTTCTCAACGCTTTAACCGCTTCCTCAGCTAGTTCCGATTCAGTCTTACGTGAATCCGCAATTAAGCGAGCGCGAGCCACTAAAGCATTGTATTCCTCTTGGGCTTTACCACAACCAAACTTTACCTTGCCTGCTACCCTCCAGCCTAGCGTAGAGAACCGCGCGAACTTCTTGAAGTCAGCGTCACCTCTGAAGACAGCGTCACCTCCGAAGACAGCGTCACCTCCGAAGACAGCGTCACCTCTGAAGACAGCGTAACCTCTGAAGACAGCGTCACCTCTGAAGACAGCGTCACCTCTGAAGACAGCGTTACCTCTGAAGACAGCGTAATCTCTGAAGTCAGCGTCACCTCTGAAGACAGCGTCACCTCCGAAGACAGCGTCACCTCTGAAGACAGCGTTTTTCAATCGTAGTGTCAAACTAAAACTTGCAGTCGCGTTCAAAGCCAAACGCAAAGCCTCGCACTTAACCGCGTCTTTCTTCAAGTCATAATAACCATCCGCGTCTTTCTCCAAAGTTTTCAAGACAGCATCAATCTTTTCACCGAACGAATCCGCGCCGCCCATCACGTCAGGCACAAGCATCACCGTCTTACCCGCCAACTTTTCAAGCAGTAATTCATTATCGTTCAAAATCTTTCCATCAACCGCGAAAACCCAGCGAGAACAACCCAAACTAGGCAACAACTCATACAAATCACCCAGCTTGCCCTCTGCGGTTACTACCACTTTCTCGCCCGTAGTGCTAGTAACAATCTCCAACGTCTTACCCTTTACAATTTTCTCCATTATTTGCTCAACTCCAACAACTCCGTTTTTAAATCAATCAAATCTTTACAATCCCGACAACTTATCCCATGCGGAACGTGGTGATCAAGATAAATCTTTTCGGCGAGTTCCCCACACTTAGCGCGTAAAGCCTTATTCTCCTCTAATAGTTTATCTTTCCATATAAGCGCGTTACCATGATCTAACCAAGCCTCGCGCTCCCGCTCTAGCACATCCAAGTAATCTGTTTCGGAAACCCAATACTTATCTCTTTCTTTTTCCAAAACTTTAAAATCCGAAAAGCCATCACGATCTCCAGCAACCGCGTTACGTATCATTGTGTAAATATCGTAGCCAGTTCTAACCTCTATCGAATTGCTAGAAGGCAATTTAGCACTTCCAGAATTGTTGTTTTTGACTTCAATCATTCTGCTTTCTCCTCCCAACCACACGCATTACAAAGCGAACCATAACAACCAGTAAGCACGACCTCACGCTTGCCACAACACGGACACAAAAACTTTTCAGATTTCGTGCGCGTTCTCACCAATCAGCTCGACGTGATTCTTAACGATGCCTTCCAAGCGATGCAAGCGAGCCTCTAAATCACTCACGCGCCGCGCCAAATTAATACAATCAACACAAACCATTGTTTTTAGTCAGCCTCTAAGTGTCCGTACTTTCTCTCGTGCACGCGCACGCGATCCGCAGCCAACTGCCTCACGACGCTTTCGCACAACGGAAAACCCGCTTCGAGGCGGTCGCTCTCTAGGCGAATCGCCTTCAAGTCACCATCCACTATTATGGCCGCGTCGTCGCGCTCTAACAACAACATATCGCCTAGAATAAAATTCTCGAAATCCACCTGTTTTACTACCATACTCAAAACACACCTCGATTTTTTTTATTCAATCAACCGTCGCTCGCCCTGAACGACACAACTCGAAAGTATTCAACGGCAAATACTTTTGTATTATGGTATCATTCTTGGAATCAAAACAATACAAGTACCCGCCCAATTCAAGATAATTATCGAAAACCGTCAAGTTATACTTCGCGCACAACGCCTCGCCCGCCGACCTAAAACAATCGTCACGCGCGCGATCCAAACGCTGCCCATCAAGCATATTAAAAAAAGCGAAAGTAATAATCCCTACAAAAATTATTCCGAACACAATTTCGCCTTTACTCAACATTTTATTTTTCAACCTCGTTAGACATCACAACACTTTACCTTATAAATGCTTTGTTTATGTTTTGTTTATGGAAGTGTTTTTAAACCAACAAAACATTAAACACCTCGGCCAAGGGAAGCCGCAACATATGGGCGCGAGAAACAAAAAACAGGTCTCCTCCTAGTTTTAAACGCCTCGCGCCCTCCACCACTTCAAGAACACTAATAACGCACTACTAAAAGGCACGCCCTAGCACGACAACTTTAGGCGAGAGCAGTTTACCTCTAAAACCTTAGTTTCAACACCTTGTTGATTGGAAGGCAGCCGAATAACGGTTTTTCTAGCACATCCGACTCGCCTCTATAATTAGTTTTTAGCACAGCCTACTTGACGCGAAATCCAGCCCTAATCGCCCCATTCTAGTCAGCCAACACTATATCACGAAAACACAGCGTTTTCAACCCCAATACGAGGCTTAGCCAACCTTTATTCAACCAAGGCGTATTTTGAACGGCAACTTCGACAAATCAAAACCAGTATTCAAACAAGACCGACAAACACAACTCCTAAAATGCAAGCCAGCCGAACACTCAGGTATGTCTAAAACCTTCAAACTAGACATCAAACGCCTAACCTGCCCCTTAGTAAACTTAATACAACCGTACACCTTGCGTTTTTCAACGATTTCAATCAAAACTAAATGAATACAACCAAAATGACTCAAACCAACACCAAAATAAGGCTGCGCGCACAACAAACACGTCTTTTTCGAGTCCCTAGGCTGCAAAGCGTCAAAACACTGCTCACACACGAAGCCAAAAGAATAAACACTCCTCAAACCACTCTTAGGCCGCTTGCAGGCCTCACAACACGACGGCATCGACGAAAACACCACTCTAGGCCGCCGCGCAACCTTCTCCTTTCGCTCAGGATGATTCTCAATATACTGATCCAAGTCAAAACCAACCATCAAATCAGCAATCTGCCGCTTTACCTTTTCATCAACAACCATTCAAATTTCACCAAACAAAACAAAACATAAACAATTCCAAACTTTATAAAACCTTTGTTTACTTTTATTTAGTTTTGTTTAATTATTGAAAACCTTTGTTTTATTTTGAGTCTTTTGTTTAGTTTTTGAAAACAATAGTGGAAGTGCACTTTTTAACGAAAAACCACTGTTTTTGATGTTTTTTTATAATTTGTTGTTTGCGGTTGCCCTAGGTTTCAAGTCGGTCTCTACTTCTCTATATACACTCTATATATATACTTACTTTTTATTTATTAAAATAGGGCAACTGGGGCAACTGGGGCAACGGGTAGAGGGAAAAAATAGTTGCCCTATTTTTTAGTGGTTGCCTTTTATCGGGCAACATTGGTTAACAAATTTCCAAATTCAATTTTGCGAATTCCGAAAATTGCGTTGTATTGGGCGTGGTTGCCCGATTCTGCGCCAGATAAGGCAACCTTTTTGGGTTTGATGTCGTAGCCGATTTCGCGGAGCATATTTCCGATAGCTTTGCTGCTGAGTTGTCTTTGGTTTTGTGTGGGCAACCACTTGTTCAAATCGTCAGTAAATACCTTTTGCAAGACAAAACCCTCCAAATCTTGCACGTAGAAGTTATCTATGAACTTCTGAACTGGGTTTGCGCGTTCTTCGTAACGCTGCATTCGTTCTTCGATGCTTCCGTTGTTCTCGAACTTTTCCTCATTTAGTAGCTCTCCCGCTATACGTATCAGCTTTCTAGCTAGGTTCTCGAACTCCCATTCAGGAATCGATTGTAAAATGTCCTTTCCAGTAGGAAACGTGTTCGGGAAGTCCACCACTAGCCACCGCCTGTAATACCCGCTGCTCTTATCAGGCGTTAAAGGCAGTGAGTTAGTTGACATTATCACGGTAGCGTAGCTTTTGTCGCTGAAAACGCCTTTTCCTTTAAACTCGAACCTTATTTTGTCTTGACCGCTTAGGCTTTTGAGCAACGCGGTGTTTTTCATGTCATCTTCGTTTAACTCGTTCATGAAAGAAGCGAGTTTTTTGTATAAAAAGCTGGTTTCGAAGGTGCGGCTCAACAACTTGTTTAACTCTGTGTGGGCGCAGTTGTCCTCTCCCAAGAATTTTTCGAGCATTTTGGTGAAGCAGCCTTTACCGTTGCTTCCCGCGCCTGTTAAGGCTATTAGTGTTTGTAGGGGTTGAGTGTTGAGCATTGAGTAAGCCATTATTTGGTATAGCGTGAGCGCGTACGTTTCGTCTTGGTAGTCTTTCTTATAGCTCC
>Ga0172379_10011825_pt1 | contig 10321 bp, 21 predicted proteins | sample GrowelOW334metaG_FD_119756 | JGI IMG/M metagenome (GOLD analysis project Ga0172379, IMG submission 119756) | Groundwater microbial communities from an aquifer near a municipal landfill in Southern Ontario, Canada - Groundwater well OW334 metaG | ecosystem: Environmental > Aquatic > Deep...
CTCTGGCATGGTTCTTACCGGGCCAAGAAGCCGACCCTCCCCCCCTTGACGTGCCGATCTTTCGGCAGGACACTGACCGCAGGAGGTGGGCCATGGAGATGCTCGTGATCCTGGGGGTTGGCGTGGTCGTCCTGTCGATCCCGGTCCTGGCCCTGCTGATGGTCGAGCACCGCGTCGCCCGAATCCAGGCCGACGTGCGCCGCATCGCTGACAGTCTGGACCCGCCCACCGAGTAGCTCATTCGTCCGCCTCCTCCTCGGCCCGCCGCAGTCGTGCCCTTGCCCGCCGCATCGCCATCACCGTCCGGCACCGATCCGAGCAGTAGAGGTCGCGCCCCTCGCCCACCCAGTGCGGGCAGCCAGGACGCAGGCACTTCTGCCCTGAGCGTCGTTGCTCCAGCTGGGGGCGGCTCACTGCCTCGCCTTCTTGGCCTTCCTGGGGGCCTTGGGGTCGGGCTGGGCCTCGGGTGCCGCCTCGGGAGCGGGAGGGCAGGAATAGGCATCCTTCAGCATCGCAGTCTTCATCCGACGACCTCCCATCTCCGCAGAAAATCTAGCACCTCGCTCAACGACCTGCACACGCATCCCCGTTCGGCCAGGCAGTCGAGCCAGTCCTGTTGCCCCGGCCCGAGCTTGCGGGTCGGGGTCTTCAGCTCGATCCCGATCTCCACCCCCGGGCGCACCCCGATCCGCAGGTCCGGGAACCCGGGCTGCTCTGCCCTCGTGCGCCGTGTGTCGCTGCGGTGGTACCAGCAGCGGATTCGACCTCGGGCCTGGAGCTCGACGAGCAGGGCGTTGACCGCGTCCTGGAGTTCCCGCTCTGTCCGGCACTCGGCGTCGGCGACGATCCGCTCGTCGATCGTGCCCCGGCGGCGAAGGGGCGGAGATGGAGGCCCTGGCTGGTAGCCGTCCCATCCACGCGTGCTCACCACGGCACCTCCTCGCAGTCGGCCATCAGCTCCCGGTATCGGTCGGCGTGGGCGACCCAGAAGTCGCAGAGGGCCTGAGCGGCCTTCCTGCCGTCAGCCGAGCGGGGGCCTTTCCTCGAGACGGCGGCAGAGTACTCGAGACGCAGGGCGAGCCACTGGTCTAGGACGGGGCCGGGGGTGGAGGCGGGCATCAGCCTCGCCTCCGGCTCTCGGCCTCGTACCGGACCCGGTCGGGGGCCAGGGCGCGGAGCCGGTCGAGCGCCCGATCGACGTCCCGCTCCTCGCCGCTCTCCCAGCGCATCCCCAAAAACGGATCGTCTGCCGGGTCGATGTTGGTTGTGACCAGCAGGGGGCGCCGGCCAGCAGACCACCGAGCGTCGAGCACGGCCCAGAGGTGCTGACCCCATCCGCGGCGCACGGTGCCGACGCCGATGTCGTCGAGCACGAGCACGTCCACTGAGCCGACCGCATCGAGCAGCTCGCCGTACCCGCCGCGCACCTGCCGCCCGGAGAGCTCCGCCAGCAGCCGGGGCACGGAGCAGAGGCAAACCGAGTAGCCGAGGGCAGCGGGCCGAGAGGGCACAGGCATCCCCAGGCGGCCGAGGAGCCGACAGAGCAGGGTGGTCTTCCCGCTCCCCACACCTCCCCAGACGACCGCCCCGGGCATCGAAGGAAGCCACTGGCGGGCCCAGGCGATCCCCTCCCGTGAGGCAGCATCCGGCTCGATCGGCCCGGCGCCGCTCACCGCTGCGGAGTCGTGGACGGAGGCGATCGCCAGCTGCACCCGATGGCTCGCTTCTTGCCTACGTGAGGTAGCCCGGTCTGCCTCCCAGGCGGCGATCTCCTTGGGCGTCCGGGCGCAGCCGCGCAGCCGCTCTCTCATGGCCTGGAGGTCTAGGACCATGCCCATTCGCTCTGGCTCAGCCATTGGCCGCTACCTCCTCGGCGTGCTCGTCGAGCCACTGGTGCACGAGCTGCGCCCCGACGATCTGGTTGTTCCCGGCCTTCATGCTGACCCGCACGATCCGCATCCGCTGGGCGGGCGTGAGGTGGTAGAGGGGCACGCCATAGACCTCCTCGGCATTCATCGGCCGATGGTCCGGGGGCCGTCCTCCCTCGCTGTCGACGCGACCGTTCAGCACCTTCTCCCGCCCGAGCGCCGAGACGACCCAGAGGATGGAGGGCCGCTGCTCAGTGCAGCGCCAGCGGTTCGCGATCACGCGGCGAAAGAGGGCCTCCGTTGCCGCGGGGTCGGCCGCTGCTGCTGCCACCTCCTTGACGCTGGCCGGCTTCCACGATGCCGGGGTCACGTCGGGCAGTCCCCTTGGGACGCAGATTAGCCGCCAGAGGTCGATGGCTGGCTGACAGGCGCTCAGGTCTGGGGCTGGCTTGCGCACTCGAGGAGCAGCCGGCCGCGGAGCATCTCGGCAATCTCCCGCCTCCGGGTGAGCTGCTGCTGGACCTCGGCATAAGGGCCGGAGGGGTTGATCGACTCCTGGAGGGAATAGAGCGCCCTGGCCTCCCGGTGGATCTCCGCCGCGCGGTGTCGCCTCCAATTCGGGGTGAGGCTCAGCAGCTCTGCTCTGAGCTGTCGCATCTTGTCGCACCTTGCACACATCATCGCACTCGTTCCCCCTGGAGGGGGTAGGGGGGTGATCCTGTTCCTGGCTCCTAGCTCCTAGCTCCTGGCTCCTAGCTCCTAGCTCCGGGCAGTGAGGGCTCACTGAATCCTCACTGAGGGCTCCGTGAGTCTCTCCCGAGTCTCTCCCGAGTATTCCGAGAATGGCCCCCGGTGTGGTCGAGGGAGGGATGCGGCTGGGGGACGGACGGTTGATCTTCTGGTGCCGGAGGAAGTGGATGATCTCCCCATAGGGGGTGCCGTCCACCCGGTAGAGGACGACCCGTTGTGAGGCCTCAAGCAGATTGAGTGACTGGCTCACTGAGGCCTCAGTGAGTGAATCGTCAAAGGGGAAGATGATCCCGAGCAGCCGGCGGGGGCTGGCCAAGAATCGGCCAGCGTCGTCTGCCTCGTTCCAGAGCCCGATGTAGAAGAGCCGGGTCAGGATCGGCAGCCGGCTCAACTTCTCGTCGGACCAGAACTCGGGCTTGATGCTGCGGATGCGCATGGCTCAGCCCGCTTGTTGCTGGATCTGGCCCAGACGCTCCTCTGCGAGCAAGACGATGATCTTGCCCAGCGAGACGGGCACCCCGGCGATCTTCTGGCGGCGCTCCGCCTCCTTCGCCAGGAGCTTCCTCTGCTCGTCGGTGAGTCGGATGGAAAACGGGTCGCTTCGCATCTTGGGCTCCTCTCTGAAGCCAGGGCACAATAGCATACAGCACCGCGCAGAGTCAAGCCCCTTCTTCCTCCCTGTCGAGGGCCCCGGTCATCCAGTCGCTCGGGCTGGAGATCCCGCACCTGCGGGCCGCGGCCTCCAGCCCCCGGATGCCAGCCTCCCGGTTCTGCCGGGTCAGCTCCGCATCGCTGGGCCACTTGCCCTGCTCGGGCGGGGGAGGGTCGGGGATGGCCAGCTCTTTGCGCCTCCGGGCCACGACGCAGACCGTGGTCTTCAAGCGGCCGGCGATCCGCCAGTCCTGATCCTCGCCGAGGGTGAGGCCCTCGAGAGAGTCCCATTCCACCTCCTCGTAGGGCCGGGAGGAAAGGCGGAGAGGCCGAGAGTGAGTGCCCTTGGGCGGGCGGCCGAGACGGGTCATGGCTCCACCGCCCCGGGGATCGTCCACCGCTCCCACTCCGTACCCTCGACAGGAGCGACGAGGCCGCCCTCGTGCAGATCGCCCAGGACGCCGACGATCCTGCGCCGAGTCCGGGCATGATGCCCGACCCGCTTGACGAGGCTACCTTCTCCGAGCCAGAGGGCCAGGTCGTCGAGTGAGGCGCCGTCCCCCACGTCGTCGTTGCGCAGGAGGTGGAGGATGCGGGCCGCTAGCCGATCGTCGTCGCTCATCATCTCCACCCCCTCTCGATGGCGGCGACGGCCCTCGAGTAGGGGCAGTCCCGCTGGTAGTCCAGGGCGGCCACCCCCGAGGCGTACAGGCAGAGCAGCCGCCAGGGCTCAGCCCAGGGCCACGACTGCCGGATCTCGCCGAGGATCAGCCCGGCGGCGACGACGCCCATGGGAGAGTAGAGGTCGGCCAGCGTCAGCCCGGCCTCGTCGAGGGCCTGCTGCCAGGTGGCCCAGCGGATCTGCGCGTAGCCGTGGACCGGGTGAGTCCGGCCGGGAAGGGGGAGGCAGCGAGTCTCGTGGTAGACCAGGGCCAGGATGGTCTGGACCGGCACCCCGGCCAGGTCTGCGGCCACCTCGGCCTCGGGACGCAGCTCCTCGCAGCGGGCCAGGGAGGCCTGGTCCAGGGGGGATGCGTGGCAGGTGGAGATCAGCCCGCCGCCGACGAGGAGCAGGGTCAGCGCCGAGAGGGCGATGCACCAGATCGAGAGCCAGTCTTGTTCGTCGATCATGCCAGCCTCCCGGCCCAGAACCACGTCCGGCACCGCTCGCAGTAGTAGGTGTCACGCCCTGTCCCGTTGTCGTCGTACCGGATCAGTCGGTCGTGGCAGCGGGGGCACTCGCGGAGCTTGATCAGCGCCGCCTCCTCGGCAGTCAGCAGGCGGTCGCTGTCCCATGTGGCGCTCACGTCTCCCCCCGCTCGACGGTCGGGCCGTGCCGGCGCTCCTCCTCGGGGTCGTCGGGCCAGAGGCGGATGGTCTGCCCGTAGAGCAGCCGCCCACAGGAGCAGCGCACAGGGTCCCCCCCGGGAGCTGTCGCCGGATCCAGGCCGGGCCAGATGCAGCCGCAGTCGGGGCAGATCAGCGGTAGAGGGGGGCGGCGGGTGACGCTCTCGGCCGACAGCCCAGCCTTGACCGCCTGCCGACGCTGGACGGAGTAGCTGCTCGGGGTGACTGGGCCGGGGTCGTCCTGGATGATCGGCGAGAGGCAGGCCTGGACCGCCTGCCGACGCTGGGCCTGGGTGAGGTAGTAGCGGGCATCTCCCAGGCCGCTCCGTGCCGAGTCTACGTGCATCCGCTCGTACACCCCCGGCCCCTCGTCGAGGTACGCCCGGAGGGTGTCGTCGAGGTCCTCGAGGGCGACGAGGGCCGCGGCCAGGTAGTCACGGAGGAGCTGGTCGTGGTCAGCCACGGGGGGCCTCCTCCAGCTCATCGATCCCGACAGCGACGCAGACGACGTGCTCCCGCCCGCAGCCCACGCACCGGACATCCCGAGGCGAGACGGTCACGCCCGCCGGGGCTCGTCGCAGGCCCGGGTACGCCCTCCCGCAGTCGGGGCAGCGGAGCAGGGGGCGTCGGGTGAGGTCAGGCATGGTGAGCCTCCTTCCCTTCGCTCTCCGCCAGCCGCTCCAAGGCGTCCTCCGGGATCTCTCCATGCCCCCCCTCCCACGAGGAGATGGTCCTGCGGGAGACGCCCAGGATGGCCCCCGCCTGCGCCTGGGTCAGGTCCAGGTCTACCCGCCCCCGGGCGAACCGCTCGCCTGCGGCCTCTCGGGCTCGGCGCTTGCTGGCCGGGATCTCCGGCCGGCCTTTCTTCCTTGCTCGCATCGTCTGTACCTCCTGCCCCTCACCATACCGGCCTGGGGAGAGGGTGTCAATCTCCTTCGCATTTTCCTTGCCTTGTCCTTCGCACCACGCTACAGTGGGAAGCATCGAGGGAGGGCAAGGGGGACGGTGGCCGAATCGAACCGGGCCAAGACCACGATCAAGGTGTCCGCTCTCGGGAGCAGCATGGGCTGGCGGCGGCGAGTGGGGGGACATCGGGCACTGGCCGCCAAGCTCGACCAACCCGCAAGGGGGCGACGAGCGAAGCAATCCCGGGAGACTCGGGCGACACCGGACGGATGGGGAGAGGGCAGCGGGAAAGGAGGGAAGAATGGCCAAGAGGAAGGCAGAGGTCACCGGGCCGGACGGATTGGTTCGCCCCCAGAGCGAACAGCTCTTGGAGCTTTTCCGATACGTCCAGGCGTCCAGCGGAGGCCCGGGAGAATCGTTGCGTTTCCTCCGAAGCATCTCGGATTCGTGGCTGGACGAGGCCGTGCTCTCTTTCGACGAATACCTGAACGGAGGAGCCGGGAGCGGTCGGGCGGGGCTTGTCGTGGTGACAGCGATGGCGGCGAAGGCGTGGGAGATCGGAGGAAGGACTGTCGAGGGGACCATCGAGGAGATCGACCTGATCGTCAAAACGTGGGGGGTGGCCATCTCGCTGGAGATTCAGCGCAGGGCGGGGCTTGTGGAGATCCTTGAGTTCCCCAACAGCGTCTTTGGTGATGGCCCGATCAAGATGCGGTTGACCGACGCTGGGGCCGCCTTCGCCGAGCAGGTAGAAAGGAGTCAGCCGTGACCCCTGGCATCTACTACGATCTCTCGGAGGCTGAGTACCGGGCCCTCCCGGCGGCCAACTACTCGACGCTGAAGCACATGGGCGTCCCGGCCCTGGCGAAGTACGAGCACGACCACCCCCGGCCCCCGAGTCCGGCGATGGCCCTGGGCTCGGCGGTGGACTGCTACCTGCTCGAGCCGGATCGATTCCAGGAGGCGTACGAGGTCCCGGAGCCGGGGGACAAGTCGTGGCCGAACGCCACCTGCCCGGTGTGCGGCGCCCTGCCCCGTGCGGCCTGCCAGACGAAGAAGGGGGAGCCCTCCAAGAGGTGTTGCGCTGGCCGGAGGGAGTTGCACGACGCAGGGGGCAAGGCGGTCCTGAGCTGGGAGCAGTGGCAGCAGGTCCAGGGGATCGTGGCCGCAGTGAGGTCCCACCGCCAGGCCCGGACGATGCTCGACGTGAGCCGGCATCAGGTCAGCCTCTTCTGGGCCGACGCGGCGACCGGGATCGCGTGCAAGGGCCGGCTCGATATGCAGGCCCCGGGCTGGCTGGGCGACCTCAAGACCTGCGGGAGAGGGCTGGCCTCTGCGGAGAGGTGGCCGAAGCACGCATGGGACTTGGGCTACGCCTATCAGGTGGCCTTCTACTCGGACGGCTGGCTGGCCCTCACGGGCGAGTCCCTGCCCTGGCTCTGGCTCTGCGCCGAGACCTCGGCCCCCTACCTCGTAACCGTCCACTCAGCCACGAAGACATGGCTGGTCCGTGGCCGAGACGCCTACCGTCGGGCGCTGCGCACCTGGGCCGAGTGCCAGGAGACGGGGATCTGGCCGGGATACCCCTGCGACGACGATCCGCTGCCGGTCAGCCCGCCGACGTGGTTGCCGAAGATCAATTCGTTCGACGAGGAAGGAGAGGAGGAGTTGGAAGATGAGCAGTGACAAGATGCAGACCCGGCCCGCCCAGCAGGCCGCCCCGCTGGCCAAGAAGACCGAGGAGCGGGACCGTGCCCGCGAGATGCTGGACAAGATGCTCCCGCAGATCGCCAAGATCCTGCCCAAGCACCTGACGCCAGAGCGGATGATCCAGATCATCGCCGTCGAGATGGCCCGCAATCCCGAGTTGAAGGAGTGCAGCTCCTTGACCCTGGCCTCCTCGATCATGCTCTGCTCGGAGCTGGGCCTGGAGCCGAGCGGCCCCAAGGGCCACGCGTACCTGATCCCCCGGTGGAACGGCAAGACCCAGCAGAAGGAATGCACGGTCCAGATCGGCTACAAGGGCTACATCGACCTCGCCTACCGGAGCGGTCGCATCGCCCGGATCAATGCCGCGGTCGTCTACCAGCCTGAGCTGGACGAGGGCCTCTTCTCGGCGTCGATCGAGCCGCCGGAGATCAACCACGCGTGGAGCCCGACCGTGAAGAGGGAGACGAAGGAGATCGTCGCCTCCTACGCCACCGCCCTCCTGAAGGACGGCCAGCCTATCCAGGTGATCCTGACGACCGACGAGGTGGAGGCCCGGCGTGCCCGCTCGCAGGCCAAGGGTGGACCGTGGGTGAGCGACTACGCTGCCATGGCCCGCAAGACCGCCATCCGTGCCCTGCTGACCGGAGGGCTGGTCCCGCTGTCCAGCGAGATGGCGAAGGCCCTCGTCGAGGACGCCACGACGGCCGACGAGGGTCCCGTCGAGCCGGCTCCGAAGCAGCTTCCCAAGCCGGAGCCTCGCCGTGCCGGTCTGCTGTCCCCTCCCGACGATCTGCCCGAGGCCCCGCCCCCCTCGCCCCCGGCCTCGCCGCTGATGGAGGAGGTCGTGGCCCAGATAGAGAAGTACCCCGACCGTCACCAGGGCGTGGCCCCCGACTGGCTGCCGAGCGCGGCCCGGGTGTCGCAGATGACCGACCCGCAGCTGGAGGCCCTGCTCCAGAAGATGATCACGGAGGGGTGAGATGACGGAACGCGACTACGACGACTACGAAGCGCCGGTCCCCACCTTCGGGCGGGAGAGCGTACTGCTGTCCGTCCCCGTGGACATCTCCGAACTGAAGGAGGGGATCGCCCAGAAGGCGTCGAACACGCTCTGCGTTCAACTCCGCGATGAGGTCCTGAAGGCGACCCGCAAGGCCGCCGACGAAGCCATCGCCGAGGTCGTGAGCGGCTGGGCGGAGAAGATCGTCCGCGAGGAGATCGCCAAGCCCCGGGCCAAGACCAACAACTACGGGCGGGAGATCGGCGAGACGCAGACCATCGACGAGATCGCCCTCGAAGCGACCACGAAGTACATGACCGCCGAGGTCAACGAGCGGGGGGACTTCCCGGGCTACAACGACAAGCGCAAGACCACCCGGCTTCAGTTCCTCATCGGCCAGGCGATCGGCTCGACGGTGGAGAAGGTAGCCAAGGAAGAGGTCGGGAAGGCCATGGCCGAGTTGCGCCTGACCCTGGCGACGGCGGCGCAGAAGGAGATGGGAGAGGCGGTGCTCAAGCTCCTGGGGGTGAAGTGAGATGGCCCGACGAGAGGAGACGCTGGTCCAGGAGACGAGGCGCAAGCGGACCGAGTTGGCGGCCAGGGCGGATGGCGGGAGCATCCTGGCTTCGGTGCGGATCTACTGCCTGGCCTGCTGCGGCGGGTCGGGAGCCGAGGTCGTGGCCTGCCCCTCGGCGGAGTGTCCGCTGTACCCCTACCGCACGGGGAGGAACACGCTGCGGGCGGTCCGGGAGATGACCGAGGAGCAGCGGACGGCGGCGGCGGAGCGGCTGGCGGCGGCTCGCGTGGCCAGGAAGGAGGGGTGAGATGCGAACCTGCGTACACCACGGGGAGGAGATCGAGGCCGGCGTCTACCGTTGCACCTCCTCTGCGGGATTCCTGGGCGCTTTCTGTCATGCCGATTGCCCAGCCGACGAGACCGGCCCCTGCTTCACCCCTCTCCCGGCCCCGAAGGCCCCGAAGAAGATCCTCGTGACCCCGTGCCCCGGCTGCGGAGGAAGCAGGGCGGTCTACAAGGAGGTGCAGCGCTCCGACGCGATGGGCGAATGGCTGCTCCCGGACTGGCTGCTGGTCTGCCCGGCGTGCCAGGACGATGAGCGCATCAGGGTCGGGGCCTTCGCCGAGGAGGCTGACTCCGGGCTGATCTACGCCCCGGCGGAGAAGGCGGAGGTGGAGGAGTGACCCTCGGACACACTGCGATCCCGTACCTGACCCGCCTCTGGCACCCGACCACGGGCTGCTCCCGGGGCTGCCCGACCTGCTGGGCGCGGCCGCTGGTCCGCAATCGGCTGGCGGGGACGATGAAGGGGTTGCCGCAGCGCTCCCCTGGCGACTGCTCGGTCAGCAGCGACAAGCGGATCTACACCCACTGCGGCCAGTGCCCTGGGCTGGATGGCTGTACGGAGGCCGTAGACCCCTTCGCCCCGACCTTCCACCCCGACCGCCTCGCCGATCCGCTGCACGCGAAGAAGCCGCAGGTGCTCGGCGTCAGCTTCCTGGGCGACCTCTTCGACGAGGGGATCAGCGACGAGCAGATCGCCGCGGTCTTCGGGGTCATGGCCGCGGCGCAGCAGCACACCTTCATCGTGCTGACGAAGCAGGCGGCGAGGATGGAGGCGTGGTTCGGGTGGATCGCATCCCAGGGAAGCGAATTGCTCGACGGGACAGGGCTGTTGCCCCCGAGCGGTACGCCAATCCCGAGCGCCTGCGCTCTGTTCGTCGACGACTTGGACCCGTCCGACGGCGGGCATTGCCTGCGGGCGGGCAAGGTCTCTCCCTGGCCCCTCCCGAACGTCTGGGTCGGCGTCTCGGCGTCTGGCCCCGACGATTTCCGCCAGCGCGTCTCTGCCCTCAGCGGGACACCGGCCGCCCATCGGTGGGTGAGCCTGGAGCCGCAGGTGGAGGATCTCGGGTCGATCTCGGAGTGGCTCCTCGGATACGGAGCGCCCTGCCTGCTCTGCGGAGCCACGGGCACTCTGCGCGGTAAGCCATGCCCGGATTGCTGCGAAGGGTTCGTCTACGGTCTCGACCTGGTCGTCGTCGGCGGCGAGTCCGGACCGGGGGCGCGGCC
>Ga0172379_10011826_pt1 | contig 10321 bp, 8 predicted proteins | sample GrowelOW334metaG_FD_119756 | JGI IMG/M metagenome (GOLD analysis project Ga0172379, IMG submission 119756) | Groundwater microbial communities from an aquifer near a municipal landfill in Southern Ontario, Canada - Groundwater well OW334 metaG | ecosystem: Environmental > Aquatic > Deep...
CCCACCGTGATCGCGCTTGCGATGGACCCATCCGTTCAGCACAACAGTTTTGCCGATGTCGGCGGCGCCAAGATCGCCGCAGGTGACCGTGCGTTTTTGGTATTCCATGATTGGCTATTGTATCCGCGCCGGGCCTTATGGGCAAGATATATAGTGCCACGAAGCTTGTGGGAAGATAAGGGTATGGGCTTGTCATGGTCTGGTGGACGATATTTCGGGTGGTCAGAAGACCCTCCTTTGACTACTTTATAGGAATACCTTTCCATGGAAAGGATATCATGAGGCGAAGAGGCAAATTATGATTACTGAAGGCTTGAAAGCACCCGATTTTTCCCTCGCCGATGCCGAAGGCAAGATCTGGACTCTGGCGGATTTTTCCGGCCATACGTTCGTTCTCTATTTTTATCCGCGGGACTCGACGCCTGGCTGTACGATCGAGGCTTGCGGTTTCCGCGATAGCTATGGCGATTTCGAAAAGCGGGGCGTCCGCGTTGTCGGGATCAGTCCCGACTCCCAGGCTTCCCACGCGAAATTCGCGAAAAAACATTTGCTTCCCTTCATCCTCCTTTCGGATCCCGATAAGAAGACACTTTCGGAGTACGGGGCTTTCGGCGAGAAGGTGATGTACGGGAGAAAGATGCTGGGCGTGATCCGCTCGACCTTTGTCATCGATGGAAAGGGGATCGTGATCAAGGTCTTCCCGAAGGTGACGCCGCTCGAGCACGCGAAGCAGATTCTCTCGATCCTGTAATTGTCTCCAGCTGCGCGCCCGATTTCCCGTCCCTTGACAGCTGGATATCAGCGGCTTACCATGCGGCAACTATCGAACTGACGAGGAATACCATGAAAAGCGACAGCGCGAAAAAGGGAGTCGAGCGAGCTCCCCACCGAGCCCTGCTGAAAGCGGCCGGCTATACGGATTGGGAAATCGAGCGTCCCTGGGTGGGGGTGGCCAACTCCTACAACCAGATCATACCGGGTCATGTCCACCTTAAGCGGATAACCGAGGCCGTAAGGGCCGGTGTCTACGCGGCTGGCGGTCTGCCCATAGAATTCCCGACCATCGGCGTGTGCGATGGCATCGCCATGAACCATATCGGGATGAAGTATTCCCTGCCTTCCAGGGAACTCATCATGGATTCGATCGAGGTTATGGCGATGGGGCACGCCTTCGACGCCCTCGTCCTCGTGACCAATTGCGACAAGATCATACCGGGAATGGCGATGGCCGCGGCCCGGCTCAACATACCCTCGATCGTCGTGTCGGGCGGTCCCATGCTCGCGGGCGTCCGCAACGGTAAGGATATCGACCTTTCGACTGTATTCGAGACGGTAGGCAAGCATATCGCCGGCTCGGCCAGCGACGAGGAGTTGCTGGAGATCGAGAACGCGGCCTGCCCCGGCTGCGGTTCCTGCTCGGGCATGTTCACCGCGAACACGATGAACTGCATGATGGAAGCCTTGGGGCTCGGACTCCCCGGCAATGGGACGATCCCGGCCGTTTACGCCGAGCGCGACCGGCTCGCCAAGGACGCGGGCAGGGCCATCATGGCGCTTGTGGAGAGAGATATTAAACCGCGGGATATTCTCACGAGACAGGCGTTTGAGAACGCGGTCGCCGTGGATCTCGCTTTGGGTGGTTCCACCAATACGACGCTTCATCTTCCCGCCATAGCGCATTCGGCCGGGTTGGATCTTCCCATCGAACTGTTCAACGAAATGGCCGAGAAAGTGCCGCACTTGTGCAGCATGTCGCCGGGAGGCGCTCATCATATCCAGGATCTCTACGCCGCGGGCGGGGTTCAGGCGGTGATGTCACGGCTGTCGGGTGGCGGATTGCTCAATACCGGATGCATCACCGTAACCGGAAAGACGGTAGGGGAAAACGTGGCGAGGGCTCGCGTGAAGAACGACGAGATAATACGGCCGCTCGACAGGCCTTACCACGCGAAGGGGGGCATAGCGATTCTTCGCGGCTCGCTCGCCCCCGATGGCGCCGTCGTGAAGCAGTCGGCGGTAGCCCCGGAAATGCTCGTCCATACGGGACCGGCGAGGGTTTTCAACAGCGAGGAAGAGGTGTTCGCCGCTATCCAAGCCAGGAAGATTTCGGACGGGGATGTCGTGGTGATCCGCTACGAAGGGCCGAAAGGCGGCCCCGGCATGCGGGAGATGCTTTCGCCGACGGCGGCGTTGGCGGGCATGGGGATGGACAAGACAGTCGCCCTCGTCACCGATGGGCGCTTCTCGGGCGCCACGCGAGGCGCTTCGGTGGGGCATGTGTCGCCTGAAGCGGCGGCGGGCGGTCCCATCGCCTTGGTGCGCGAAGGGGATCTCATAAGCCTGGACATCCCGAACAAAAAACTCGACCTTCTCGTGGACGAAGCCGAACTGGCGCGGCGCAAGGCAGAATGGAAGCCTTACGTCCAGCCCGTGGACAGCGATTTCCTGAACCGTTACCGAAGGGTGGTTACGTCGGGAGTCAAGGGCGCCGTGCTGGAATAGCGCCCGAGGATAGGTTTTTTGAAAGGGCCCTGTCCGCCTAATCCGCGGGCGGGGCCTTTCTGTTGGTCTTCGTGTTCGAGCGGACTTTTTTTGACCTGAGGGTGCGCTCTTTCGAGGCTTTCGTGGGTTTCGTCCGGATGCGCGGGGGATTGCGCTTCGCCGCGGCGGCGATGAGTTCGACGAGCCTTTCGATGGCGATCTGCCGGTTGGCGCCCTGCGTCCTTTCGTCCTGGACCTGGATGGTCAGATAGCCTTCCGAGCTTATGCGGTTGGCCAGTTTCGAGGCGACAAGGCGCCGCTCGACGAAGTTGAGGCCTTCTATAGCCTCGATGGCGATCCTGGCTGTCGCCTTCGTGTTCACTTTGTTGACGTTTTGGCCGCCAGGCCCTCCCGCGCGCGAAAAATCCAATTCGGCGTGCGCTAGCACCGACGCTTCTATGGCAGAGTGATCCACCGCTCATCTCCTGACATGTCTTGTATCTCCCAATGGTTCGTTTGTCCATAGGAGTGAACGAATATTCTTGAATACTAAACAAATGTATAGTATATGTAGTATATGGAGAATAGGGAAAAGTCGGTGTGCGATTGCGATGTCCGCTTCGGGAGCGCCGGCGGGAAGGACGAGGGGCCGGCGGCTTCGGGCGGCCTGACGGCCTCGAACGGGCCGGCCGAGACGGCCGAACTTTCTTACGAGGAGTGGAAATCCTCGCTCGAGGCAGGCTCTTGGCCGGAGGGCAAGGATTGCTGCGTGCGTCTAGGGCGACGTTTCACGCGCCCGGCCGCGGGGGCGGAGGAAGCGCGTGCCCACGCGGCGGATCTGGCGGAATGCCGGCGTTTGGCCGGGGCCGCGGCCGGGCGCGGCGGGGCCTCCGCCTATCTCCTCGAGTTTTCCCCTTCGTTCGCCTATTCCCTCGAAACGCGCAGGCATCTCGACCGTGTGCTCAAGGACCTTTCCGGCCTGCCTCTCGTCGTCGCCTTCTTCAATGCCAGCTGGTATTCCTCGCGCGTCATCGAAGGGTTGAAGGCGCGCGGCGTCTGTCTCTGCCTCATGGATGCTCCCCGACAGCTTTTTGCGCCGCCTTCCATCGACGTGGTCACGGCCCCTCTCGTGTACGTGAAATTTTACGGCCGGAGTGGCGAGGTCTGGGAAAGCGATGTCGGGGAAGGCGGCGCGCTCAGCTCGCTCCGCGATTACAATTACGACGACACGGAGCTCATGGCCTGGCTGCCTCGCCTTGAAGTGCTCGCCGCCCAGGCGGAAACGGTGCGGGTTATTTTCGCGGCGAGGCGGGGCGAAGCGAGGGCCAGGAATGCCCGGCGGCTCGCCGAACTATGGCGGGGACGATCCGGAAGAAGCCCTGAAGGCGAAGCGGCGCGATCGGGAACCCCGAAAGAAGGGTCGTGATGGGTGGCACGGTACTTCACGTCAACGCGGTCGGCCTCATGGCGGCCATCGAGGAGAACCTGGACCGCGGCCTGAAGGCAAGGCCCTTCGTGGTGGCGCGGGAGGGAGCCGTCCGCGCCGTCGTCCTCGACCTTTCGCCGGAAGCGCACCGGGAAGGCGTTAGGAGGGGCATGATGCTGTCGTTGGCGGTTCACCGCGTTCCCGGCCTCGTCGTGAAACAGCCTCGACCCGAACTGTACCGCGCGGCGGATGAAACCATGTGGCGCATCGGCATGTCGTTTTCGCCCCTCGTCGAAAAGGCGGGAAGGGGCCATCTCTTCATCGACCTCGCGGGGACGTCGCGCATAAACGGCCCCCCCGAGGACGCCACCCAGAAGATACGGCTGAGGGTCATGGAGGAGACGGGCATCACCCCGAGCTTCGCCCTCGCCTCGAACAAGACCGTGTCGAAGGTCGCCACCAGGGTTTTTAGGCCGGGCGGTTTCGTCGCCCTTTTGCCGCACGAGGAGGGAACGCTCGTCCGGCTCCAGCCCGTGGAACTTCTGCCCGGCGTCGGGCCGGTTTTGAGGGACCGCCTCAGTCTCCTGGATATTGAGGACATAGGAGGCCTTGCCGACCTCGGAGTCTTCGAGGCGAGGGCGATCGGGCCTCGCGGACCTGATCTCGTAGCCCGGGCGCGGGGCATCGACGATTTGCCCGTCAATCCCGAGCCTCCCGAGCGCCGCTGTCTCCGCGACGCTGTCGTGCTGGAGCCTGACACCGCCGAGTCCGAGGTTCTGCGCCTCAATCTCGCGCGACTCTCCGCGACGCTTGGTTTCGCGGCGCGCAGGGAGAATCTCGGCGTCCGAAAAGTGGCGGTCAGTCTCGACTACAGCGATGGTCGAAGCGCCTCGTTTTCCCTGAGGCTTGCCCGGCTTCTCACTCGCGACGACGAGATCGCGGAAGCCTCCTGGACGGCCGCGCAACGGGCAATGGGCCGCCGCGTGCGTGTGCGCCGCCTCGCCGTGGAGCTTTCCGAGTTCGCCGCCGCCGGCCCCGAACTTGATCTCTTCGAACCCGCCGTATCCAAGTCGGCGAGGCTCCAGTTCGCCTTGGACAGGGTCCATGGAAAATATGGTTTTCCCGCCCTGACCCCCTGTGTCTTTCTCTCGGCCGGCCTCATGCTTCCCCCCGCGTCGGGGGGAGGGAGTTGAGCATGCTCGTGCCTCTGATTGTCCGCTCCTCCTATTCCCTGCAGCGCGGCGTCGTTCAACCATCCGAGTGGGCGGCGGCCGCGAAGAAGGCGGGACTGACCCGCCTCGCCTTGACGGACAGGAATGGCCTTTACGGCACCCCCACGTTTATGGAGGCTTGCGAAAAGGCGGGGCTTTGGCCCCTCTGCGGGCTCGAACTTGTCTATCCGGGAGGGCGTTGCGTTTTCATTCCGCGCGTCAAACCCGGTTTTTCGCTGCTTACGAGGCTTTTGACCGAGCGTTCGGCCGATCCCGCGGGCTTCGACGCCCGGGCGGCCGTCGCGAAGGCCCTGGAGGGGAACAATCGCGGCGAACTGTTCATCCTCACGGACGACGAAACCCTTCTCGCCGCTATTCCACCCCAGGAAGCGTTGTTCGCCCTCGCCACCCCCTGCAACAAGACGAAATGGCGTCGGCTCGCCGCCTCGGGCCACCAGGCCATCGCGTCGCCTGAACTCAGCTTCCTCGAAAAGGACCAGCGCGAGATCCAGCGTCTTCTCCTCGCCATAGGGGGAAATTGCACGATCCATGATATCGGCGATGGCCAGCTGGATCCGCCCGAGGCGCTTTGGAGCCCCGCGTCCCTTGGGGAGGCGAATAATGCGGCCGCTCCCTGGGCCTCCGCGCCCTGGGCCGCCGCTCCCGCCCTTGTCCCCTGGCTCGAAAAGGCTTTCGCGGCCAATGGCTTTGTCGCGCGGGAAGCCCTAGGCGAGCCTTTTTCCGGTTTTGTCTTCCCGCGCTTCGGGATGGGCCGTCCCGTCGGCAGCGACGCCAATGCCGCCTCGGAATCGCGTCCTTCCTCTTCAGCCCTATTGCGGGCTCTCGTCATCGAAGGCGCCGCCCGGCGCTACCCTCTCGTCACCGACGAAGTGAGAAAGCGGATCGACTATGAGTTGGGCCTTATTGAGTCCAAGGGGTTCAGCGATTATTTCCTCGTGGTGCGGGATATCGCGAGACGGGCTTCGCGCATCTGCGGCCGTGGCAGCGCGGCCGCCAGCATCGTTGCCTACTGTCTTGGCATCACCGAAGTGGACCCTATCCGCCACTCGCTCTACTTTGAGCGCTTCCTCAATCCGGGCAGGAAGGATCCCCCCGATATCGACGTCGATTTTGCCTGGGACGAGCGCGACGCCCTTTTCGACGAAGTGATCGAAGCCTATGGACCCGAGCACGCGGCCAGGGTGGCCAACCACAATTGTTTCCGCTCCCGTTCCGCTCTTCGCGAGACGGCCAGGGCTTTCGGGATGCCCGATGCCGAGATTTCAGCCTTCGAGCGCTCGCTCAAGGTGGATTCCGACGGAACCCTCTCCTCGGCCGATCCCGCCTGGAAGATTGTCGCCAAGCGCGCCTCGAGCATCGTCGGCTTGCCCCGGCACCTCGGCACCCATTCCGGCGGTCTCATCATCGTTCCCGACCTCCTGGCCGACCATGCCCCCATTGAAACGACGGGCAGCGGCATACGGGTGATAGCCTGGGACAAGGAAGGAGCCGAGCTTGCCGGCCTCGTGAAGATTGACCTTTTGGGAAATCGATCGCTCGCGGTCGTCAGGGACGCGATCGCCGATATCCGGGGGAGCGGGCGGTCGTTCGATACCGATACCTGGCGTCCCATCGACGATCCTGACACGATCGCCCTCCTTTCGCGCGGGGACACGATGGGGGTCTTTTATGTGGAGAGTCCGGCCATGCGCCTCCTCCAGATCAAGACGGGGAAGGGTGATTTCGGGCATCTCGTCATTCATTCTTCCATCATCCGTCCGGCCGCCAATCGCTATATCGACGAGTATGTCGACCGGCTGAACGGCAAGAGCTGGTCCTCCTTCCATCCTTTGCTGAAGGGGCTTTTCGACGAAAGCTATGGCATCCTCTGCTATCAGGAGGATGTATCGAAGGCCGCTATAGCTCTCGCCGGCTTTTCGGCCGCCGAGGCCGACGGCATACGCAAGATACTTTCGAAAAAAGACGCCGAAACCAGGCTCCAGGAATATCGGGGGCCATTTTTCGTTGGAGCGCGGGCCCGCGGCGTCGACGAGGCCAGCATCGAGGCGGTCTGGGCGATGATCTGCTCTTTTTCGGGGTATTCCTTCGTAAAGGCACATTCAGCCAGCTACGCCATGCTTTCCTTTCAGTCGGCGTATCTGCGCGCCCACTTTCCCGCCGAATTCATGGCCGCCGTCCTCTCCAATCACGGTGGTTTCTATTCCACGCTTGCCTATGCCAGTGAGTCGCGAAGGATGGGACTTGCCCTTCTTCCCCCCGATGTCAACGAAAGCGGGTGGCGCTGCGCGGGCGGAAAGGGCGCGATAAGGTTTGGGTTCTGCATGGTTGCGTCGCTCAATGTCGGCGTGGCCAAGGATATACCTCAAGAGCGGGAACATTGCGGGCCTTATCGCTCGGTGGAGGATTTCGCGCGCCGCGTCGGCTTCGAGCGGACGGACGCGGAGGCTCTTGTCGGCTCGGGTGCCTTCGATAGCCTCCTCGGAGGCTCAAAGCGTTCCGACGCCCTCATGACTCTTCTCTCGATGTGCGCGGCGCGCGAAGGCGGCGCCGCAGGCGCGCCCCCCGAGCTTTTCGGAATCGACGGGGGAGATTCCGTCCAAAGGAAGCGTCGCGGCCTGGAGACGCGGTCGACGGCGACAGCCGGGCCCTCGCCGGGTAGCGAAGCTGCCTTGCCTAGCCCGCATGCCGCGGAGCCGCCGGGCGGCCTCGCGGCCCCGCGCTGCCCTCAGGCCCCGGAGCCGCCCGGCGGCTCCTCCCGGAAGCGGCGCGCGGCCGAGCTCAAATACCTCGGCACCACCCTCGACGCCCACCCCCTCGAACTTTGGCCGCGCGCCCTCGCCCAGCCGCGAACGCGCGCCGCCGACCTGCGCCGCGCGATAGGCCGCCGCGTTCGCCTTCTCGGCTGGCCCATAACGGCGAAGCCCGTTCTCACCGCCAACGAGGAACCCATGGAGTTCGTCTCCTTTGAGGATGAGACGGCGATTTTCGAGGCGGTGCTCTTTCCCGATGCCTTCAAAAAATTCAGGCACCTGCTTTTCGAGGAGAATCCCTTGTGGATCACCGGTCTTGTCGAACGCAACCGGGGGGCCATAACGCTTACGATTGAAAGCCTCTCGCACGATGCCTTGACAGTGGGGTCAAGCGTACGATAATGGAAAAAAGTCCTGACAAAGAACTCTATCAGACTCGCGGGGCGAGCCCGCCAAGGAGTCGTGATTACGAAAAACGGAAATTCACTGACCATCCTTCAAATCAACGATAGCCATGCTTATTTTGATCTTCATCAGGAGATGTTTTGGCAGAGCGGCCAGGCGGCGTATCATCCGGTGGGAGGGTATGCCCGCGTTGCCACACTCGTCAAACAGATTCGGGCCGAGAACCAGGAACGTGTGCTCTTTTGCGATTGTGGCGACACTCTCCATGGCACCTATCCCGCCCTGAAAACCGAGGGGCAGGCAATGATCCCTGTCTTGAATTCCTTGGGTCTCGACGCGATGACAGCCCATTGGGAATTTGCGTATGGGCCCGCGACGTTCAAGCAGCGCGCGGCGGAACTCAACTATCCGATGCTCGCGGTCAATGTGTACGACCAAGCAACGAAGAAGCGGCTTTTTGCGCCATATGTCGTGAAAGAAATCGATGGATTGCGGATTGGCCTCGTGGGCATCGCCTCCAATATTGTGGACAAAACCATGCCACCGTCCTACAGCGAAGGGCTGGAATTCACCCTGGGCCGGGAAGAACTCCCTCCGATCATCTCCGTTTTGCGCACACAGGAAAAGGTAGACCTGATCGTTCTCGTCTCGCACCTCGGATTTCCCCAGGACATGCAGCTTTTATCTGAGGTGCAGGGCATCGATGTATGCCTGAGCGGTCACACTCACAACCGCCTTTATAAGCCAGTTTTCCAGGGGAAGACTTTGGTGATCCAGTCGGGCTGTCATGGCTCCTTTATAGGGCGCCTGGACGTGGTTGTGGAGAGTGGACACATCGTTGATTATCGGCACCAACTGATTGAAGTGGACGCCGGCGTTAGGCCTGATCCCGCCGTCGACGACCTCATACACCAAGCGCTCGCGCCGTATCACGATGAACTCTCGGCAGTCGTGGGCGAAACGGCGACCGCGCTCAGCCGCGCCACTATGTTTGAAACGACGATGGACAATTTTTTGCTGCAATCGCTGCTGGAAAGCACGGGCGCGCAAGTAGCGTTCTCGAATGGTTGGCGGTTTGGCGCGCCAATCATTCCGGGATCGGTCACACTGAATGACCTTTACAACATGATCCCGATGAATCCACCTGTCTCAACGGTCGAGCTGACAGGTGACGAGATTTTCGCGATGCTCGAAGAGAATCTGGAGCGGACGTTTGCGCGTGATCCGTACGGCCAGATGGGTGGGTATGTCAAACGTAGTCTGGGTATCAAGGTTTACTTGAAGATCGAGAATCCTCCCGGGCAACGCATTCAGCGAGTATTTGTGGGCAATGAGGCAATACAACCCACGCGCGTTTATCAAACCGCGTTTGTCACCGAACAAGGTGTGGCGCGAAAATATGGACGTCAGCGGGAGAATCATTCCGTGCATGTCATTGAGGCGATGCGGGCCTGCCTTTCCAGGCATCACCCACTGCACGCGGAACTTCGGGGTACGTTCATCGCTGTATAGCCATTCTTATGATCATCAGGTCGCGCTGCCTCATTGACACAAAATAAAGCGAGCACTATGATCGCCTCGAAATATTACGATATCGTCATATCGTGATATTTCTATAGTAAAGACGGGAAAAAAATGGCTGATTTGAAAAGCGACGTTTCGAGAGCTTCCGATGTATCGGAACTTCTGAAAGCGCTTGCGCATCCCATAAGGCTCATGATCATCGCGCAGCTCCTCGAGGGAGAGGCGAACGTGAGCGAATTGGCCGAAAGACTTGACATTCCCCACTCGCTCGCTTCCCAGCAGCTCCGCATCCTCCGCATGGCCGATCTCGTCGATTCCCGCAGAAATGATGGCTTTGCCCTGTATCGCATCAAGCAACCCCGTCTCGCCGAACTCCTCCATTGTCTCGAAGGCTGCCGTTCGGGCAGCAACTAGCGTTCTCTTTAAGGACAAGGTATGGACATCGAAAAAGAGCTCACCGAGCTCAAGGCTAAGGTGGATTCCGCCCCCGGCATGGAGAACAA
>Ga0172379_10011827_pt1 | contig 10320 bp, 5 predicted proteins | sample GrowelOW334metaG_FD_119756 | JGI IMG/M metagenome (GOLD analysis project Ga0172379, IMG submission 119756) | Groundwater microbial communities from an aquifer near a municipal landfill in Southern Ontario, Canada - Groundwater well OW334 metaG | ecosystem: Environmental > Aquatic > Deep...
GGTAGCAATGCCAATAGACTTGGCATTGATCCCCCCTATTGAAAACATGAGTGGAAGCGCGATAATGACAGCCCCCCTCACCACAGAGGTATTCGGCTCGCCACACAATGTCTTGCCGTACTTCACTCACAAAAAGATTGTTGGAGGATATTTCCACTGGTCCGCGAATAACCCAGATTCCCAACGAACAATGAATGATCCGACCTTCGGCATTTTCCGCTGTGATGGTTCACCTCCAGAAGAAAAACGACAAATCCTCGAGAAGATGAAGTCACTGGACATACGAGCGATCTCTGTGGACAGGATAATGATCAATAATGAGACCTTTGACTGTAAGCCACTAATGCAATGGCTTGATGCATACGTTAAGGATAAATCGATATCACTTCTCGTAAAGGGAACGAGAATGGACATCTATTCCCTCAATTAACACTTAGTCTAAAATAATTATATGGACAATGTTACTTTGCCCGCAAAGCGAGAGAATGACGAAGACCGCATAATTCTTGTTGCGATCTTTGTCATTTCATCAATCATTGCATTTCTGCAAATTCTGTTTCTTCGCGGTGCAGCGCTTCCTGGCCATGATGAGGGCGTATATGTTGAGGCTGGAAGAATGATGTGGGAAGGATTGATGCCCTATCGTGATTTTTCATATATGCATGGACCTGTATTCCCTTTGATCCTTGGAACGGGATTCCAACTTACCCACTCGATGTTTTTGCTACGTTTTATCTTTGTTTTGCTCACTTGCTTTAGCGCTATTCCTCTCTACCAAGTCATACAAAGAATCACCAAGGACAGGCTGGCAGCCATGTTCTCTGTAATTTTTTTCCTGACTTACTACGAAGTCATGCGATACGGAACTCGGTTTATCGCAGAACGACCCTTTCTCACTGTGTTAATCATCATTTACCTCTATTTCGGAATAGTGCGTCCGAAAGGCTGGTTTGCATATGCCTGCCAGCTGTCCTCTGCAATTCTCGTATTCTTTTCTCATTATCAATCAGCCATTCTGCTATTATTATTTTCAATAGCAATCATTTCCACAGAAAGAGCTCCACGTGCCATCTATCGATATTTCAGCATGGGGGCAATAGTATCCATTATATTTATTGCATTCATAACATTATTTCCGAACAGCTTCCAAAGCACAATTCTCGACCACTTCCAGAAAATCCAGGTGCTTCCGCTCACCCGAACTCAGCGTTTGATCCCATTAATTTCTGGATATGATGCAGTTTTTTATTTTCTGAGTGTTTCTTCTCTGATCCTTACAGTTGCAACGCAACGCAAATGGAGAATTTGGGCATTGGCAATGCTGACAATAATATTTTCTACTCTTTTGCCGCGAGAATATTACGTCCATTATCACACATTTGCAGCCCTTGCTTATACAATGGGATGTGCATTCTTCATTCTACTTCTAAGAGAAGCAAAAAAAATATGGATGATGTTTCCAGCAGTAGAGATACTGGCATTTTCTGTTCTGACGATGCGTCTTACAATTGTTCTTCCTCCATTAGTAAATGACTGGTTATGGTTACGATTGGACCCAACATACTATCAAATAGTCAATGTTCTTAAGACGCTTCCCGAGCCCATTCTCACTTTCAAAGAGCCAATTTATGCGATTGATTCAAACAAAAAAATAGTCCAATACTACTGGCGCGCGACCGCACGATCTTATCCGCGGCCCCCTGAGAAAGAATTGGACATGCTTGCGCAACAAGCTTGTACCATTTTCCTGCCAAAGCCTGACCAGCAATACCTTCCAAAGAGTCTTCTTGAAAAATGGGCAAATAATCATTTAGAAATCAAACGGTTTCAAAACGTAAGAATATTTCTATCTACAGATTCGAGATGTCTTCAAAAAGGAGTAAATTGATCGCTGCCTCCCCATTCTTGATTCACATGTAATCAATGGCTAGGATGAATATGATGATTATGAAAGAGAAACCATGAGATGGTTAATGAAACACATGAAGGCAGTAACTTTGCAATTTCCATTGCGCATCTTGCAATACATTATCGGTATTTTATTATTAGTGAGCCTTGCAGGCTGCACTCGTTCTGCGCCGAAAGAAGATAATAGGACAATATTCATCGCACATGGGCTTGGAATGGTCGATGGCATTGGAATTTCAAATTCATTGGAAGCATTCAATTTCAATTACAACAGAGGATTTAGAATCTTTGAAACGGACCTTTTGTTCACAAGTGATGGTGGGCTCGTGGGAGCACACGACAACATGGAGGACCAACTCGGATTCACAAAACCCTTCACGCAAATGACGCGTGATGAGTATCTTAACGCCCGTGTGAGAGGAAAACTCACAACCCAATCGATTGAGAATATTCTTGATCTTCTCCGTACGCATCCGGATACAATCCTCATCATAGATACTAAGGAAGATATCGAACGGTCTTTTCGTGTTCTCGTCCCTGCAGCCCAATCAATTGATCAGAATCTGCTGCAACGGATTGTCCCCCAAATCTATCAGCCCGAAGATGTTGCCACTCTTGAGCGCATCCACCACTTCGACAAGTTGATCTTCACTCTTTATCGATCGAACCTCTCGGATGAGGCAATCCTCCAATTTGTTGAAAAAACTCCTCAAATCTATGCAATTTCCATGTCGACTGACAGATTCTCCGCAAATCTCGCAGCACAACTGCGCGCACATGGAGTCCATGCATTCGTACATACACTCAATGATGAAAAAGTAATTAATGACTACATCAACCAGGGCGCAACAGGTGTTTACACGGATAGTTTCTTCAGAAATATTCAATTCCCCGGAGATTCCCTTCCTTCTTTGGCCCCATCGAGCGTTATCAAGCAATGATATGAGCTATAGGAATATAGCTGAAGATATTCTATTCTTACCCATGGTGAGCCATTTGATTAGACTGGCTTGCAGTTAATTATGACAGAACAACTCAGTTCCGTTCAGACCGGCCCATTGAGAAATGCTGTTGGTGCCACCCTCAGTCGAGGACATCGACTTTCTGGCATTCTTGCCCCTTTGCTGTGCTTCTTAATTCTACCAACTGCTCTTCTTGGCTATCTGCAAAGCGCCAATTGGATGGAAGTGATTATTATTGCAATGATATTTTTGTCAGTTTTGTTCTCATTCATTGCATTGAGGATGTTTTTACTCCTGATATCTTCGAGGCGACTGCTTGGCGTGATTTACACCACCATCTTCTCTTTGTATTACATCGCACTCTATTTGCTGCTTGGTTTTTGGCTCTACGTAGGAGAAAAATTTGATCCATATTTTGCCTTTGATTCGGCGGATCAGGCATTGATGGTCGCAGCAAAATTTATGGGGAATTTCCATACAATCTTGATTATATTGGTCTTGGTTATTGTTTGGATAGGATTCATCTTTCTTGCGAGAAAAATGAACAAGATACTCATCGATAATTTCTTTTTTCCCTCTCCGAAGAAAATCTTTGCCATCCCCGCACTATTACTTTGCCTAACAGTTCTTTTTCCCTCACATCTACAGGTAATCGAACAAATCACCAGTGCACAATCAACGAAGAGGGCAAGGGAGGTGACGATGACAATTTTCCCCGACAACAGTCACTATTCTGCAAAGAACGATGAAAGCGTTTTCATTCTTCAGCTGGACTCTCAGAATGCTCTTGCTCTCAACAACATCCTTAAGGTGAACGGGAAAAGTTACGAGGGGGAATTTATGCCTCAGGAAAAAAGAATTGCCCAAGATGGCGTTTATTTTCCGTTTTTCTGGGCCAATGCAGTGCAGACCGCACGTGCCCAGGAAACGCTTCTTTGCGGAATTGCCAATAATTTGGGCCGGGCAAATTCCTATGACCCATCAGGAATCAAAAACATGTGCCTTCCGGCAATCCTGAAGAAAAATGATTATAGGACCGTCATGTTTCGTTCCGATGGATTGGATATTTCGAATACGAAGAACTTCATGGAATCAATCGGCTTTGACAAGGTGCTCGGGCAGGAAGTAATGAAAGAAAATGATCCAAAATATTCCTTTGGTTATGACGATTGCGTTTTTTATAAGCGGGCATTTGAGTATCTCAAGAGTACGGAAGCGGATCCCTCCAAGAAACTTTTTGCTTATTTTGAAGTGAGTACCAACCATGCTGCTTTCGCACCTCGTGGACAAACATTTGCACATGCCTATAAGCCGGCATCCAATTTTGTTGAACAGTACATCAATTCGGCCCTTGAACAGGATTATTGGGTCGGCGAATTCTATAAAGATTTCCGCGAATACACCGGAGGAAAAGCGCATCTCATCATTACATCCGATACTTCATGGCCTTTGGGCGTTAATGGCAGTACATTCAATGAAGTTGGTGCACATACGGACGATTTCGCGATTCCTGTCACCTACATTCCTCCAACCAGCCGAGCGAAGGAATTTCGGGTGGGAGAGGGTGTTAGCCAGCGTTTTGACCAAACCGATATTATTCCCACAATAATGGAGCTTCTTAGTGGCAAGAACGTCGGAAACTCATTTGTCCCTTTTATGAAAAAGGCCACGAACCTTTCGCTCCGTAATAGCCTTTATCTCGGAGACCACGGAGAACGATATGAAGATTGCCATCTCCTTACGCAACCATACAACGGCGGGAAAATCGTTATCGTAAAAGGAGACGATTACCATCTGTACCAGATAGATACACAAACTCTCCTGTACTACAATCTCAAGGAAGACTTCTTGGAACAGAATCCGACTATCCTTGAGGAAAATCTCCCCTACGATGCTTTTATGAATCAATATCTTTGTGAACGATATAGAGATGGTAAATAGCATAAAAAAAGCTTACGAACCGTTTTGAGCACTTTGGTGCCACCACTGGAATGGGCTTCACTTCCTTGCCACATCAAGTCTATAGTGAAAACATGCGCCGTGAGCACAGATTTTGGGTGGCAGTCGCCGTGACGTGCTTGCTGGGGATAATGTCGGTAGTAATGAATTACATACCGATTGTGGCACCGGACAGTTCAAAACTAATCAACACCGATGTCCTTGTCTACGGCGCAACCCTTGGAGGATCAGCAGCCGCAATAGCCGCTGCGAAAGATGGCGTGAGCGTCACTCTTATCTCCGATTCACCTTCCATTGGTGGCCAAGCCGTGGAATCAGGTATGGGAGCATTTGATGATGATCAACGAAGTTGGGAAAATTTTGGCATGTACGCAGACCTCAAAAAATTTCTTCAAGAGAAATATTCTTCGAGCAGCAACAAACATTTTGGCTTAGGAGAGGCTTCCGTCGGTGAAGTTGCGACTCTTCCATCAGACATCGAGGAGTTTTTTCTCAAAAAAATTGGAGAAAATAATATTTATCTAATAAAGGATTTTGTCCTTACAGGACTTAAGAAAGAAGGTATTACCTATTCGGAAGCGACTTTGAGAAATAACAAAAATATTCACGAGACTATTCGCGTGAGATTCAAATACCTGCTCGACGGGACTCAGCTTGGAAATGTTTTTGGGAAAATTGGAAGTGGTTTCACAATTGGGTATGACACCCTGGAAGAAACCGGCGAAGAGAGTGCGTTGCCGAAAGACGTAAGAAGCAAAATTATCGAAGGATATGAAATGAATGGGAAAAAGATTGTTGGCCTTGGCAATCGCGTTCAGGCGATTTCAAGCCCCTTCGCGCTTCTGGATAAGGGATATGCGGGAGATTTCTATCCGGTCACTGACTATGATCGCAATTGCTGGGCCCCATCACCGACCCCTCCCTATGTGCGCAAAGCGAGTGTCCTCACTGCCCAACGCAACGACTGCACTGCCACTATCGAGATAAAGACGGAGTTTAGCGACACCTATGATCTCTTCTTCATCAATCACGGAAATTCCTCAGTGGAATTATCCTATTCCACTCAATATCCAAACACTTCTCCAATCCAACTCAAAGAGATGTTGGATACGAGCAAAGATGCAGAAATGGTAATAATCGGGACGTATTTTATTGATAATCGATCGCCTGCCAAAATTAGTATTTCTGCTCAGAAACAAGGCTTTGCATTGGAAGGAATTATCCTCTCAAAACGCAATCTTCCTCAGCCCCCCATCATCTTGCAAGTACCACTGAAGAATGGTGGAGCATTTTCGAATGACGGCCTGCCACGGGTTTCCACAGACTGCTATTTCACAACAAAATCGAAATTGCCTTCCGACTCGTTCTCCTTTGCCATGAATGATCAGGGATATGAAGCAAATAGGATCGGTACAAACACCTATCGTGCCGAAAATATTCCCATCAGAAAGGATAACACCCTCTGGATTGACCCCCTGATATCCGATCAATTGTCCCAAGCAACGATCATTCCTGTGGCTTCCGATACTCAAATGGAGCAAGTGCTCCTCAGTTCGTTCGGATCCGATGTCGACACATCGCCACTTGTCAACAACCCGCTCTGGAAATCGGCAAGTTACATAAAAGAGTGGGTCTTTACGCCAAAATATGATGGAGAGTATGTGACTCTTCTCCAATGGCAAAACCCGAAATGGACTTCGTTTGAATTATCGGATATGACCGATGGTCATACGCTGACATCTTTTACTTTCAAGCACAAAAATTATGTTCGAGATGATTTCCATCCTCTCTTTATTCAACCACTTTCAGCAGGAAAGCAGTACCGTATTCGATTTGGCCTTCTTGAGGGTAAGAACTGGACTCCATTTTCCTTTGCGATTACCCCTCTTTCACAAACAAATTACATTTTCAACAAGGGAGATTCCCCTAATCTCCCCGTCGGAAGCATCAGCTACAGTGGAATATATGATGTCTGGGTTCGTGCTGTTCGAAGCAATGCAAAGCCGGAACTGGAAGTTGACAGTCCAAGAACGCGAAAATTCATCACAGTTCCAAATGGAAAAATTTTTGCATATGCCGGAAAGTTCTACCTTCATAACACCGATGAGATCGGCGCTCATCCTGCGAAAGTGGGTGAGGAGATCTTGATTATTCCGAACACCACTGTGAACACCTATATTCATAATACTGCGAATAGCGATGATTCTCTCCAGTTCGATCGTTTACCAACAGGAATGCTCTGGGCTCTTGTGGAAAAGAGGAAATTGCTGAATGCGAACTCCTTTGAAATCACTGACGCAAGAGACCAGGTTGAACAGCGAATTCCTCTCACTGATATCAATGCCACATATTCCGCTCAAATACCATTTTCCTCTGTCGGATCTCCGCTGACATTTCGGCTTTCAAGCGGTTCATTTCCTGCAGATTCAAAGATGGTTTTTTACGAACAATTGCCTGATAGCGACTTCCTCCGTTGGAGATTTGAAACAATGCTCCCCCTCTTCCATCCAATACATTCTCAACCTTCGACATCCCAGTTTAGCTTTAGGAACATCGTCTCGGGGAATAATCTTCTTACAAGAACAATTCCTAATCTTCCATCCGACAACATAGGCGATAACACATTGGGGATTTCTCTCATTGTCGATCCCTCCAACGATTATGCACCCATCAAAGCTGAAGACATTTCTTCCCTCGAGAATACCGAGAAGTCTCGGCTTCTCTCCTACGCATACTATTACTGGTTGAAATATGACCTTCCGCCGACCCAACGCAATCTTGGATGCGAACAATCGGAGCCTCTTTGTGATTCACGAAGGATCCAGCTTGCCATTGGTCTCTTCCCAAACAAGAGAAGTATTTTCCCCCCCAAGCCCTATCAAAGAGAGGCTCGACGCATTTCCGCCGTGACAACGATTACGGAGCGAGATATTGCATTGGAACATACGGCTTGCCCATCTCGGTCATGCACGAATTCCGGCTGTATATCCGCATTGAGTCAAAATTCCTGCACTTTTACAGCACAATCCCCCATCCTTTTTCCCGATGCTATAGGCGCCACTCACTATCTTCTTGATATTCATAGTTTTTTCTCGCGTCCCGAGCAGGATTCCGATCTTCCCAAGCTCCTCGATACTATGGTAAGTGATAAAATCCTCACAGAGCGTCCTGTTCTTTTTTCACAAAACAGATATATCTGGTCCAAGCCAAGTGAAGTACGCCTCGGATCTGTGATCCCACGATCCATTCTGAATATTCTTCCGGCTTCAACAACCATTGGCGTAACACAGATTGCGCAAGGTGCATATAGAACTCATGTCAATGAACTTGTCATCGGCCAATCTGTAGGACATCTTGCAGCTTACTGCGTAACAAGATCCAACACACCATTTGCAATTGTGAATAATCGCGAACAACTAAAGCAATTCCAGCATTTCCTCGTTGATAAGGGCATGCATATTTATCCCATCGATGATTTGCAGGATCCCCTCCTTTATACGTCAGCTCAACATCGAATCATCGATGGTACCTTAACCTTACAAACCAACTTTGATCCACAGAGCATGACCGTTCATTACGTCGTAGGAAAATGATCAAAGAAAAAGGGGGCATGCTTCAACGAAATACAATCCGAGGATTGTTGTGAGCTGTTCTGGAACAAGGTGCCTGCTCGCGCTCCTGCGGGAGCGCTAGCGCAGAATATCAAGGAATAAAAAATTCAACTCTATGATATAGTTATACATGTGTCCTTAGAGGAAAGCCCTTCAGTGGCCGACCAGAAAATATCGGATGCGACACCTGTCGAACATAGTAAATTTGATATTCGTATTTTATTCTTTCTATCGATTTTTGCGGGATTAATAGTGATTATGTTTTTGTTGAAAGATTTTAGGCCGCTCTTCGATGGCGCTGTCTACCTCTCATGCATCACCAGAGCCGTATCACAATCATTTAATATCCTGAATTTTCGTTGTGTGGACCACACATCAATTGCCTACTTGCTCTTGCTCTCAATTGCTCAATATCTCGTTCCTCATAGTACCCTATTTGTCTTCGTAATTAACGTTCTATTAGCAACATGTACATCCGTGGCTCTTTGCGGAATTCTGCGCATTGTAACGAGAGCCGAGCCTCTTGAGACATGCTTAACCACTGCCATTTTTGTCTTTTCACCTGTCTATGTGGCCCATATATTTGAGGTCACCTTAGACTTTGGATTAGTTTCATTCTTCACGATCTATATTTTCCTTCTTCTGAAACGCTCATATATTTTTGCCAGTTTGTTTGCTATCGCGATGTCTTTCACGAAAGAAACAGGCATAGCCCTGTATTTGGGCTGTACCATCATATATTTTCTGATTATTATATTAATGAATGATCTACGCTGGAACGAAAAAATCGCTGCAATGAAGAGGGCGCGCATCTTAATATTTCCGGGTTTGGTTCTCCTAATCTATTATTTTCTTCTTGCACGAATAGTTCCATCGGACAAGCTTTTCTGGCAGGCGGGAAAGATGAATCTCCCCCACCTTGCTCTGAATTTTAACATTACATGTAATTCGATGCTCGCATATTTCGCAAATCTGTTCATCTTAAATTTTAGTTGGATATTCACCATATTTTTACTGCTTTCATTATTCTTCGCATTTTTGAGGACAAGCCCTAGAATCTCCATGTTCAAACAAACCAATGTTAGTTTCATTATTTGGATTTTTATCTTTTCGATATATCTGGTAACCAGAATTAATTTTTCCTACAGTAATGTAGCCCGATATGTTCTTGTGGCTTATGTTCTCCTGGTGATACTTTTCCATCACGCTCAACATTCAATTATCAAAAGAGCAAAATGGAGAGTTTTGCTGCTTTACAGCGCCCTCTCATTGATTCTTGTCTCCAACTTTCGCACTATTGATCCACTTTCGAAACAGGTGTTTGGCACTTTCTCTTTTGGGAAACACCAAATTCTTTCAATGAATCGATTCATTGGAATAAATATTGACGCCTCCGTTTATAATCTAGAATTTACATATTTCTATTATCTCGTCAACTTAATGGTAAACGATATGAACTTAGAGCATGGCTCCGTAGTATTCACCGGAGAAAGACAAGGAATCTGGTGGCCTGTCACCCATATGAATAATGGTGCAACCTCCAGATACAGTATTAAGTTGATCGATAATATCGAAGATATGAATCCAGAATCGCTTTCTAAGAAATACAGTAATCCTCAAAATTTCTTTTATATTGAGTTCCCTAACCTTAACAATACAAATAATTTAAAATATTTGTTAAATAACTATAAATTAATTGGAAAGAAGCAGTACGACATCAGTGGATACCAGCTAAAGGGATATATCTTCCAAATGAGAAGTTGAGATCGACTTTGTTTTTAACAAACAGAATACAAGAGGCTCTAGATAAGGAGAAATTATCTCCTTATTCTACTTCTCGTGATCCCCTACAAGAAAATCAGCAGTTATACTCTGTTAAA
>Ga0172379_10011829_pt1 | contig 10318 bp, 8 predicted proteins | sample GrowelOW334metaG_FD_119756 | JGI IMG/M metagenome (GOLD analysis project Ga0172379, IMG submission 119756) | Groundwater microbial communities from an aquifer near a municipal landfill in Southern Ontario, Canada - Groundwater well OW334 metaG | ecosystem: Environmental > Aquatic > Deep...
AAACGAGGTTTGTTGCTTGGAGCCATGCGAAAAATGTTTTATTCTATTAGTATTTAATATGTTATACTTATCTTGGTATTTAATCGTTAAGGTCAGAAAAGTGATGCAAAATAGTAATTCATTAAATCCAAACAATATTTTAGCCAAAAATTATTTATTTTTTAATCTAATGGTGATCTTGGATCAAAACAAATGCATTTTTGAGAAACTGTCCAAATTATAACGCAGAGAATAATTTTCAATTTATTGAGGATTCAGTGTGTGTTAGTTTTTAATTTCTTAGGAATCCAAACCGGCAAATTTTTATAGCCTTAGAACAACTCAAACAGGAAGTTGTTCATTTAATGCATCAATTTTTTCCATATAAAGGAACTGATGCAAGATCACAGAAATGAATTTGACTTTAGGGTATTATTGCCTAAATTTGTCGCGTTAAAAATTATCATCGTCAGAATCTTTCTGAAAAATCTCTCTTTCGGTGAACATCCGTCCGGATTTTCTTTCAAATAATCTGAGAATCCCACTTAACAACAAAAAATAGTTAGCATGAACATATCGTACAAATGGCTGAAAGATTACCTGAATACCTCGCTGAATCCGCACGAAATTGCCGAAGCCCTTACACAATTGGGTTTGGAAACCGGCAGTGTTGAGGAGGTTGAGTCCATCAAAGGCGGACTGAAAGGGTTGGTTGTGGGTGAAGTTCTCACCTGTGAGAAACATCCGGGATCAGACCACTTAAGTATCACGACAGTTAATCTGGGCAATGGCGAGATTGCTCCGATCGTTTGCGGTGCGTCAAATGTTGCAGCCGGACAAAAGGTAATTGTAGCCACCGTCGGTACTACCTTGTACAAAGGAGAGGAATCTTTCATCATCCAAAAATCCAGGATCCGTGGGGAAGTATCGGCCGGAATGATCTGCGCCGAAGATGAAATAGGACTTGGATCAGACCACAACGGCATCATGGTATTGAATCCGTCAGCCCTGTCCGGAACACCTGCTTCTGCATATTTTCAAATCGAAAGCGACTTTTGTCTGGAGGTTGACCTTACCCCAAACCGTATCGACAGCGCCTCTCACATAGGTGTAGCCCGCGATTTGGCAGCATTTTTGCGCCAAACGGAAGAGATCAGCTACACCAAACCATCAGTCGAAGGGTTTAGGGTTACTTCGAATACCCATGCCATTCCAGTTACCATCGAAAATCCTGAGGCTTGTGCCAGGTATGCCGGAGTTTCCATCAAAGGAGTTACCATCAAGGAATCTCCCGACTGGCTGAAAAACCGTCTTCGGGTCATTGGCCTAAAACCCATCAACAATGTGGTCGATATCACCAATTTCGTCCTTTTCGAAACCGGTCAGCCATTGCACGCTTTCGATCTGAAAGCCATCAAGGGAAACCAAATTATCGTGAAGACGCTTCCTTCCGGCACCAAATTTCGTACCCTGGATGAGGTGGAACGCTCGCTTGACGAAAAAGACCTGATGATTTGCAACAAATCGGAGGGAATGTGCATTGGAGGCGTTTTCGGAGGATTAGATTCCGGTATCACAAATGAGACGACTGAGATGTTTCTGGAAAGTGCGTTGTTCAATCCTGTCTACATTCGAAAAACAGCACGACGACATGGTTTGAATACCGACGCTTCCTTTCATTTTGAACGCGGTGTGGATCCCAATGGCACCATCTATGCACTCAAACGTGCAGCCATACTGATCTGTGAAATTGCAGGTGGAGAGATCGCTTCGGAGATCATTGATGTGGTGGCAGATCCGGCCATGTTGGAACCTTTTGCTGTGAGTGTCAGCTACAACAACATTACCAGGTTAATTGGCAAAGAGATACCAGTCGCACAGATAAAAAACATTCTTACCTCCCTCGAGATCAATATCGTTTCGGAGAACCAGGATGGACTTGAAATTGCCGTACCTCCCTACCGTGTGGATGTTCGCCGGGAAGCCGATATCATCGAAGAGATTCTCCGCATTTACGGATACAACAATGTTGAACCCGGAAAATCTGTAAAATCAACCCTTCAGCATGGCACCCTTCCTGATAAGCAGAAACTGCAAAATCTGGTTTCTGAGATTTTGACGGCCAACGGATTCAACGAGATCATGTGCAACTCGCTCACAAAATCGAGTTACTACGAGCAACTCAGTTCGTTCAAAGAGGAGAATTGCGTGAAACTTTATAATCCGCTCAGCTCGGACCTGAACGTGATGCGTCAGACGTTGCTTTTTGGCGGACTGGAGACTGTACTCAGAAACAGCAATTTCAGAAATTCCGACCTGAAATTGTACGAGTTTGGAAATGTTTATAGGTATGACGGGACCAAAACCTATACGAATCCTGTTAAGAATTATTCGGAAGAGGAGCACATTGGTATCTGGATTACCGGAAACAAGGAGAATGAGAACTGGGTTTCGAAGGCGCAGCCGGCCAGCTTTTTCACCCTCAAAAGTTACGTTGAGAAGATACTGTCCCGTTTGGGTATATCTCCGGATGCTTGTCAAATCAAATCATTTTCTTCGGAGCTTTTCACCGACGGACTGATTTACACATTCAACAACCAGCAGATTGCGCAAATAGCCATTCCAGGCAAAAATATATTGAAGCAAAACGGCCTCTCTGCCGACATTTTCTATGGCGACATTCACTGGACGTTGCTGCTCAACGCGATCAAAAAACAGAAAGTTTCCTACACCCCGCTTCCGAAATTTCCGGAGGTAAAAAGGGATCTTGCACTTTTGGTCGATCAGGAGGTTTCTTTTAGCGCCATCAAAATGTGGGCTTTCAGGACCGAGCGGGAACTGCTTAAGTCGGTCTCCATTTTCGATGTTTACGAAGGCGCACATCTCCCCGAAGGAAAGAAATCGTACGCCGTAAGCTTCCTGCTAAGGGACGATTCCAAAACGCTGCAGGACAAGCAGATTGAAAAAACAATGGAAAAATTGATGAACACCTTTCAAAGAGAGTTAGGAGCTCAAATCAGGTAAAATGGAAGTTCAGATTAATAAGGTTACCACGTCATCACAAGTTGATGTGGTAGCAAGTTTGGCCAAAACCATATGGCCAGACCATTATTCACCCATCATTGGAAAGGAACAGGTTGATTACATGCTGGCAAAATACCAGACTCCGAAGTCGATCTTGGCCCAGATGGAACTGGAAGGCAATTATTATTTTTTGATCTACGCTGATTCTGAGCCAGTAGGTTATATCGGGATTGTTGAAAAGCACAACGAACTATTCCTCAGTAAACTGTATATCCTCAGCCCGGAGCGCGGAAAGGGAATCGGACACGCATCCATCGACTTTCTGAAAGCAAGAAGCAGGGATATTGGAGCCCCATACATCACCCTAACGGTTAACAAGCAGAACGTTAACTCAATTTGTGCTTACGAAAAATGGGGGTTCGAAAATTATGGAGAGGTAGTCACAGACATCGGGAAAGGTTATGTGATGGATGATTATTTGATGAGGCTGAGGATTAGTCTGAGGTAGTTTTGCTTTGTGACCCTTTGTGCAAACCTTTGTGACCTTTGTGTTTAAATTTTTAACACGAAGATTTCAAAGGAAGACACGAAGGAACTCAAAGTAAGACCTCTATGAATATTTTTCCCCTTCGGCTTCGCTCAGGAACCGGTTCTCCATTTCATCTTCTCATTTTCCCCGTTTCCCTGTTTCCATGTTTCAATCTCCATAATGTTTGGAGTTCCGTTCTCCTTTCGGCTTCGCTCAGGGACCGGCCTCATCTTCTCCGTTTCTCTGCTTCCCCGTTTCATTTTCCCCTGTTCGGAGTTCCGATCGCCCCCTTCTCCCACTCTCCCCTTCTCCCCTTCGACAAGCAGGGAGCATCATCTTATATCTTTCCCTCTCCAAGTCCTCTCAGTCATCCCAGTCGTCCAAGTCGTCCAAGTCATCCCAGTCGTCTTATTCGTAAAGTTGCATGAGGTTCCCAAAATACTCCTGGTCCCACCCTTCCACCATGTTTTCGTAGGCGTTGTCAGGGATATTGGTTTGGTGCAGTTCCACGAGGGTGCCTTTTCTGTCGGGATGGAGTTTGATCGTCACAATCGAATCGGCCTCTTCGCCAAAGAACCATTTCTGAACAATCAGCTTGTCCTGGATAAATTCCAGATTTTGGCCTGTGATGGCGCCATCCCAGATTTCAAATTCACTGCCTGGTTCGGTGCTCATGACCACGGGCTCACCGGTCCAGATTTCGATCATCAGCGGATTGGTCATCGCATTGTAAACATCCTGCGGGGTAGCATTGAGGGTGTAGCGTTTCTTGAAGTCTTTCATGGTAATAAGTGCCTAAAGTATTTAAAGTGCCTAGAGTGCCTAAAGTTATAGGATAACCAAAATTAGTTGAATTTTTATACAAATTAGCACCAGGGTTTCCACAACTTACGAACATGTCTTAACTTTAGGCACTTTAAATACTTTAGGCACTCTAGTCACTTCTTCTTTATGAACAAAATCCTCCTCTACTCCCGTCTCGTTAAATTCGAACACACGATATTCGCAATGCCTTTCGCGCTGATTGGTTTTTTTATGGCTACGATGGTTACTGACCAGGTTCATTTCTGGCGGCTTTTGGGTACCGTTGTTCTTTCGATGGTTTTTGCGCGCAATGCAGCCATGGGCTTTAACCGCTTCCTGGACCGAAGATTTGACGCGGCCAATCCCCGCACGGCCAAACGGGAGATTCCTGCAGGTTTGGTTTCAGCGCCCAAAGCCATTGCCTTTGTCATCATCAATGCCTTGCTGTTTGTGGTGGTCACCTACCTGATCAATCCCCTGTGTTTCGCCCTCTCTCCTGTTGCCCTGTTTATCATTTTGGGGTATAGTTTTACCAAACGGATCACGCCGCTTTGCCATTTTGTGCTTAGCCTTGGACTGTCGCTGGCACCCATCGGGGCCTGGCTGGCCGTGACCGGTTCGTTCGCCGTGGCTCCTTTACTTTTTTCGGGGGTGGTCTTTTTCTGGGTAAGCGGGTTCGATGTAATTTATGCTTGCCAAGATGTCGAGTTTGACCGGCAATATCGTTTGCAAAGTATACCGGTATTGACGGGTGTAAAAACCGCGCTGAGAATCTCTGTTTTACTGCATGTAGCGACCTTTGTTCTTGTGATTGCAGCGGGATTGGTCATGGAAGCCAACTTTATTTACTGGCTGGGCGCCGGCATTTTCGGAATCCTGATGGTCTATCAGCACCTGATCGTAAAAGCCGATGACCTAAGTCGGGTCAATCTGGCATTCGGCACCATGAATGGGATTGCAGGTGTTGTTTTTGCGGTGTTTGTGATTGGGTCGCTATATTTCTAACGGTCGCGGCTATAAAACGTAGGGGATTGCGTGATTGCGACTATATCAACCTTTACAAGCCCTACCAGCGAGCACAAATGCCACTTAACAACTTAAATACCTATGTTTTATGAGCCGTTGTTAGGGTGCGTTTTTCTTTAATCAAAATGATAAATCATCAATTTCATCAGAATGCAAACCAAGGTCATACCAACCTGAAATCTGTAACCAACATTTTAATTCTTCGCCTTCGTTGAATGCATGCCACCTTGCTAATGAAACTCTTATTAAAGTTCCTGCTGGGATTAAATCTACAGGTTCTTCTGTTCCTTTATATTTTATGCTTCTCCAGCCTATCGATGTAGGATATTGGTATCTAATTCCTTGATATTCGTTTTTCCGTAAATCTTTGTCACTTATCCAAAATCCAACACTATGATTAGGAACGCCGCCTGTTCTGTCTATATAGCCACTTCCACTTGGAGTCCATTGAATCAAGCTGTCAAAAAGGTTATCAGGATGCTCCCTCCAAATAGGAATTTCCCTTTTATCTATAAAGTCTCTAATTGTAATATCTTCTTTTAATATGCCTTTTTTAATTCTATTCAAGACAATTACATCTTCTACGTGAGGCGGAATGTTGTTTTGTCGTTCAACAAACTCTATTTCCATACTTGTCTTGGTGCAAGGTCTGTATTCTCTGGCTGATTATTACCATGTTCATCTATTAATCTAACGTATCGGCCATTTAGTGTTAGACCACCAATACAAACCTGATTATGATTCATTTTGGTCTTAGAGAGGATAAGTACAATGTCTTTCATAAATGGGTGATTTTATATCCTAATTCTTTTAGCTTATCCGAAACTAAAGACCTATGACATGCTTCATGTTTTTCCTCGACACAAAAAAGGACAATTTTATTTGCTCCTATTTGTTCAAGTTTTTCTATGAAGCCATTAAAATCAAATTTTTTTAATACTTTTTCCTTATAAGTTAACGTAAAAACCTGACCCAACTTATTCCTATCTCTTTTATGCTCTCCTGTTTGGCTATCTGCTTTTTTCTGTAATTCCCGGATTTCAGTAGTTGGGGCTAGTTCAAGTACATGACCATATTTAATTTCCAAACCACTCAGTTTTGCTTGTAATCTGTTGCTATTGACAAAAGAATATTCAGAACCTCGGACACCTCTTCTTTGTCTTATATCGCAAAAAGTATCTATTCGATTGTCGATTAATTTTTTAAAAAATATGTTTTCTTCTGTGTTGTAAACTCCAATAGTAAAAAACTCCATTTCAATATGCTTTTCGTGATGTAAATTCAGTTTTGTTTCCAAATAAATCGACTATACCATTCCCATTAGTTAATTCAGCCATAACAAGTTCTTGAGATTTAAACTTGAATTTTGAAGTGATATGTTTAATTGAAATGTTTTGTTTTAATAATTCTTGACCAATCAATTTACTTCTATGACATTCACTGGGGTTTGATTCACTGCACATTATTGCGATATTTATTTGTTTCTCATTGGCAATTGTTAGTCTTTTTAGCCCTTCTTTGAAAAAATCCTTTTCTTTAATGAAATCATAGACAACTTTCCCATTAAAATCGTAACAAGAACGGTCATTTGGCAAACCTCCAAGCGTATCACCAACAAAAACGTATTTGATATTATATTTTATTAATTCTGATTCTAATTGGTTCTGATTGAAATGGGGACTCCATTTTGAATATGGTTTTGACCTAATATCCAAAAGAAAAAAGATGTTGAACGATTTCAATTCCTCTATAAAATCGCCAAGTTTCTTATTCCCATGTCCAATCGAATATATAGTTGAATCAGTCATACCCGAATTTATCAAATTTACTTTCACAAATTTATGAAAATTTTCAATGGACGTTGTTTTTTTCTTAAAATGCACCCTAACTCGATATGTAAAGAGAAGCATTACAAAGCCTGCATACGAATCCTGGCTATCCACAAATTCTGTCAACCCTATCTGTAAAAGTAACAAATAGATATGTTAAAAATCATAGATCTGGGGATCAATCTTTCCGGGGCTTCCGGAACCTTTACCAGGAGTTGGATGATAAAGTAAGGTTGTTCGATAAAATTGGTGAAGGGATTTCGTGCAACAGGGCTTCATGTTGGGTCTTGTGCCTCAACCACACGAAGCCTTAGTTATTGGTGGCTGTGATTATTTTATTCTGAATATTTTTGCGTTAAAATCTTCCATCAAATATACCCTAGAAAAAAATGAATCTATTTCAAATTCGAATTTATCCATTATTTCAAATGAACTATTACCAAGACTACCAATTACAATTAATAACCATTGATTGTGTAAACCTGTATTTTTTTTGTATGAATTTAACAATTTTTCCTTTTTCTAAATAGCTGCTCTTAACAGATCATAATCCACTCCTCGTTGACACCAGGCACCAAGGTTAGGATTTAGACTTAACCTTGAATGTCGTAACATCACAACACTTTCAATTATATCATTTTCAATAACATATCCTTTTTGAATATAAAGGGAAACTATGTCTAATATTTTATTTACAATCTGTCCTTTTTCATTTTTTTTGAAGGATAAGCAGCTCTCTTTAATCCATATATTCATTAAAAATTTTGAATTGGGATTTTTTAAAAGGTATTCTTTTTCTGCTAATCTAAAAACTCCTTGTATTGAACCTTCAATAGCTTTATTTTGGTTTTCAGTTAAGGTTTCATGCTCCAATCCAATATCATCATAGTTATTTGAAATTATACAATCAGGAACCTCCATCAACGTTTTTATGAAATAATCCTCATTAATTAAAAATAGAAACTTTCCTATATGACATAATTCAAGCGATTTCTTATGATAATCATGAGAATCCCGATTTAAGGTATGAATAAAAGGATTAATATAATATTCTAAATCCTTCATTTTGGCAAAGTGCAAAATTGTTCTACTTTCATAGCAACCAACGCATTAGCTTTTTATTTTACGTTTCCCCAAATTTATGTAAAATATAGCTGATTGGCAAATGGAAAGATGGAATTTGGGTAAGAAACGTAGGGGAAAGCAAAATAAAACTGAGTTGGACAGAAGCTTGTCGAAGGGTGAGGTTGAAAAGTTTGAAAAGATACCGGTCCCTGAGCCTGTCGAAGGGTGCAATCTGAAGCTTGCTATTTGCCTTCCACGATCTTTATCTCCTCGTCGGTTAAACCGTAAAGCTGGTAAACGAGGCGGTCGATTTCGGATTCGAGGGCGATGGTGTCGGAATGAGGGTCTTGCTTTTTTATAGCGATGATTTTATTAACTAAAAGAATGATTAATTCCCTATTATTCATTCTTTTAGGAATAGGAATTTGACCAAAATATTTCCATATTAATTGATAACCATTTTGAATGGCGGTGCAATATCTTGATATTAACCACCATCCCATCTTCGAATTGAGTAAACCAACTAAAAATTTGTCGTTCTTTGGGATAATCCACATCGAGTTATTACAATATTGGCCACTATCATCATAAATGAAACAGGGCTTAACCTGCAAAACTTGATACATGATTTTGGGTTTCTCGAACTCCCGATAATAATCACATGCTCTTAATTCCCACCAGAAATCGCCTTTGTCTGTTCGCTTTTCAGCTTTATCTTCGAATTGTAACACATGCCTTGCTACAGCAGGAAATGTTTTGTTGAACCATCCCCAAGCTTCATCGTAAGGCATTACACCATATCTGGGAGTTGGTTCATCAATATGTTTAGGATGGTCTGGTGGCAAATTCTTTTTAATCGTAAATCCTTTTGGAATTATGATCAACCAATTTTCAGCATTCAAATTGGCATAACGCTTGATATTCCTTCCCAGCAAAAATGGCTTTATCAAATCGCTAGAATTTTTATCTTCTAAAATCAAACGATCTTTAGTTTCATTATTTATGAGAAAGGCTTCAGTAAGTCCTGTCAAAATACCTCTAAATGATTTTTCACCTATGTACGCAGAAAGACTAACTGACATTGCTTTTACTTTGGACAACAAAGCTTGGTCGGCTCCAGATGAAACAACCCAGGTTTCTGCGCTTAAATCTGAAGTATACATTTCAACACCTACTGATTTTGTGTATTGCTCGAATGAATTTAAAAATTGTAAAGTGGTTACTGCGATTGATTTGAATATCTTAGTGGGGTTATTCTTTGATACATTTAAAATACAGGGATAGGTTGTTGCCTCATCAAATACCTGTAAATCTCCAAAATCAACTAACGATTGAAGTTGATTTTGAAGAAAAAATAAACGTAATGGTTTGCCATAACCAGTTTGCATCCATTTGTTCGGCATGATGTAACAAAAGTGACCTGAATCTTTAAGTATTTCAAATCCCTTTTCCACAAAGAATACGTACAAATCCGCTGTACCTGAGTAGGTTTGATAAGCTCTCTGCAAATAACTCTTTTGATTCTTAATTTCTTCCTGCCTAATATACGGCGGATTCCCTATCACCACATCAAATCCCACGAAATCCCCTTCCTCATTCAATACTTCCGGAAACTCGAACCGCCATTCGAAGGCGTTTTCGTAGATTTTATTGCGGCGGATTCCTTCCAGCTCGGTTTCGAGGCTGAAAATGGTGTCGGTGAGAGTTTTAACCTGATTGTCCCAGATGGCTTTTTCGGCTTTGGTGCGGTCGAACAAGGTGGTCTGGGTGGTGAGGGCAAACAACTCGCCTTTGGCTTTGTTGAGTTTCAAAACCCTTTTGTCGTTGGCGGCCACATCGCTTTCGAAATCATTTTTTATTTGGGCTATGAGTTTTTCCATCTCCCGCTTCTCTTCCTTGCTTTGGGCATTCCGGTAGGTCATCACGGCCAAACGGTAGCTGTCGATCGTCCATTTGCTATTTTTGAGCGCCTTTTTGATGTCGGCATCGAGGGCGTAGCGGCTGATGAGGGAGTTGCCGCATTTGATGTTGATGTCGATGTTGGGGAGCGTCTCCAATTCAC
>Ga0172379_10011830_pt1 | contig 10318 bp, 9 predicted proteins | sample GrowelOW334metaG_FD_119756 | JGI IMG/M metagenome (GOLD analysis project Ga0172379, IMG submission 119756) | Groundwater microbial communities from an aquifer near a municipal landfill in Southern Ontario, Canada - Groundwater well OW334 metaG | ecosystem: Environmental > Aquatic > Deep...
GCTGCGGCCGATGAAATTCTGAGGGAACTGGAATTCAGCGCCGGCGATCGCGCGGCGGTGTCCTTCGCCATCTCGAATCACGAGGCGTTCAGGCCGGCGGCTGTCGCGGAAACGGAAGACACGCAGCTTATCAGCGACGCTCTTTATGACGCCGATAAGTTTCGCTGGGGACCTGACAACTTTACCGAGACAGTCTGGTTCATGCTCGAAGCCGCGGGCGCGCCTGTCGAAATGATGGTCGCTTCCTATCCGGAAAAGATAAAAGGGGTGGAGGCGGTGATGGAGACGTTCCGAACGAAAACCGGACGCGAATACGGGCCGGATTTCATCACACGCGGATTGCGCATAGGCGAAAAGATGATTGAGATATTAAATGAGGAACTGCGCCGCGGCGGCGCGTGAAATCAGAACTGCGGATTCCCGATCGTATAAAAATCAATATCGTAACGTTCCTGAAATCTTCGCGGCGCGTCCATCAATGCGCGCAGCGAAGCCTCGAATTCAACCTCGTCCGTCGTTTCAAATTCCAGATTGTCGATAAAGCACATCTCCGTGCGGGTTTCCATGGCGAAAGCGCCGTGTTCGATCTTAAAATTCATTTTTAAAAACTCTTTATAAAAATCAATCCCGGTATCCACCGGCACGTCACAGACGAAGACGACGAATTTTATTATATGGCCGCCAGTCCGTCCGCCGGGTTCTATTGAAATAATAACTTTGGGGATTTTGCCTTCAGGATCGACGACGGACCACATATTCTTGATGATTTTGTCCCATTTCACGCCCATATTTGTGAGCAGATTTTCAATCTGAGTCGATGTCATTGCCGTCCTCCCGGAGTTCAGGTTTCTATGTAAGGAAGTTTCGCGCGGTCGAGTTTCTGTCTGAAAACATCACCGGCGCGCGTGAGCCAGTCGAGCGTGGCGTCCATGTCGTTCTGTTCGCACCCCTCGAGCTCGAGCGTATCTACATAACAGCATGCCGTGTTGTCGATCAGCGCGAACCCGCCGTGCCCCATGTCTCTGTTTTTTCGGAATATATCCTGAAAAAATTTTACGTCCGCGTCTTCGGGCAGCGAGCCGACGTGGGAGTGGATTTTCAACAGGTCGCCGGTTTTGCGGAAAGAACCCGTGATCCAAACGAGAGTTCCCTCGATGGACCGCGTGGGGCCGGGAGTCAATTCCCAGGTCCGTTCGTTTACGCGTTCGAATTTAACTCCGGCGCCGGTGAGCAGGGCTTCGATTCTTTGTGCCGGCATATCGCGCCTCCAGTAATATGTATCATTTAGTTATATTTTCAGATTCAGTCTATCATAGCGCAAATGTTGCGTCAATTAGATTTGCGGATGGGCTTCCCGGTTTCAGCGGCGGGAAGTTTTTTCATGCTCTCAAGGTTGTCGAGTCGCAATGCAGCGCTCGGATAGCCGGGTTCAGCCTCCATCGCCTTCCGGTAATATTCCTTCGCAAGGGCGGTGTCGCCGAGCATCTCGTTTGCGTAACCCGCGTCGAACAGGGTGTGCGGATTGTAGGGGTCCGCTTCGATAGCCTTTGCGAGATAGGCGAGCGCGTTCCTGTATTCTTTAGCGCTGTCTTCATTGCGACCGGCTTTCGAGGCGCTTTCAGCCTGCGCAATGTAATACTTTGCGAGTTCCGCGCTTGCCGCCGCGTTCTTCGGATTGTTCTTCACAGCTTCAATAAACATCCGGGACGCCTCGTTTTCGCGCTTCTCTATCAAAAGATTCAAGCCTTGGCGCGTGTAATAACCGGATAGCAGGCTGCCGCGGTAAAAGACCGCAGCCGCCGCGATGCCGATCAGCAATATTGCGATAAAAATGCGGAATCCTCCGGAACCGGATTTCGGAGCCGGCGATTCGTCCGGATAAAAATCTTCTTTTGTTGATGGCCGGTATGCCGCGGTCGGCGGATTGTGTGATTTCGCGAATGCCTCGTATTCATCCTGCGCCATGTCCGCGGCCTGCGCGGCCGTCTCGTTTGTGATGCAGCCCTGTTTGCCCAGTTCGATAATCAGCAGGCGCGTCAACGCGGATTGAATCTCTTTCCTGTTCGATATCGGCTGATTGAGAAGCGCATCCGGGATTGTGATTTTAAAATCCATTTCGCATCCGCCCTTCGTAAAATAGCTTGCCGGAATTCGATTAACGGGTTTATTTTACCACAAAAGACTATTCAGAGCGAAACTGCATGAAACAACATTCGTCGCCGGCGCAAATCCTGGACTTCAGTTGAAAAGGGCCGTTGACTCCGAACTCGCGGCTCCAGACAGGATACTCGATTCCGCAAATTGTTTCGCCGACGCGGCCCGCAAGGTGTTCGCGTTTCGATTTCAGCATCAGCCGGAACCACGGGCAATCGCGAATTGAAAGCCGCAGCGACTCCTCGCCGTCCAACTCCAGTTCGACGTCGGCGCCGTCCAGTTCCGCTTTCGCCCGAAGCGCATTCGCAAGCGCCTTCACCCCGGTTCCTTTAATGCCGAGCAGCTCGCGAAGCGCGCGCGCCTGTATCTTCGGAACGACTTCCCATACGCGCCTGTCGATTTCGAGCGCATGTTCGAAACCGGATTCCTGCTCGGTTTTCATGAACCACAAGCCGTCGATCGCTTCGTAAGAGCGTTTGAAAAATTTTGCTTTGACGGCATCGTTGATTTCAGACATTGAGGCCTCCGGAAAAATTCATGCTCGAAACCAGTGTGAATGCGTTTATAAAGATCACGTCCAGCTTGTGACCGTAGGCTGGTCTGCCGAGAGGTCGACGCGCAGGAAATGGTCCACGAAATCTTCAAGATAGGGCAGGTGGGAGATAAGGAAAATCTGCTGAAAATTCGATTTCAGCGTTTCGAGAAGGTTGAAGAAAAGTTCCTGCCGCGATTCGTCGAATGAACTGAACGGCTCGTCGAGGAAAAGGAACTGCATGGCAGAGCCGGAGTGGGCGGTCGCCGCGCGGGCGAACGCGAGGCGAAGCGAAATCAGAAGTTGGTCCACGGTTCCGCCGCTGAGCGATTCGATGTCCACATAGCCGCCGAATTCGTCGGAATAAACCTGAATATCGAAGTTGTCGTTAAGTCTGACTTTGTGGTAGCGGCCGCGCGTCATCTTGGGAAGGATCCACCCGAAGTAGGACTCGATCTGTGGAACGAGGCGCTTCTTTATGTCGAGTCCGGTCTGCTGGAAAAGGTTTTCGAGTTCGCGGTATTTCAGGATCGCGGCTTCCTTGTCGCGCGTTGTCGATTCTATGATGGCTATCTCATCCTGAACCGGCCCGATGCGGTCGAGATCTTTGGCGATAATTCTTTTTTCGGCTTCATATTCCCGGATCGAGCCTCGTGATTCGAGGATGCGTTCTTCAAGGTCGGTTTGCTGTGATGTCAGCGCCGCGAACTTCTGGTCAGAGCAGTCGATATCGTGCGTCGATTCGCGGAGTTCGTAATATTTTATAAGGTCTCCGTCAATATCGCTGATGATTTCCCGGCGCCGTTCTTCGAGTTTCGCGGCTTCCTCGGTCTGCGACTCGATCCGCTTTGTCTCCATCTCGCATTGCGCGATCTCATCGTTCAACTGCTCGATTCCGGCGTATATTTCCTGCTCCTCGGCTTTGATCGCCGCTTCGTCCTGATCCGTGACGCCGAGCGACGCCATGCCCGCCTCGATTTTTGCGATCTGCGTTCTGATCGAGCTTATCGTATTGAGCAGCCCTTCGGATTGTTCGATAACCTGATTGCGGCCGGACATCTGCGCCCGGATCTCGCGGATTCTGTCTTCGAGCCAGTTGCGGCGCTGTTCCTTTTCGGTGAGCATCGCCGCGGAATCGATGTTGATGATTTCGACGAAAGGCAGCGAGTCGTCCACGAGATTTCGCAGAATTTCGTACTCTGTCAGTATGTCTTTCATCAGTCCGCGGGCGCGCTCGAGCTCGCGCACGCTGTTCTTGTTCAGCATTTCCAGTTGCTGTTCGAGGTCTTTGAAGCCGGCGGTTTTTATCGATTCGACTATCTTGAGCGTTTCCTCTGAGCCTTTGTATTCAGTTTTGATGCTTTCGAGGCGCTCTTCGAGTTCCTCGACGGTTTCCTTGAATTCAAAGATGCTGCGCTGCGCGATGTTGAAAGCGTATGATTGGCGCTGCAGGTCCTGAAGATTGTGCCGGACGTCGCGCAGCCGGGATTGGAAAACGAAGGCGGCGCCGAGCGTCGGAATCATTAACGAGAGGACGGCGAGCAGCGTGGTATTGTTGAACACGAGAGTTAGAACGACACCGGCGATAAAGCACAGCGCCGCGAGGCCGAGCGATATATCGCGGACTCGCGAGTTGGAGCGTTCGGCGATCTGAAGCTTGATGAGCTGGTCCGGATCGGTCTGATCCATGGTTGTGGAATCGATCTGCTTGCGGACGCGGTCGAGCTGCCGCTGGAAGGCCTGCTCGCGTTCGAGTTCCATGTCGAGGTCGCGGCGCGTCGCTGTCCGCGCGCGGTCTATTTCGCTGTTCAGCAAGTCCACGTCCTTCATCATGTGCGAGCAGATCGTGTTGAATCTGTCCGGGCCCGAGAAAGACTGGATGAAATAATCTATCGACGAATGTTCCATTTCGCGCTCTCGCAGTTCCTTGTCGAGCGCGGCGATTGCGTCTAATTTTCGAGACAGGTCGGAGAGCGCGGCTTCTTTGAGTTCGAGCTGGCCGGCGGCCGAATCGCGTTTTTCCGCGAACGCGCGCCATTCTTCGAGAAGCTTGTATTTCTCGTCGATCGCGGCGAGGTTCTTTTCGCGGAGTTCGCGAGCGAGCGCTTCCTTCTCAACCTTGTCGCGGCGCAGCGATGGCAGTTTGTCCGCGTCACGCATCAGCCTGCTGCAGTCGACTTCGACCTGCTTCAACTGCTCGCGGCGGCCCTTGATCCGCATGTCCAGAACGTCCACCTGTTCCGCTTTTCTGCGTATGTCGTCGAGCATCGAGATCGTGGACTTCACACGGTCGCGCTCGCGCAGAATTTCGAGCAGTTTGCGGTTCGATTCGTCCATCCGGCGGTCGATCCGGTCCATGTCGCGCTCGCGCGCTTTGTAAACGGCGAGCACCTCCTGCTTGTCGTCCAGCCGGCGCCGGATTTCTTTCAGTTCGGTTTCGTCGTTGATTCGCTTCGAGGCGATCCGCTTCGCGGTCTTCTCCATAAAGCCAACGCCGAGCATATTGTTTAAAACAAGCCGCCTGTCGTTCGCGTCGTGAAGGATGATGTCCAGTTCCTTCTGCGCTATGAACATCGAATATCTGAATTCCTTAAATGAATAACCGAGCAGTTCCGCCACCCGCGCCTCGATCTGGTCCGGGTTTGAAGCGAGAACCTCATTTGTCGTGAGGTTGACCATCCGGCCGTCCCGCGTGCCGTCGGCTGAGAGGCGGCGCATGATCCTGAAAGACTGGCTGCCGGTGGAAAAAGTTATTTCGGAGGTGCAGGTGTCTTGCCCCCAGCGAATTATTTTCGAAGGTTCGCCGTCGACGGCTTTTGTCGTGCGGCCGAATATGCTGAAGCAGATCAGTTCGCCGATTGTCGACTTTCCGCATTCGTTGTCGCCGAAGATGCCTGTCAGCCCGCGCTCGGGCAGCGACTTCAACTCGAATTGGTCAAACCTCATGAAGTGGTTTGCTTTAAGGCCGCTGATTATCACTTGTTTTCCTCTATCTCCCGCAAGCCCATTTCGTAAAGTTCCTCGAGCAGCTTGACCTCGTCGCCGCGCTCTTTAGCGCCCAGAATTTCGCGGCCCACGAAGCGCTTGAATTCCTCGGCCGGCGAGCCGACCCTCAACGCCTCAAACTTGAAGTCCGCGCTCTCGTCCACAAGCGCGAGTCTGTTTTCGATGTGCACGAACGCGAATTTCTCGCGCAGTTTCGCGAGCAGCCCACTCTTCTGGAACTTGTTGAACGCCTCGAACGTCGACTGCCCGTTCAGAACGGCATAAAGAATTTTATCCTTGCCGCCCCGTTTGACGAGGTCGGAGAACGCGCCTTCGATGTCTTTGTCGTCGACCGAGCAGGTGAGGTTGATGTATTCGAGCGGCCGGGCGGAAGTGCGCACGGTCTGCGGCGACTGCGCGCGGCCGTCCTCGATCGTAAACGTGATGAAGCATTTCCGCTCCCGGTCGTCGTCGAAGTTGAAGCGTTCGAGGCTGCCCGGATAAATCGCGGTGAAATCGCCCGCCTCGATCAGGTCTAACTTGTGCCGGTGGCCGAGCGCCACATACTGATAGCCGCGCTCGCGCAACGGCGCGAGTATCCGCTCTCGCAACAGGTCGTTCGTAATGTTTATGAGATCCTGCCGCCGCGAATATGTGCAAAGAATGAATATTCCCGCTCGGTCTTTCGGCGCCGGAATGTCACGCTTTTTGAATTCTTCATCGAAAAACAGCGCCGCCTGACATGACGACACAATTATTTTCTGACCATCGAATTCTAGATTGATCGATTCCGGATTGTTCCCGGCCCCGATTACGCTGACATAGTTCAGATGGTCGAAAATCGTCAGGCTGCAGTCCGCCTCGCCGCCTTTTTTAACGATCATTTCTTCCTGACCGGGCGTTAGCACGATCCTTGTTCCTGGAAGCGCGTCGTGTATGCGCCCGAATGAGCGCAGCGCCGCCGACACTGTTTCGCGATTCGGATGAATCTTGTCGAACAGGCTGCCGGATATAAGGATAAGATGCGTTTTGTTCTTGATCGCGTAGTCGACCAGATCGTTGAAAACGCGCAGAACATCTTCTGTGCGCAGCTTCTCCGCCTCGCTGTCGAGGCTCGGGAAACGGCGTCCCAAGTGGATGTCTGACGTATGTATTACTCTGACAGGCGCCATTATTGTTTGACAGTTCCTTCCGGCGGAATAGCCGCCGGCCCGGCTCCCGGTTTGATGAGGCCGGATCTTTACATTAGCCCCGCTTTAGCGGGAAATCAACATTCGCCGCGCATGGGCAGACGGCATAAGCCCGCGCTAAATGGACGATATATAAAGTAATATCCTTAAATTAGCGTCTTTTTTAAACTGCGAATATAACATTCAGGCATATTTTTCCGCAACCGGGCTGTTTCGACGGCCGGCCGCTAACACTCCACGGGCGGCACAGCCGGGTTTGCAAACCATTTGAAATCAATGTCAGGGAACAGCCGGTCACGCGCCATGCAGTCGCCGAGGAACACCCAGTCTTCCTGTTCCACCCAGTTGCCGCGCCCGTAGTCGCGCGCCATTTTCGCCAGCCGCTTGAAGTCGTTGAAGTGCTCAACAGCCCGCCGCTCCGCGTGGTCCCGCGTACTCCAGTTCGTTATCATGAACTTCCAGTCGGACGACTGCAGCAGCATCAACTCTCTCGAGCATTGCTTCAATATTTTGATTAGTTCCGGGTCTACTGTATAGAAGAACTCGCGCGCGAGGTCTTTCATGTCGAGCTCCGCGTCGATTTCCTTGTCCATCAGCCAGCCGATTTCCTCGTTGATCCATGTCGACGAGTTGTAACCTGAGCCCCAAGAGGATTCCGGCAGGAACACGTCCGCCGCCGGAGGCACCCGCTTCATGTATTCCGAGCAGGTTTCCGTTCTGATCTCCGGATCCGAATTCACCCACTTGATGACATGATAGATGAAGAGCGGACCTTCGAACCACCAGTGGCCGAACAGCTCGGTGTCGAACGCAGTCAGCGCCATCGATGCGGCGCCGGTCTGTTCGTAATGAGTTTTCAGGCTGCCCGCGATCATGAACTTGTAATGCCCGGCGTGTTCGAGCACTTTCTGGTCGACCGCGTCGTCCGGGTAATAGTAATCCTTATAAGCCATGTCGGCTTTCGTGTGCGTGATCTTCCAGTAGCGAAGGCGGCCGGGGAAATGTTTCTTGTGGAAATCGAGATAGGTTCCGTCGCCGGGATAGCCGACTTCGTGACGCCAGACTTGCAGAGAGAGCGGAATGTCGCGGGCGAAAACCGCGACCGAGTCTTTAGGTGTCTGCGCGCCGCGCGCCCAGTAGGCGAAGAACGGGTCCTTGACCAGATCGTACGGGAACGCCTTCATAAGCTGATGGTTGTCGACGACGAAAAAGTTCAAGTCTGCTTCGCTGAGAAATTCCTCGACACCTTTTCTGGAGTAAGGAATTTCGCCGACTTTCGTTCCGTATGGCGGCGCCCACTTGCACGACGGGCGGTAGCCGCACTCCGGCAGCCAAAGCCCTTTCGGCGCGACTCCGAAAGTTTTCGTGTGCGACTCGACAGCGGTCTGAACCTGCGCCTGAATCGAGGTGTCCTCGCCCGTCGCCGGGAAATAGGCGTGCGTCGCGCCGCAGGTCATCAGTTCGATGTGGCCGGCGTCCTGAAGTTTTTTCAGCGAGTCGAGCACGTCCCTGTCGTAAACCGTGTTGAACCGTTCGAGCATCGATGAGTAGTGGTCTTCCCAACGGGATGCGAGATATGAGAGATGGGCGTCGTTGTGTTCAAAGTCATGCTTGTCGCGAATCGCGTAACCGATGGTTTTTTTGCAGTAGGCTTCGAACCGTTCCTTGAAGTGTTCGAGCTTTAGCTGCTCGGCCAGAACGGGCGAGATCGTCATTGTGATCTTAGGCGAGATTCCCTCGTCGACGAGCTTGTAGAGAACGTCGAGCAGCGGAATGTATGTCTCCGCGGTCGCCTCGAACAGCCATTCCTCCTCGAACCCGTCGTGATACATCACCCAGGGAAGGTGCGTGTGTAGAACTAAAATAAAACTTCCGTGAAAGTTCGCCAATTTCTTACCTCAGTTATTTCCGTCATCGCGATGCGTCATTGCCAAAGCAATTTCGCTTTTGCGTCATTGCGAGAAGAGGGCGCCGAAGCAATGGCGACCTCAACTTCAATTACCCGTCGCAAAGGCATTTCCCGCACAGAAGTTAATTTTGGGGGCGGAAGCCGGAAAAATCAACCATAGGGCCGGAATGCTGTTTCATGGAGCTTAACAAAAAAGCGATATTTCTGTCACATCCGCCGGATATTATTATCATAATGAACATGTTGCGCTTGCGAAAAATATTTTTTGCGATGTTGCTGATTTTACCGATTGCGGCGTTCGCGCATGCTGAGGAATACAGCGGGCGGGTCATCGGTGTCAGTGATGGCGACACGATAAAAATTCTAATTCCGGGGGGCAGGCAGATAAAAGTAAGGCTGGCGGAAATTGACGCTCCTGAAAAGTCGCAGGCGTTCGGAAACCAGTCTAAAAAAGCCATGTCCGGCCTCGTATACGACAAAAACGCGCGGGTGGTCAAAATAAATATCGACAGATACGGACGCACTGTCGGGCGTGTCTATATCGGAAAACTTGACGTGAACGCCGAGATGCTTAAAAAAGGAATGGCGTGGGTTTACACGCAATATTCAACCGACCCGAAATTCCCGCCGCTTGAAAGAGCGGCGAAGAAATTGCGACTCGGGCTTTGGGCGGATACCGACCCGACACCGCCGTGGGAATACAGGCGCGGCGGCGCGGCGAAAAAAAGCGAACTCAAGCTGAAAAACCAGAAAGCCGAAGAAAAGAAACCGTCATTTGGTCTGAACCCGAAGTGCGGAACAAAAACCAAGTGCTCTGAAATGAACACCTGCGTCGAGGCAAAATTCTTTCTGAATGTCTGCGGCCAGAAAAAACTCGATCGTGACGGCAACGGCGTCCCCTGCGAATCTATCTGCGATTAATATATGGTATTCTTAAGCTGGATCTTGGTCCCACGTTTCGAGTATGGAAATCAGGGCATTCCTTTTACTTAGCGGAAATTTTTTCTTTTATCCACAGATTTACCAGCGTTTCAGGAGAGATTCCCCTTTGTCTGGATATTTTTGTCACCTGAATTGAAAGGCCGCTTTCAATTGCGACATATCGAGGTTCTTTTTTTATTTCAACTTCGAACTCGGCTTCTTGGGTGTCGGCCAAGTGATCCGAAACGCTCTGGTTGTCCCAGAAGTCTGATGCCATTTCAGGGCTGTCAAAATTTTCGGGCAATTTCATCTTGTTTTTACTTTTTTTCATACATCTTCCTCTAAGACTTCTTCTTCAACAGCGAAGTCGGAAACATTTCGCTTTTAAGAAAACCAATTGCCGGCTCGATGCCGAAGCCGACAAGCGCGCAAATGAAAATAAACACCATCAGCCCGGCGGAGGCGACGCAGTAGGGGCAGTACATTTTTAGTATGAAGTGTTCAATGTAAGTCAGTCCGAATGAGAATCCGAGTCCGATGAACGCGCCGCAGTAAAGCATCAAAGAGAAGAAGTCAGATTTCTTGCGTCTGCGCGCGAGGTGGATCAGCGAGAGCAGGATCAGCAGC
>Ga0172379_10011831_pt1 | contig 10317 bp, 7 predicted proteins | sample GrowelOW334metaG_FD_119756 | JGI IMG/M metagenome (GOLD analysis project Ga0172379, IMG submission 119756) | Groundwater microbial communities from an aquifer near a municipal landfill in Southern Ontario, Canada - Groundwater well OW334 metaG | ecosystem: Environmental > Aquatic > Deep...
ACTGATTTCCGTCATTGGTGTGAAATATTAGTTTAACCACTTCGTCACCTCATCCATGCCCGGGTTAGGGAGACCGAGCTGGTTTTTCTTGTTGAAACCGCAAAGATCGTTGAACAATTTTGAGGCTTTCACCTCTTTCAATTGTGCAATCTTCCTGAAGTTCATTTTTCGAAGTACCTCTACCCAGACTGAGGGTATTCCCAGGGCTTCGAACATTTCTGCACTGTCTTCCTCAGCTCTTTTTTCAGGTTTCATCTGAGGAAACAACAATACATCCTGAATGGAGGATGAATTGGTCATCAGCATCGCCAATCTGTCGATCCCAATCCCCATGCCGGAAGTGGGAGGCATACCGTATTCAAGCGATCTGACATAATCCATGTCTATAAACATCGCTTCATTGTCGCCTTTCTCTGATAATTTCAGCTGATCCTGAAATCTGCCCAGCTGGTCGATCGGGTCGTTCAGTTCCGAATAGGCGTTGCATAGCTCTTTCCCGTTGACCATAAGTTCAAATCGTTCAGTCAGATCAGGATTATCACGGTGTTTTTTACACAATGGTGACATCTCTACCGGATAATCAAGAATAAAGGTGGGCTGAATGTAGTGACCTTCGCACTTTTCACCAAATATTTCGTCAATTATTTTTCCTTTGCCCATCGTTTCGTCTACTTCGACGCCAATTTTCTTGCAGGTATCCCTTAGCGCAGTCTCATCCATCCCAAGAATATCAATCCCCGTAAATTCCTTGATGGAATCGGTCATCGTAATTCTCTTGAAAGGCCGTTTGAAGTCGATTACCTTGTCGCCGACTGTAACTGCTGTGGTACCATGGAGGGTCAGGGCAATGCGTTCTATCATCTCTTCGGTCATCGACATCATCCAATTGTAGTCTTTGTAGGCCACATAGATCTCCATAACGGTAAATTCCGGATTATGGGTGCGGTCCATCCCTTCGTTCCTGAAGTCTTTCGCAAACTCATATACCCCTTCAAAACCGCCTACAATAAGTCGTTTCAGGTACAATTCGTTGGCAATTCTCAGGTAGAGCGGAATGTTGAGGGCATTGTGGTGTGTAATGAAAGGTCGAGCGGCTGCTCCACCCGGAATAGGCTGCAAAATTGGCGTCTCGACCTCAAGGTATCCTTTTTGGTTGAAAAACTCCCGCATGTTGTTGATGATCCGGGTGCGTTTGACAAAAACCTCCCGTACCTGAGGATTAACGATCAGGTCGAGGTAGCGCTGGCGGTACCGTTGCTCGGGATCCGTGAAGGCATCGAACAGGGCACCATCTTTCTCTTTCACAACGGGTAATGGACGCAACGATTTACTCAGCAACGTAAGGGTCTTTACATGGACGGAAGTTTCACCCATCTGGGTAATAAATACATATCCGGTAACACCAATGATATCACCAATATCCAGTAATTTCTTGAAAACATCGTTGTAGAGGCTTTTGTCCTCCCCGGGACAGATTTCGTCCCTGTTAATATAAAGTTGAATTTTACCACTTTCATCCTGAAGTTCGGCAAAGGAGGCCTTCCCCATGATTCGCTGGTTCATCAGCCTTCCGGCAATGGTAACATCCCGAAAATTGTCCTTATCAGGATCGTACTGTTCTAATATTTGTTTGGTGGAAGTATTGATCTTGAACTCGTTTGCAGGGTAGGGGTTTATCCCTAATTCCCGGAGTTTCTGTAAAGAATTTCGTCGTATTATCTCCTGCTCACTTAAATCTAAATTGCTCATCTTTGAATAATGATCCTATTTTTTATGGAAAAATCAGGTGCAAAGATAAGAAAAGATATCCTTTTTTTTATCTTGGTCGCTAAGCGCCAAAAAGGTATATTTGGGAAATTATTCATTAAACCTGCCGGGCTAAAAGAGCGAGATGCAAAAAATCTGGAAACTGAAGGAACAAGCTGATATTAACGATATCAAGCAACTTTCGGCCGCGTTGAACGTAGACATGGCCATTGCCAATCTGTTGGTCCAGCGTGGGATAAAGACTTTTGCCGCAGCCAAAACATTTTTTCGGCCTAAGCTTACCGATCTTCATGATCCATTTTTAATGAAGGACATGGACAAGGCAGTTGACAGGCTGGAAAGGGCCATCGGGAACAAAGAAAAGGTAATGGTTTACGGTGATTATGATGTAGATGGCACTACCTCAGTGGCATTGATGTACACCTTCTTATCAAGGAGGATCACTGATCTCGAATATTATGTCCCCGATCGCTACATGGAGGGGTATGGGATATCCTTTATAGGGATTGATTATGCCGCGTCCAAAAATATCTCTTTGATTGTCGTCCTGGACTGTGGTATCAAAGCGGTCGAAAAGATTGCGTACGCCAAAGAACTCGGTATCGACTTCATTATATGTGATCATCACAATCCGGATGACAAGGTTCCAGATGCAGTTGCCGTGCTTGATCCCAAACAACCAGGATGCAATTATCCATACAAAGAACTATCAGGATGTGGAGTAGGGTTTAAGCTCATTCAGGCCTATTGCATGAAGCACGACCTTCCCCAGGATATTGCCTACGACTTGCTTGACCTGGTGGTTGTCAGTATTGCTTCCGATATCGTTCCGTTAACCGGGGAGAACCGGGTACTTGCCTATTTTGGGCTTCAGAAACTAAACTCCAATCCATCTACCGGGCTTAAAACCTTGATTGTCTATTCGGGAATTATCGGCGAGATTAAGGTACAGGATATTGTATTTAAAATAGGGCCGCGTTTAAATGCATCAGGACGGATCGAACATGGCAAAAAATCAGTACGGATTTTATTGGCGGAAGACAGTGCAGAGCTGGAAGAGCTTGGTATTGAGATTAATGCCTACAATGAAATTCGCAAGACACTCGATCGCGACATTACCCAGGAGGCCCTTGAGATGATCTCGCAAAGCCAGTTTTATGAGGGGCGTAAATCGACTGTCATTTACAACCGCGACTGGCACAAGGGAGTAGTGGGTATTGTAGCATCCAGACTAACAGAGTATTATTACCGGCCAACTGTTGTGTTGACCGAATCCAATGGCATTGCAACAGGATCGGCCCGATCTGTCGGAGAGTTTGATTTGTACGAAGCAATCGGCCAATGTGCCGATTTGCTGGAATCATATGGCGGGCACATGTATGCTGCCGGTCTTTCCATGAAACTCGAAAACGTGGCCGAGTTCTCCAGAAGGTTTGAGCAGGTGGTTAGGGATTCAATCTCTTTTGATCAGATGCAGCAGACCATTGATCTGGATGCCAAGATTTCACTGTCTGACCTAACACCAAAATTTATAAGGCTGTTGAAGCAGTTTGAACCATTTGGCCCTCACAACATGACCCCGGTTTTTCTTACCGAAGATGTGATGGATTATGGTACCAGTAAGCTGGTTGGGAAAAATAATGACCATGTAAAACTGGACCTGATGGAGGCCAACCGTTCTTCATCGCGGTTTTCCGGAATCGGATTTTCGTTGTCCAACCATTTCGATATGATCAAGCAGTCACTTCCTTTCGATATCTGCTATTCCGTTACCGAAAACCAGTACCGCGACAAGACTTATCTTCAATTAAATGTGAGGGATATCCGTTCCAGAATGGATTACTGATCAATTGAAAATTGAAAATGCACTTAGTGATTCCTTAATTGTCAATTATCAATTTTCCATTGTTAATTATATAGACGCAATACAAAATTAAGAATACTATACCGACCGATGGACTCGAACCTATCGCCTGACATCTGGATCAAAAAAGTTAAGAAGCGGTTGGAATTGCTGTTGCCGGGGAGTGTCTCACATGTAAAAATGCTTCCTCCCGGAAGGGCACTGATGTTGCCTTCCGATCAGATAAACTACCATGAAAGCGCTGTTCTGATTCTTCTTTTCCCGTTAAAAGACAGGATACACATTTGCCTGATCAAAAGACCTTCCACGATGAAAAATCATGCCGGCCAGATTGCGTTTCCAGGCGGGAAAAGGGAAAAGGAGGATAGCGACCTCGTTCATACAGCCTTAAGGGAAGCTCAGGAGGAGATTGGTATTGAGGCCAATGCTGTTGAAATACTTGGATTTATGAGTGATGTTTACGTACAGATCAGTGATTTCCTGATCACTCCTGTTGTGGGTTGGTTGAATGAATTTCCCGAAGCGGCAGTCGTCTCTTCCGAAGTGGATGAGATTATTTTTATCTCCCTTGAAGATTTGGCTAATTCAATGAGCAGGTGTGAAAGGGAGATGGATACCCGAACAGGTCGAATCAAAGTACCTGGATACGAAATCAATGGTTGTTTTATCTGGGGTGCAACAGCCATGATGCTGGCCGAATTGGTGGATATTTTCTTAGATGATGTTCAATTGTAAAATGACCATGTGAGTCCGAACAGCAAGGTAGATACGGGTGCGGGGTAACTTGGTGATGTGAAATAGCCTCCCTTAACATACTGCGTGGCAAGGTTTGTGTATTTCAGATAGAAGGCTGTCCGCTTGATTTTTAGGTTGATAAATGCGTCAATCCAGGCATAATCCCCAATTTTATCTTTGGTTTGACGATAAAACATACCTGTTGCCGGGGCATACTGATCTGCATAATAGGAAGTCTCATATCGGGTGTCCAGGCCAAATTGAAAGTGCAGTACTTTTGCATACATGCCTTCGTAATAGGTCGAATTTCGAACAGAGACCTCAGGCAAGGCAAGGTACAAATCCGTTGTTGTGTGCTGCAGCACTACCCAGTTCCGAATATTCAGACCGCCGAATTTAAAATCTTTGTTCACCATGGCCGAGGCTACCGAGAATTCGGATTTTGCCTGCTCCGGCAACGCTTTTTCATTGAAGAAGATGAATTTGTTGATGATGCTGTAATTGACCGCTGCCTTAAGACGCCATCCCGGTTTGTCCAAATTGGCCCCAACCCTCAGGGTATAAGTCTTGTCAAATGCATTCTCCCATTTGTAATGATTTGAGTAATAATGCTCTAAAAAATAGTTGGGGGTCCGGTTCGTCATATTGGCAAAAATCCTGATAAAGGAGGTGTCTTTTTTTGTCCTTAGCGGCTTTTCTATGGAACCGGAGAGGTCGTAATCCAAGGCGTTACGTCCCTGAATGTATGACTTTCCGGCTACGGTCCAACTCCAGAACCGGCCATCGGTACGGAAAGCTGACCCTCCGATGTATGTGTTGGAGTAGTTGCGCGACTGTGTTAGTCCCAATGGGGGATGCATCACACCAACACTGTCAGCCACGAGCTCTTGTTGCGGAAATAAAAGGTTGACCAGGTCGTTGGAAATAAAAACCTGTTTGCCAAAAGTATATTTGCGATCCGGGGCCTCCATGAATTTAAGCACAAAGCGGTTTGAAACGGTCGTCTGCCCGGACCTGTCAATTGTGCCCGGAGAAGTAGCCGTTCCGGTTACCTTATTGATATAGGGCACATTGTCTTTACCGTAGAAATAGACGGTGCCCTGATCTGTTGTGTAGGTGTAAGACGGATTGGGTTCCGCTTCAGTGTATAGACGGGTAGATTTTTCAATATCCAGCACATGGGTCAGGGCTACCCTGGGGATGAACACATTGTAAATCTCCTTTTTCTTCTCATCTTTCACCTCTTTCCAGGTTCCTATTTTGAACTGGTGGGTAAGCGTTCCAAAAATATTGTTGTTGATTGATTTGACATCGGTGAGCCAAACTGTAATGTTTTCGGGTTTGATATCCGGATTCTCGATATCTTTTGGATTCGGCAGTCCACCGTTTTCCTGGTTTTCAAATCTGTTTTTTCCAACGGAGAACCAATAATCGTACCGGTCAAAATTACCGCTGGAGAAGAATCCGACACTACGGTCTTTCGCCTCCTGGTTGAGGTATTTGCCCTGTGAGCCAATGGAGTTGTAATAGAATCCAAAATTGATGTTTTTGTTGATATTCTCTGTGTGCAGCACTTTAAGGATCGTTTCTCCTTTGGGCTTATTGGCAAACCATTGACCATACGTGAGCAGTGTATAAGGTTTCGTGACGTTGTAAAATTTGATGCCACCAGGCCAAGAGCCGTAATCGAAATAGTTTCGCTGGAAAAGGAACTCTTTTTCCGGGCTCCTTCTTTGAAAAAAATCCGCTGATTGGTAAGAGGCCCCTACGTTTCCAAGGTTTTGGACAGACAGTGAATTTTTGTAAATGGGGTTGTAAACATGAAAATCGGTGATGGAAGTATCTACTTTTACCTCTTTGATCCGGGTAAGATCTTCAATCAGAAGGTATTCGTGCATTTTAAAAACAATGGAATCTTTGACTCCTTTTGATATTTTGGCCCCCTTTTGCGATCTTTGCCCCCCGGAAGAGGAACGCTGTCCGCCCATACCCCGGTTCATACCACCCATCTGTTGGCCGTTTGTAATCAGCCATCCCAGCAACAGCAATGAAACAGAAAAGGATTTTAGCTTAAAATTCATGCGGCAAATATAGACATTTCGATAGGAACAAAGAATTTTGGATTTTGGATTTTCGAATACATTTAGCTTGATTCACGCAATCATTCTTGTCACACAGAGATACACAGAGCAGCACGGAGTTACACAAAGGGAAAGGAATAATTTGACATGTTGAAGCTGATAACCTTCCGACAAAGCTCAGAGACCCGCATAATTTTCACATTTCTTATATAGTGATCTGTTTGTTCGCCACAACTAAGGCCTTATGGTAATTGTCGTTTCATATCCTGCAGAGACGGATCCACTTCCGGAAATTATGATTGTTTGACCCAACATGCCGGTGAAATCGCAGTCTGCGTAATAAATACCGGGATATAAGTTTAGAAATACGACTTGTCCACTATTGTCCGTAATTCTGGTTTGAGAATAAAGATTGTTGTTAAAGTCTGCCTGATTGTTGTAAAGATAAACGGTATGACCCACCAAAGATGCTCCGGCGCCATCCCTTGCATTAACCACCAGATCTCCTGTTTCTACAACGACAACGATCTCTTTTCTGCAACCAGCTACAGTTAATAGTGTAAAAAACAGAAAGAAATATAGAATAGCCTTTCTACTTGTATATATTTTTTGCATTGTGTAATATTTTATTGTTTACATTATGTCGATGTAAAAATAGTTCCCTGGTATCCGGAGAATATTACACAATTCAGGATATGTCTTACATAATTCACATACAACGGACAGTAGCCTTTCTTCCTTCAGCTCCTCTTCCTGGTAAGTTTGGCAAATAGTCTTCCAACCTCTCCTATCCAAAGTACAACAGATGTGGCTCCTACAATGACTATCCAATCTTTCAATGGCAATGGAACAGTCCTGAAAACATCACCACCAAATGTGACGATCAGTATCTGACCGGTTAAAATCAGCACTGCCGTGATGATGAAGCCTATGCTTTTGTGCAGTTGGTGAAAGGCTGAATGGCCAGAAGCGAATGCCTTGGCGTTGAAAAGATTCCAAAATTGCAGCAGGACAAAAATGGAGAAAAATTTGGATAGGTTCTCACGGGAAATGCCTAAGGTTGGATCCGTTAAATAGTAAAGCAACCAGAGCAGAAAAACCACAAAAATGGCGGCTACAGAAAGGATAAAAAGTCTCATCTGCCTGGTGATGATAAAATCTTCATTTCTGCGCGGTTTGTGTTGCATCACCTTTTTGTTGGGCGGCAGGGAGGCCAGGGCGGCTGCGGCAAAGGTATCCATGATAAGGTTCACCCAAAGCATCTGGGTGACCGTCAGTGGCATTTCGCGGCCAAAGATGGATCCCAGAAAGACAATCACCAGCGCCGTCACATTGATGGTGAGCTGAAAGAGTATAAACCGTTGAATGTTCTGGTACAACGATCGTCCCCACATCACGGCAGTGGCAATGCTTTTGAAGGAGTCGTCGAGCAGGGTAATGTCGCTGGCCTCTTTGGCCACGGAAGTGCCAGAGCCCATTGATAATCCGACATGGGCGAAGTTCAGGGCCGGGGCGTCGTTGGTGCCGTCGCCGGTTACAGCAACGACCGATCCGGCCCGTTGCAACAGTTGAACGAGCCGCTGTTTGTCAGTGGGGCGGGCGCGGCACATGATCGTCAACTTCCGGATACGCTGGGTAGCCGCTTCATCCGACAAAGCGGCAAATTCCACGCCTGTGATCAGCTGTTCTTCGCCAACCCCATCTTTCCAGATCCCAATCTGACGGCCGATTTCACGGGCTGTACCCGGAGTATCACCGGTAACAATCTTGACGTCAATTCCTGCATTCAGGCACTCTGCCACGGCGTCGGGAACATCCTCCCTGACCGGATCAGAGATGGCTGCAATGCCAATAAATTGCAGGTTGGAAACTTCCACCTTTCCGTTGACAATGCGTTCGCGGTCATCCTCAATGACCTCATAGGCAAACCCAAGCGTCCGCATAGCCTGACCCTGGTAGCCGGTCAACAGGCTTTCGATCTCATTCTTGTAGTCAGTAACCGGTACATTTTTGTCTTGTAAGCGGACAGACTGGCAGAGGTTCAACACGATTTCGGGCGCACCTTTGACGAACAGAATCTTTTTCCCTTCCGCTGATTCGATGATGGTACCCATGTATTTTCGTTCAGTCGAAAAGGTGAGTTGCTCAACCACGGTCGCCTCATTTCTGACTTCAAGGTAATTGATGCCCTGGTCGTGCAACCAGAAAAGAAGTGCGGCTTCTGTCGGATTACCTATTGAACTGACGTTCTCAGGATCGGTAAAATCGAGATAGGCGGTAGAATTCACAGCAATGGCAATCCGTATTTGGTCGCTTATTTCGTTATTGGACAAGGTTTGATCCGCGAGTGCAAAAAAGTTGGTCCGGTAAACCTTCATCTTGTTCTGCGTAAGCGTGCCGGTTTTGTCTGTGCAGATAACAGTGGTGGCTCCCATGGTCTCGCAGGCGTGCATCTTCCGTACCAGGTTGTTCGACTGCAGCATGCGCCGCATGCTCAATGCCAGGCTAAGGGTCACACTCATGGGTAATCCTTCAGGCACTGCAACAACAATCAAGGTAACGGAGACCATGAAATAGGAGAGGATTTTGCCGGCAGTAATCAGATTGACCCATGCTTCGGGTGAAGTGAGGTTGATGCCAATAGGATAGACGATCCCTGCCAGCAACAAAAAGGTGGCAAATCCAGTCAGAATCCATCTGATCCAACCACCCTCTTCTATCGATTCCGGGATTTTAGGATATTTTTTGAATAGGGCGATACCATCGTAGACGATCGGAACCCAAACTTTGACCAAGGCCACCATAATAGATAGGATCACCAGGGAAGTAGAAAACTTTTGAATGTTTGTAAATTGCGTATCGCCAGTGTGAATTCCTTTGATAAATAAGACCAGGAAGGTCAAAATAGCCAGCAAGAAGCCGATTACCCCAATCAATTTTGCAAGACTGTCGAGTTGTTTGTTCAACGGCGTCTCTTCTCCGCTCATTTTGGTCGCCTCGCGGGCAACTTTGCCATATTCGGTCTGGTCGCCGACTTCGGTAATCCCAACCGTGGCATGACCATCTACCACGGAGGTGCCACGGTAGACCATGTTAGAGGGATAGGTCGCCTCTTCGTCAAAATCCGATTCGTGGGTGGTTTTATTGATCACAGGTTCCCCCGTTAGGGACGACTCATTGATTTGAAGCGAAACAGCCTCCAACAACCTGCCATCTGCGGGCACTTCATCACCGGTGTTGAGGAGAACGAGGTCCCCTACAACGATAGCCGATTTGGGTACTTCACAGATATTGCCATTCCGGATCACCTTCACGAGTGTCTCGTCATTGATTTTGTTGAGCAGGTCAAATTTCTTGTTGGCATCCAGTTCGAACCAGAATGCCACTCCGGTTGCCAGAAAAATAGCGAAAAAGATACCGATTGTCTCGGCAAATTCCTTGTGAACGAAGGAGATTCCCAGCGAGAGAAATGCGGCAATCAACAATATCCGGATAATTGGATCTTCAAATTTTTCAATGAACAGCTTCCAGACCGAATCCCTTTTTGGGGGAGTCAGCACGTTGGCTCCATGAATTCTCTTGCTTTCGGCAATCTGAGAATCCGTAAGACCGATTAGTTGTTTTTTAGGTTCCATCCAATCAAGTAAATTGTAAGGTATTTTGTACGCCTTTATGATTTATACTCTCCAAAGATACAGCAAGTAATTTAAAATTGTCAGTTGGTGTCGTTTAGTTAAGATTATGTTTCTGCAAGTGGGAACAGATTGCTTCTCCGCCAGCCGGCGGATCGCAATGACGAATCAAAATCAGGGTGTTGAGGTGAGCGGAGAGAAGGATGGCGGGAAGAGCTCTACTTATTTCAGAAACTGA
>Ga0172379_10011832_pt1 | contig 10317 bp, 6 predicted proteins | sample GrowelOW334metaG_FD_119756 | JGI IMG/M metagenome (GOLD analysis project Ga0172379, IMG submission 119756) | Groundwater microbial communities from an aquifer near a municipal landfill in Southern Ontario, Canada - Groundwater well OW334 metaG | ecosystem: Environmental > Aquatic > Deep...
GCGAGGAAGAGGCGACGCAGGCGTATTGTTCATACGTCGAGGAGCCGATGACGATGCCAACGAAGATAGCGCTTTGATTAAGAACCGGAATAACTTGTCAGGGGCCGCTAATCATTGTATATGGACAACCATTTTACTGGGGGCAACAACACTTGATCTATCTGAAAAATGTCAGTCTGGCCTTTGGCGAACGTACCCTGTTTGAGAACTGGACCTGGCCAATTACGGAACGGAGCCGGATTGGCCTGGTGGGAGACAACGGCGCCGGGAAGACTACCCTATTGAAGGCAATCCTCGGTATGGTGGAATTGGACGGGGGTACGATCGATATCCCGGACCGGAAAAACAGGACTATTTCCTATCTTCCCCAGGATCTCTTGGAAATCGAACCTGTTCCCCTCATGGAATATCTGAAAAACCGCTGCGGCCTGACCGCTTTGGAAAGCGGGATGCGCAATTGCGAGAAACAGGTGGCCGCTCTGCCGGCCCACCCCTCGGAAGGTGAAGGTGAAGGTGAAGGAGAAGAGGAAGGGTTATCCGAGAACGGAGCAAGACGCGAAAAACTCCTGCGGGAATATGACCGGATTGTCGCCGTCTATCAGGCCAAAGAGGGCTATGCCTTCGAGGCGAGGGCCAAACAGGTTCTCAAGGGGTTCGGATTCGGGGAGCAGGATTTTCTCAAGCAGTGCGACGAGTTTTCCGGAGGTTGGAAGATGCGCATCCTCCTGGCCGTAATTCTTCTGTCTCAGCCCGACATCATGCTCCTCGATGAACCGACGAATCACCTCGATACGGAAAGTATGGAGTGGCTGGAAAGCTATCTGAAAGACTATCCCGGGATGCTGATTACCGTCGCCCATGATCGCTTCTTCCTGGACAAGATGGCGACAACCATTGCGGAGATCTCCCAGGGTCGTTTGGCCCTGTATAAGGGAAACTACTCTTATTATCTCGTGGAGAAGGAAAAACGCCTGGCGGCCCTGGAAAAAGAACGACTCCTCCAGCAGGGGGAGATCAAAAAAACCGAGGAATTCATCGAACGGTTTCGCTTCAAGGCCACCAAAGCCAAACAGGTTCAGAGCCGAATCCGGATGCTCGAAAAATTTGCCCCCCTCCAGGCCGAAGGTCATGGTAAAACGGTCAAGATCCGTTTTCCCGCCGGTCCGAAAAGCGGGAAAGAGGTTCTCTTTGTCAGTAAACTTGCCAAATCTTACGGAACCCAGGAGATTTTCAGGGGAGTCAGCTTCTCCCTCCAGCGGGGAGAGCGGGTAGCCCTCGTCGGTGTCAACGGATCGGGTAAATCGACGCTGTCACGGATTCTTGGCCAGGTGGAGGCGCCGTCGGCAGGGGAAATCCGCTCCGGTCTCAATGTGCACATGGCCTTCTTTTCCCAGGAAAGCGCGGAAAATCTTTGTTATGAACGGACGGTCTGGGAAGAAACGATGGAGGTCGCCTCCCGGAGCAATGACCGGGAAAGACGCAATCTTCTCGGGGCCTTTCTCTTTTCCGGCGATGACATCCACAAGCCCGTCTCCGTACTCTCGGGAGGAGAGAAGTCGCGGCTGGCCCTGCTTAAGATCCTGCTTCAGGAGACAAACCTCTTGATCCTCGACGAACCCACCAATCACCTGGATTTCAAAACCAAAGATATCTTCCAGAATGCCTTGCTGTCCTACCAGGGAACCGTCGTCCTCGTATCCCATGACCGCTATTTCCTTGACAATCTCGTCAATCGCGTCTTTGAACTGAGGGACGGCGGATGTATTGAATACCCGGGCAATTATTCATATTTTATCGAGAAGCGGCAATCATTGGCGGAGGAGAGAAGGACCGCAGCAGGGCAGCATGGACCCCCCCCGGATAACCCGGCGGCGGAGGGGAAAAGCGCTTACAGGACCAGGGAAGACAAGCGCCGGGAGGCGGAAGAACGCCAGCGCCTGGCCAAGATCAATCAGGGACTGAAAAAAGAGCTTCACGCCATAGAAAAGGGCATCGCCGCCCTGGAAGGCAGGAAGGCGGAGGGTGAATTGTTTCTCTGCGATCCCCTCAGCCACCGGGAGCCGGAGAGAATCAAGCAAACCCACCGGGACCTCAAAGATCTGGAGAGAGAAATCGAACAGTCCTACGACCGTTGGCACGAGCTGACGATGGCCATGGAAGATAATATATTATCTTGACATCAATCGGATTTTGTATTTTGCTCGGGTTAAGAGGGGGGGAAATCATGCCGGATCGTGGCGAGGACTACGAAAATCTGAATATTTCCATCCCTCGGCCCCTAGCCGGAGATCTTCTTCACATTGCCCGGCAATCAGGCCACTCCGTTTCCCAGCTCACCGGGAAGGCCCTGGTTCAGTACCTGAAGGATGAACGGGGCATAAATTCGATCTATCTCTCCGCGCCGGTCAATGCCATGCTGAAAGGTTTTTACGAAGAAAACACTACCCTTGGGGATCTGAGGACGCATGGTGATTTTGGCCTGGGCACCTTCAATAACCTAGACGGGGAAATGGTTATGCTCGACGGCATCATCTATCAATTGCACGCTGACGGAAAAACCTATCCCGTGGCCGATCATGTTCAGACCCCCTTTGCCTGTGTGACCTTCTATAGACCCTCCGTTGTGGAAGAAATAGAGGGGAATCTCGATTTCAATGCCTTCAATGCCATTCTAAATCGCCTGCTGCCCTCAGATAACATGCTCTATGCGATTCGCGTCGACGGCTTGTTCAAGCAAGTAAAGGTCTGGTCCGTCGCCCGGCAGGATAATTATCAACCCCTTGTCGAAGATGAAAAAAACCGTCCCGTATTTGAATACGAAAATATCAACGGCGTTTTAGCCGGTTTTTATACGCCGAAATTTATCCGCGCCCTTAATTTCCCCGGATTTCATCTGCATTTTCTCACGGACGATCGCAAGTACGGAGGTCATCTCTACGAATGTCAGACCGATCGCGTGCAGATCGGTATCCAGTTCATCCACCGGCTCAAACTGGATCTTCCCATAACGATTGATTATCTAACGGCAAACTTGCCGCGGTAAGTCCTTTATTTACAGGTGCCAACAATGATTCGTCGCACGAAGATAATTGCCACCATCGGTCCTGCCAGCGCGACCTCCGAGGTACTGGAAGCCCTGGTAGCTGCCGGAATGGATGTGGCCCGCCTGAACTTTTCCCACGGTACTCACGGGGAACACAAAACCCTTATCCGCCGGATTCGTGCCGCTGCCCGCCGGCAGGGACGGACGGTGGCAATCCTTCAGGACCTGGCGGGGCCAAAGATCCGTATCGGTCCGGTTCCCGAACCGGGAATCCGTCTGGAGGCGGGTCGTTCGTTCATCCTTACCGCCCGTTCCGTTGCCCAGGGCGGCGAAGAGGTCTCCGTTACCTATCCCGATCTGGCCCGGGAGGTACACAAAGGGGACCGAATCATGTTAGCGGATGGACTAATGGAACTGGTTGTGGAAGAAACGGATGGCACGGATATTACCTGCACCGTCATTACCGGCGGCCTCCTCACCTCTCACAAAGGGATCAACCTCCCCACGGGGACGATCCGGGCGCCTGCCTTTACGGCTAAGGACCGCGTGGATCTTTTTCTTGGCCTGGAAGCCGGGGTTGATTATGTAGCTCTATCCTTCGTGAAAAGTGCCGAGGAGATAAGAGGGGTCCGGGAATTGATTACGGAACGGGGCAAACAAACACCGATTATCGCCAAGATCGAGCGGCACGAGGCGCTGGAGAACATTGAAGAGATCGTCGCCGCTGCCGACGGAATCATGGTGGCCCGGGGGGATCTGGGTGTTGAGATCCCCCTCGAAGAAGTCCCCCTGGTTCAGAAACGCTTAATCCATATGGCCAATACCGCCGGGAAACCTGTCATTACGGCGACGCAGATGTTACGATCCATGGTGGATTCCCCTCGCCCTACCCGGGCCGAGGTGACGGATGTGGTAAATGCAATTCTCGACGGTGCTGATGCGATCATGCTCTCCGAAGAGACAGCCTCGGGGCGTTATCCCTTAGCGGCAGTCCAGTTCATGAACCGACTGTCCCTCGTGGCTGAGGGTAACTTTCCCCACAATGACTATCTCAAAAAGACGCCCCGGCGGGATGTTCCCGATTCGGTGGCTCATGCCTCCTGCATCCTCGCCGATCACCTTGATGCCCGGGCCATTGTCGCCCATACGCAGTCGGGGCTGACCGCTCTGAACATATCCCGTTTCCGTCCCAAGCAGCCCATCGTGGCCCTCACCCCCAACGAGGGAACCCTCCGCCGTCTGGCCCTGGTATGGGGTTGCCTCCCAATGCGGATCAGGGCGGCCCGGGGGACAGACGATCTGATCGAGCGGGCCGCCCAGGCCGCCCTGGATAGTGGCGCCGTCGCCCCCGGCGACCTGGTGGTCATGACGGTGGGACACCCCGTCACCGGCGCGGGAACGACGAACATGCTCCGGGTAAAAAAGCTGTAAAGCTGTGCTTATGCCCCGTCGAGACCCGACCTTTCCGCCTTCCGGTACCAGGAGGCCGGGTCCTTCAGATATTCTTCCGTGTCTTTGAGGGAAACGTAATGTTCATGTTCAATGTTGGCCAATAGCTCAAAAAATGCCTTTTCCTTGGGATCTGTAACGTTATCACGGAGCCGGGCATAGTAGGTTGCCCCCTGACCCTCGAAATCAATCGCCTCTTCCAGGGCCTTCAGGTCATCGGCGTCCCCCGCCGGGGCGTTGGCCGCCTTTTTTACGGCATCCTTCAGGATATCTTTGACAATGGTTTCTTTGACCTTCAGGGGGACCGTATCGGGCCACTTTTTGTCTTTGGCCCAGTTTTCGTGAAGCTGTTTGAGCCGTTCGTAATGCTCCAGTTCATCTGCGGCGATCTGTTGGAACATGGCCTTGCCGACGGGATTTTTTGTCCGCTCCGCGTTCTTCAGGTAAAACTCATGCTCTCTCATTTCATTATTCAGGGCAACATCCAGGGCGTTCAAACGATCTTTCATTACTATCTCCTTTCATTGGGCATTCAAGGTCGCTTAATGGATCTCTCCCGTTAAAAGTAGCATCTTTCCCCTGAACAGGTCAAGGAACTTCATTTTATCGGCAGATCTTCGACATGTTCGGCGATATTCTGGCAGTGATCGGAGATCCGCTCCAGATGGATGAGCATCTCGATGAAAATCGGTCCGGCCTCGGCGGGACAGAGGCGTTGATGAAACCGTACCAGATGTTTCCCCCGGGCCTCCTTGACGGCGTTGTCAATATCATTTTCCCGGCGGTACACCTCCGCCGTTTTGTCCCCATCATGTTTCCCGATCAATGATCCCGCGCCGGCGATATTGGCGGCAACCTGCTTTTCAATATCTCCCAACTCCTTCTCGGCAGCATGGGTGAACTCGATTTCCCGGTAATGTTTTTCCCGGGCAAGATCAACGAAACTGACGATATGGTTACCCATCCGTTCGATATCGTCCGCCATGGCCGTGTAGGCAAAGAGTTCCTGGGAAAGGGGTTCCGACAGTTCGTTGCATGATATTTTCCGCAGATATTCAACAATTGCTTGCCGGAGATGATTGGCAACCATCTCTATATAAAGGACATCTCTTCTCCGGCCTTCGTGGTAGGCCTGTAAGAGGGGGGCAGCGAGGGCGAACATCTTTTCCGTCAGCAGGATCTCCCGGGCCAATTCCTTTTCGACGGTTCCCAGGGCCGCCGCCGGTTCGGCGAGGACTTCTTCTCTCAAGAACTCCGGCCAGAGGGGCAGCACCTCTTCCGTGCCGGGAATAATTCTTTCCAGAAGACGGGCAATATTGCGGATAAAGGGAAAAAACAGGATCACGATGATAAGATTAAAGAGAAAATGTCCCAGGGCGATCTGCTGTGCCACATTAGGTGAGAGGTCTCTGAGCACGTCCAGCATAACAGGCAGGGCGGCCATGCAGATCAATGCTCCCGCCGCCTTGAAGAATAAATGGGAGACGGCGGCTCGCTTCCCGCCGATGCCGGATACCATACCGGCCATCAGGGCCGTGACGGTGGTCCCGACGTTAGCCCCGATCACCATGGGCAGGGCGTTGGCGAGGCTGATCAGGTCCTGTTGGGCGAGGATGGCGAGAATGCTGATTGGTATGGCCGAGGCATGCACGAGGGCGGTAAAAAGAGCAGACAGGGCAAACCCAGTCAGAGGATGCTGGGTGTCACGGAAAAAACCCACGATTTCCGGATGATTCTTCAAGGGCAATGTCGCCGTGCCCACCATGCTCAATCCAAAGAAAAGAAGGCCGAAATAGAAGATCGATTCACCTATCCCCCGCCACTTTTCTTTTCCTGTAAACCAGAGCATCCCGCCCATGATAACAAACAGGGGCGAGGCATCGGTGATCTTCCAGACGACAAGCTGGACAATAACCGTCGTGCCGAGGTCGGCGCCAAGAACAATGGCCAGGGAATGATAAAAGCTGATCAGCCCGGCGCTGACCATACTTACGGCGATGACGGTGGTAGCGGAACTGCTCTGAAAAAGGACCGTCGCCGCTGCCCCCGTGAGGAGTCCGAAAAAGGGGCGCTGGACGGCGTACCTGATATAATCCCTGATCCGGGCGGTAAAAAGGATCTGTATCCCGGCGCTGAGCTTCATCATGCCGAAGAGGAACAGGGTTATCCCCGCGCAAAGGAGTAGAAAAGCCTTAATCATGGTCCCATGGACTCACTATGTGGATGCCTTATGCGACGCCAATTCCGGCGTATATGGACTTGCAGCGAATCCAGGTATGTATAGATTACCGGGGTGATGTAGAGCGTCACGATCTGGGAAAAAATGAGCCCCCCCACCACGGCCAGACCCAGGGGTTGACGGGATTCACCGCCGGCGCCCAGACCGAGGGAGATGGGCAGTGTGGCCATGAGGGCCGACATGGTGGTCATCATGATGGGGCGAAAGCGCGTCAGGGCGCCCTGGTAAATCGCTTCTTCCGGCTTCTTCCCTTCCTTCCGCTCCGCATCCAGGGCGAAATCGATCATCATGATGGCGTTTTTCTTGACAATGCCCACGAGCATGATGATGCCCACCAAGGCGTAAAGGTTGAGGTCGATCCGGAAGATGAGGAGGGTCAGGAGGGCGCCAAGGCCGGCGGAGGGCAACCCGGACAGAATGGTCAAGGGATGGATGAAACTCTCATAAAGGATGCCCAGGACGATATAAATCACGAGGATTGCCGCCAGGATCAGCATCTCCAGGCCCACCATGGAAGATGCGAAGGCCTGAGCGGTTCCCTGGAGGGTACAGGTTATCGTCGCGGGCAGGACGGCCTGGGCCGTCTTTTCCACCGTAGCCACGGCGTCGCCCAGGGATGCCCCGGGGGCCAGATTGAAGGATATGGTCACCGCGGGAAGCTGCCCCAGATGGTTCACCGTGAGGGGTCCGACTGTCCAGTCCATAGTGGCTACCGTATTCAAGGGGACCAGGTTCCCGGAAGCGGAACGGACATAGAGAAGCAAAAGGGCCGCGGGATCGGTTTGGTACTGGGGATCGAGTTCGATGATGACGCGGTACTGGTTGTTGGGGGCATAAATCGTCGATATCTGGCCGGAGGAATAGGCGCTTTCCAGGGCGGCCTCGATCTGTTCGACGGTGAGACCGAGGGCCGAGGCCTTATCTCTGTTGATGTTTATGGAGATCTGGGGGCTCTTGATCTGAAGATCGCTGGCCACATCCTGTAATCCCGGCATATCTTTCAGCTTTGCTTCGAGCAGGGGGGCATATTTATAGAGTTCATTCATGTCCGGACTCTGAAGGGCATACTGGTACTGGCTTTTCGTCTGGTAGCCGCCGATCCGGATGGACGGGGGGTTTTGCAGATAGACTTGGATACCGGGAATCGTTGCCAACTGCGGCCGGAGCTTCTGGATGATCTCATCGGCGCTCTGGCGCCTTTCCTGGCGAGGTTTCAGGCGGATCGTCAAACGCCCCGTATTCATGGACGAACCGCCCCCCGACCCGACGCGGGACATTACCTTCTCGATATTAGGGTCCTTCTCGATGATACGGACGACTTTCTTCTGGTGTTCCACCATGGATTCAAAGGATATGCCCTGTGCCGCTTCGGTGAAACCGGTGATCTGGCCAGTATCTTCGCTTGGCAGGAATCCTTTGGAGATGACGGCGTAGAGACCGGCGGCGACGACTAAAAAAACAAACGAGAGGATAAGCGTGGTGAGTCGGTGCCGCAAGGCCCATTTCAAGGTACTGTCGTAAAGGTGGAGCATACCGTCAAAAAACCGCTCGGACATCTGATAGATACGGCTGTGCCGCTGTTCCCCGGCAGGCCGGAGAAACATGCTGCAGAGCATCGGCGTCAAGCTGAGGGATACAAATCCGGAAATGAGGACGGCAACGGCGATGGTGACGGCAAATTCGTGGAGCAAGCGGCCGACGATTCCGCCCATGAATAACACGGGGATGAAAACGGCGACCAGGGAGATGGTCATGGAGAGGATCGTGAAACTGATTTCCGCCGAGCCCTTGAGGGAGGCTTCCAGAGGGCTTTCACCCTTTTCCATGTGGCGGACGATATTCTCCAGCATGACAATGGCGTCGTCGACGACAAAACCCACGCTCAGGGTCAAGGCCATCAGGGAAAGATTGTCAAGGTTGTACCCCAACGGATACATCACCGCAAAAGTGCCGACGATGGAGATGGGCAGGGCGAGACTGGGGATGACCGTCGCCGAGAGGTTGCGGAGAAAGAGAAAGATGACGAGGACGACCAGGATCAGGGCAATCAGGAACGTAATCTGCACATCCCGGACGGATTCTTTGATGGATATGGACCGGTCATAAAGGATATCCAGCGTCACGGACGCCGGAATTTCCGCCCGATATTGAGGGAGTAGATCTTTGATGGCCTGGACAACCTCGACGGTGTTCGTACCGGGCTGGCGTTGAACGGCCAGGATGATGGCCCGGTCGTCGTTAAGCCAGGAAGCCACCTTTTCATCTTCCACGCCGTCCATGACGGTTGCCACCTCGCTGAGCCGCACCGGGGTATTATTCCGGTAAGCGACGATGAGGGGCCGGTAGGCCGCCGCGTCCGTAAGCTGTCCGGATGCCTGGATGGTAAAGGCGCGGTGGGCCCCCGAAAGGTTGCCCACTGGCAGATTGACGTTTCCCGACTGGATGGCCCCCACAACTTCATCAATGCCGATGGAGCGGCTGATCAGCGCCTTCGGATCTACACGGACGCGGACGGCGTACTTCTGGGACCCGTAAACCTGAACCTCGGCCACGCCGGAGAGCATGGAGATACGCTGCGCCAAATGGGTATCGGCATATTCATCGACCTTGGAGAGGGGCAGGGTGGGCGAACTCATGGCCAGATAGAGAATGGGCTGCTCGGCCGGATTCAACTTCCGATAGGCCGGGGCCGTTGTCATGTTCTGGGGCAGATGGCGGGTCGCCGCCGCGATGGCCGTCTGGACGTCCTGGGCCGCGGCGTCGATGTCCCGGTTTAGATTGAACTGGATGGTAATCTGGGTGACGCCCATGGAGCTTATGGACGTCATGGAATCGATACCGGATATGGTTGCAAACTCCCGTTCGAGAACCGTGGCCACGGCGGATGCCATCGTTTCCGGGCTCGCACCGGCAAGATTCGCCGAAACACGGATCGTGGGAAAATCCACCGTTGGCAGTTCGCTTACGGGCAGCGCTCGATAAGCGACAAGTCCCACGATGAGGATCGAGATCATGACCAGGGTGGTCATAATGGGACGGAGGATGAAGATCCGCGAAATATTCATGCTATTGTTCTGTCGCCATTTCAGGGATTCTCTTTGATGCTGACCTTGGCTCCCGGAACCAGACGCAAGTGCCCGTCCGTGACCACTCTTTCGCCTGCCTGCACACCCTTGAGAATAGCCATTTCACCCCGGATCACGGACCCCGTTGTCACGGGCTTCATGTCCACCGTATTGTCGGACTTGACAACGAAGACATATTGACCCGTCTGGCCCTTCTCCACTGCCTGCGTGGGGACCATGACGATGTTCGGTTCCATATCCAGCGTCAGCACCACATTGACAAACTGACCCGGCCAGAGCCGCTTTTCCCGGTTTGCAAAGGTCCCCTTGAGGGTAATCATGCCCGTTGCCCTGTTGACGGCGTTATCGACGAAGGTGAGCTCCCCTTTTTCGGGGCGTCCGTCCCCGGGGATTAGGGCATCGGCGGGGAGTTGCCGCCGCGCCTGGTAGGTCTTTATTCGCGCCAGTTCCTTTTCGGGAACGGTGAAGGTAACATAGATGGGCTGTATCTGATTGATCAC
>Ga0172379_10011833_pt1 | contig 10317 bp, 9 predicted proteins | sample GrowelOW334metaG_FD_119756 | JGI IMG/M metagenome (GOLD analysis project Ga0172379, IMG submission 119756) | Groundwater microbial communities from an aquifer near a municipal landfill in Southern Ontario, Canada - Groundwater well OW334 metaG | ecosystem: Environmental > Aquatic > Deep...
CAAAGATTTTAAAATAATCAATCCGCATTCGGCCAACGCCGAACTGCGTCAATTGTCGCGAGCTTATTTGCATTATTTGTTCAAAATCAGCGAACCCTTGGGCCAGCGGCTGGCCAGTTTGAATAATATTGAATTTTATTTGGAGTTGATGAAAAAAATCAGGAAAAATATTTAAGAAAATGAAAAAACCGTCTTAATTTTTATCAAGACGGTTTTATTTTTGAAAAATTTTATTCAGGATTATCCTGCGGTTGCCCCTTTTTGTCTATAAACAACCATTTGCCTTGCCATTTAACTTTGGCTAAGCAGTTATTAAAAGATTTTGCATCGTCATACTTGAGCTCTATGACTACCCTTCCTGTTTTGTCAATAAAACCATATTGCTTGTTAAGCCCGACAACTGATAAACCTTCAGCAAAAGATTCGGCATAGTCATATTTAAGCTCTACAACTTCTTCTCCGGTTTTGTCTACAAAACCGCATTTGAGACCCATTTCACTAGTCACCACTCTGGCCAGACCTTCGGAAAATGGTTCTACTTCAAAATATTTAAGCTCTACGACCACCCTGCCGTTTTCATCAATAAAACCCCACCTATTATTAATTATAATTGGTGCCAGACCATCGGAAAATATTCCTATATGGGTATCCAATCTTTTTCTAAAGTATTCTTGTAAAACTCCGGACTCCGGATTCTTTTTTGCCGCTTCCTTGGCTAATATAAGCTCGTTAGCTTCTGCGGTTTGAATAGCCACGTAACGGTCAGCCGCTAAAGAAAAGACTTCCTTGGCATTTGAATAGTTAAGGAAGGTGTAGGAAAACGTATTCATCGCATTTCGTACGGCAGTTATAACATCTTTTTCCAGAAGACGCTGTTTCATTGCTGAATCATTCATGATAGCACCCTTTTAATTGTTAAAAATACAAAAATTATTTGTTTCTTATTGTCAGCATCTTAAGATAGGGGTCAAGAATTGTCAACAAAAAATATAATTTATTAACTTTTTAGTTTAATATTAGCCAAAAATAATAAAGTAAAGAGGAAGCTATGTTTTATTGACTTTTTAGCCAAAAAATGCTACTGTTTACTATTAAATCAATATAAACAAGTAACCATTTTAAGACTTATTTGTAACAAAAGTATGAACAAAAAATTCTTTATCGTGTCGTTGGCTTTAGTGGCTCTGTTGAGCGGCGTCGTTTTTATGAATGACGGCTTAACCAAGACCAAAGCCTATTATTCCGGCGACGCCATTGAGTACCAGGGCAAATTAGTCATCGCCAGCGCCAACACCGGCAGTCTGGAAATTTTTAAATTCGTGGACGGCAAATTGGCCAATGTGGTCAAACAGCCGGCTCCGGTTGACGGACAGGTTCGCAGCTCCACTTATAATGACGTCCTCTTCAACATTGAAGAAGACTCTTTGTATGTTTACGCGACCAGCGGTTCCACTTTGTATAAATATGATTTTTCCAATTTAGCCAATATCACTTTGGTCAACTCCAGCCGGGATAACACTTGGGATTGGCTGGGTCACTTGGATAGGATTAATGGACGCATTGTTACTTCCGGCAGCAAGGCCGTTAAATTGTGGAACACTGATTTGCAAGTCGTGGATTCTTTTAAGCTGGCCAACCAAACCAATCCTTATAATGTGCGCGTCGATGCCGACAGTCATTTTATTTTTAATATCAATGGCGCTAAATTGCAGATTTTTGATCGTGATTACAGAAGCGTCACTCGCGAACTTGATTTGAATGTTAATGTCGCTACCGGCAACAAACAGCTTTATAGCGAAGATAACATGCTTTACGTTATTGACGACCAGGCTTTAACCAAAGTGAGTGTGACTGGCGACATCTATAAGACTCTTAAGCACGACAGCCAATTCGGCTATGACGTCGTGGCTTCTCGCGACGGACGAAGTTTGTATGCGTCCAACGGCGCTACCGTCCTGAAAATCAATAAAAATGATTTCAGCTCCGTGGCTAAGTTTGCCGACAGTAAATTAAAAGTAGCTTCAAGCTGGGCTATGGGTTTAAAACAAGTAACCACTGCCAAGGGCGAAGTGCTGGTAGTTTTCAATAATTCCAATATTTTAGTGTTAGACAATGGCTTGCGTCCTTATGCCATGGTTTTAGCCACTGAAGAAGAAGGCTTTACTTTGCCGAGCGAATCCATGTTTATCACGGCCAGCAAAAATGCCGGCGCTCCCTTGTCGGAAGTGACGGTGACGGGCGGAGGCTTCGGTTCCAATGAAGATATTAAGATAACTTTTGCCGAGACCAATTATCAAACCAAGGCTGACAGCCAGGGCCGTTTTAGCGCCGTGGTCGTCGTACCGAGCGGTTTAAAGGACCAAGGTCGCGTGGACATTAAGGCTGCGGGAGTGATTTCCGGCCGCCATTACAGCACAGCTTTTACCATTAATTACCTTCAATAAACAACGGCGTGTGAGCCGTTGTCCCGGCCAAGTTTTTCGCTTTAGCGGAGAAACGCGAGCCGGGAACCATCAAATATTATGAAAATAGCGTTTATCGGACAAAAAGGAATACCGGCAACCGGTGGCGGAGTAGAACGCTACGTGGAGGATTTGGCTGTGCGCCTGGCCCCTCTTAACCGCGAGGTTATTGTCTATACCAGAAGCCATTACACTCCCAAGCAATTGAAAAATTACCAAGGCGTAAAATTAGTTAGTCTGCCGAGCTGGCACTCCAAACATGCTGACGCCATCACTCATTCTATCTTGGCCGGCATTCACGCTTCCTTTAGCCGAGTTGACGTGATTCATTTTCAAAGCATCGGCCCGGCTTTAATCGCTTGGCTGCCGAAATTACTTAATCCTAAAGTTAAAATAGTGGCCACTTTGCAGAGCCGTGATTACGAGCATCAAAAATGGGGCGCCTTTGCCAAGCTGATGTTGAAGCTGGGCGAGCGCGTCATGTGCCTGGTGTCGGACGAAGTAATTGTCGTCACTCGCTTGATGGAACAATACGTTAAAAATAAATATGGCATTGCCCCTCATTATATTCCCAATGGCGCCAATTTATACGCCGAGGTCGGCGCGGAATTAATCAGCCGCTGGGGACTGGTTAAGGGCAACTATATCGTGGCTATCTCCCGCTTGGTGCGCCACAAAGGCTTGGCTTATCTGGTGAAGGCTTATCAAGAATTGGGAGCCGTTGATAAAAAATTGGTCATTGTCGGCGAGGGCGCTTTTACCGATACTTATGTCCGAGAACTAAAAGCCTTGGCCGAGGGCAATAAGAATATTATTTTTACCGGCAACCAAACCGGCGATACCTTGGCTCAATTGTACGCCAACGCTTATTTATTCGTTCAGCCCTCCGAATCCGAAGGCTTGTCCTTGGCGCTGTTAGAAGCTATGTCCCGCCGCGTGCCGGCGCTGGTCAGCGATATTCCGGAAAACAAGGAAGCGGTAGGGGAGGCCGGGTTTCTGTTCGCCAATAAAAATGCCGCTGATTTATCGGCTAAATTAAATGCCTTATTGCGCGAACCGGAGCTGGCTAAGGCCGGGGGTGAGGCCGGACGCCGCTTGGTGGAAATTAAATTCAATTGGGATATAATTACTAAGGACGTTTTGGCCGTTTACGAGGAAGCTCTGGCAGCCAAAAGCCATCTTTTTGGCCGCAAGCAATTGAAAAGGCGAACCGCCTAAGTTTGGCGCTGTCATTATGTTATTTTTTTAAGAAAGATAACATATAATAGTGCTAACAGTACCTTAAAAATTGAATAAAAAAGATCATTGTTTCATAAATCAAAGGAGATTAATCATGAAGAGACTTTTTTTAGTCTTGATAATTTTAACCGCCTCATTGTGGTGGTTAAATAGTTGCGACAGCGGGGTTAATAGCAACCCTTATAGCTACGTGCAAACGCCGACGGATCCAGCGGTGGATTCATATAGCCAGCAGGTTAACGGCGAAATAAGGTATGACATATTTTTTCCCGAGTGGGAAAAAGGTTTGCATCAGGACTGGACCGATATCGGTAAACAAATCGGAGACGGTCCGATTACCATACTGGGTCCGGCTACGGACAGAGTTGGCTATCGCTGGTCTATTACTACCGTCGATGGAAATTTTTATGTTCATATCGGGCGCCATAAACGGTTTGGTCCCGATAAGGTGGAGTGGGCCAATATTAACAATATTCCCCAAAAGTGGCTGAGACATAAGAATGGTCAACCTTGTATTGCTTTTACTTTGCGAGGTGGTCGAATGGATACGATTGTTGAACCTCCACTAATTCAATTAAAGGCCAATATTATGGTGTCCACTCATGAAACGGCAACCGGCAATAACATTTCTTTTGACGGCTCGCAATCAACCAGCAGCGCTAATCCCAAATCGGAAATTATTATTTGGTCTTGGGATTTCGGCGACGGTGCTACTGCTATCGGCAAAACTGCCAGTCATGCTTATCAGTTGCCGGGGACTTACACGGTTTTTCTGACTGTCACTGACGATTTTGGTAATACTAACACCGCTCAAACCGTCATTAGCGTGGTGGCAACAGCCGCTCCGGGCGAAATTGGAGACAATATCCAAAGGTTCCATTTTGACTTCTTGCGCAATGTCGTTCAGGTTTTTTACAACTTCAACAAAGCCAAGGGCAATTTTGTCGGCAAGCCTAATGCTTACGGGAACTATGACGGCGTAGACGTGGCTTGGAGGCTGGCTTTTGTCGGACATGCGTTAACCTTTGATTTGTTCCATGAAGGCTGGGGCTACGTGGAGATACCTTTATCCAAACCGATTATCGCCTTGAAATCCGGTTTTAGCCAATGGTATGAAGGTTCGATGGACAGACCGGACTTCTCGTTGTCAAACTTTGACCACATGAAAGATTGTATTTATTTCAACGGGCAAGATTTGTCAAATCTGATTTATTCCAGTGGACAAATTCAGAAAGGTCCGTAATTGCACTTTCAAATTTTACCCTCTTTCACAAAGAAAGGGGGTATTTTATTTGAATTATTTTTTAAAATGTGCTAAGTTTGTCGCTATGGAATTATTTATTGATACCACCGACAAAAATTTTTTAATTTTAGCTTTGAGAACCAAAGGCAAAGTTGTGGCGCGTAAAATTATCAAGACGCATTTTAACCAGTCGGAAAAATTATGGCCGGCTTTGGACAAACTGCTTAAAGCCAACAAGATTAAAATCGCTAATCTTAAAAAAATTATCGTGGCCAACGGGCGGGGGAGCTTCACTTCTCTCCGCATCGGCGTGGCCGCCGCCAATGCCCTGGCTTTTGCCTGGGGGCTTGAAGTGGAGGACGAACAGGGCCATTTTAAGCGTAGCGGCCGGTTGAAAATAGTGGAACCGGTCTATGACCGCGAGCCCAATATTACTTAACTGTGGATAAATTTATAAGAATAGAGAGCCCCAGCTGTGCATAAGTTGGGGCGCTTTTTATTTAGCTGAAAAACCCTTGAAAATAAAGGGTTTTTTGAGTATTTAAGTGTTGACCAAGGTGGATTTAGTGGGGTATAATACAATAACGGAGGCATAAAGTGGTAAAAAATGGGGAATATGTTTATAGGAGAATACAGCCATACGATTGATGACAAGGGCCGCTTAGCCATACCGGCCAAGTTTCGCGCGCTCTTAAAAAACGGGGGAGTCGTCACCAAAGGTCTGGATAACTGCTTGTTTCTTTATACCAAAAAAGAATGGCAGCAGATTGCCGAGCGCTTGGCCAATTTGCCTTTTAACAAGGCCAACGACCGCGCCTTAGCCCGCCATTTTTTGGCCGGAGCCATGGACTTGGATTTTGACACCCAAGGCCGGCTGAATTTGCCGGAATACTTGCGGGAGTTTGCCTCTTTAAAGAAAAAAGTCATTGTGGCCGGCTTGTATAACCGCTTGGAAATCTGGAATGACGGCGCTTGGAAAACTTATCGGGCCAAGATGGACAAAGAAAGCAATACGATAGCCGAAGCTCTGGAGGGAGTGACCATTGATAAATAATATGGAGTACCGACACACACCGGTCATGCTGAAGGAGGTTCTGGAACTGGCATCGGTGAAAGCGGGGGACAAGGTTATTGATTGCACCTTGGGCGGAGCCGGCTATACCCTGGCTTTAGCCAAAGCCGTGGGCGATAAGGGCAAGGTCTTGGCTATTGATTTAGACGACTTGGCTATCGCTAACGCGAAAAAACTAATTAAGCAAGAAAATTTAAAAAATATTAAATTAATTCAGGGGAACTTTTCAGACTTATCAGAACTCGTTACTAAAGAATTTAATGGAGTAGCTGCCATAATAATGGATTTAGGCCTATCTTCGGCCCAGCTCGATGACCCAAGGAGGGGCTTTTCTTTTCAGACTGATGCGCCGCTGGACATGTCTTTCGGCGGGAGCGAAAAGGATAGCAAAACTACGGTCATCGTGAATCGTTATCGGGCCGAAGATTTGGCTGCCATTATCAGAGACTACGGCGAGGAGCGCTTTGCCGGCCGGATAGCGAGCGCCATTGTCAAAGCCAGGCCGATTAGCACCACCGGACAATTGGCTGAAGTGATTGCCCAAGCCGTGCCGAGTTCTTACCGCCGAGGCAGAATACATTGCGCCACCCGCACCTTTCAGGCCTTGCGCATTGCCACTAACGATGAATTGAACGCTTTAAAATTAGCTTTACCGCAGGCTCTGACCCTCTTGCAAGCGGGCGGACGGCTCGTCGTAGTCAGTTTTCACAGCTTGGAAGACAGAATCGTCAAACACTGGTTTCGCGAGCAGGCCAAAACTTGCCATTGCGATGAGAACGCTCTGATTTGCACTTGCGACCGCCAAGCTCGAGCCCGCCTGTTAACCAAGAAAGCGCTTACCGCCGGTCCGGAAGAATTAAAAGTTAACCCCCGAGCCAGGAGCGCCAAGCTAAGGGCCATAGAAAAAATTCACCCCGTGAAATAATCCCGCTCCTTGCGGGATTCCAGCGAAGCTGGATTTCACTGGGTAAAAAAATATGAATTATGCTCACACTTTAAGTCGCGACTCGCTGGCTCATCACGCTGTTATCGGCGAGGGAGTAAAGCTTAATTTAAAAATAATCAACCGCTTATTGATTTTGTCGCTTATAGCCAGTTTTGTCTGGTATTTGGCCAGCATCAACAGCTTGGCGGTTAAAAGCTTTGTCATTAAAGATTTAAAAGCCAGCACCAATGAAATAGCCAGCGCCAATAAAGACTTGGAGGCGCAGGTGACCGCCTTAAGCTCTTACCAATATTTAAATCAAAAAGTCAGCGAATTAAAGTTTGTGCCGGCCGGAGAGGTCAAATATTTAACAACTTACAATCAACTTTTTGCCAAAAAATAGAAATCAGTAATTTAATATGAAACATTGGAAGCTTGGTCGTCATCGGGAGGAAAACGCCGGCCGTTTAAATTATTTAGTGTTAATAATTTTATTGCTGGCGGCCGCCCTCTTGATACGGCTTTTTTTTGTTCAGGTTTGGCGGCACCAAAGCTATTTGCTGGCGGCGCAAAATCAGCAGGAATATTCGGCCCAGCTGGAACCGAAGCGCGGCAAAATTTATTTGCAGGACCAGGACGGCAGTTTGCATACTTTGGCCACCAATCGGGAGTTTATCCGCTTGTACGCCGTACCGAACCAGATTACCGAGCCGCAAAAATTAGCCGAAGCGCTGTTTGATTTTTTCAAAAAACCGGCTCTGGTTAAAGAAATAGACGAAGCTCTGGCTAAGGAAGAAGCCGACAAGCTCCAGCAAGAGCTGGCCACGGCTAACAATTGGCCGGAAGAGAAGCGAGCCGCCAAAATTGCTGACGTTAAAACTCAACAGCTGGCCAGATTAAGCAACCCGATTTATCAAGACTCCAAAAATAAACTGCGTGATGAGTTGCTGAAAGCCAAGCAGGGCGCCCAGCTGGCTGATTACCTAAAACTGTTCAGCAAAACCGGCGACCCTTATGAACCCTTGGAAAATAAAGTTGATGTAGAGCAGGCTAAGGCTTTCCAGGCGGTTTTACTCGGCCCGGGCCTGACCGCCGGCGACTTGGCTTATAAAGACGGCCGGATGATGAACCTTAAAAGCGGCCAAGAAGCGGTGGTCAACGGCCTTGGTTATGCGCCGGAAGCCTATCGGGTTTATCTGGAAGGCAGTGTCGCTTCGCATTTATTGGGTTTTGTGTCTTACGATAAAAGCGAGCGCAATCAAGAATTGGGCAAGCACGGCAGTTACGGTTTGGAGGGTTATTTTGACGATGAGCTGTTCGGTAAATACGGTTCGGTTAAATCGGAACGGGGCGCCGGCGGCCTGGTCATTGCCCAAGACCGGGAATACAAGGTTCAGCAGGACGGCTATGATTTGGTGCTGACCATTGACCGCAACGTTCAATTTTTCATTGACAAAGTCTTGCGCGAGGGCGGAGTAAAATACAACTCCGAGAGCGCCAGCATTTTGGTGCTCAACCCCGCGACCGGCGAGATTGTGGCCATGGCTTCGTGGCCGGATTTTGATCCCAACAAGTATAATGACGTCAAAGACAGCAATGTTTTTAACAATCCGATTATTTTTGACCAATACGAACCGGGTTCGGTTTTCAAAGCCGTCACCATGTCGGCCGCCTTGGACAAAGGCGCGGTTAAACCGGACACCGCTTATAACGACCCCGGGCAAATGATGATTGAAGGCTGGCCCAAACCCATTAAAAATTCCGATTACGACAGTTTCGGCGCGCACGGCCGAACCACTATGGTTCAGGTTTTGGAAAAATCCTTAAACACCGGTTCTATTTTTGCCATGAAGAGCGTCGGCGTGGCTACCTTTGCCGACTATGTTAAAAATTTCGGTTTTGGCGTTAAGACCGGCATTGAATTGGAAGGCGAGGCCTCGGGAAATATTGACAGCATCACGGCCAAGAAAGTGCGTCCCATTTCGGCGGCCAACGCCTCGTTCGGCCAAGGTATTTCCGTGACGCCTTTGCAGATGGCCATGGCTTTTGGCGCTTTAGCCAACGGCGGGAAATTAATGAAGCCCTATGTGGTTAAAGAAGTCAGAGACGGCAATACCAAGGTTATCAGTCAAGCCGAGCCCAGAGTGTTGAGGCAGGTTATCAGCGAGAGCACCTCGGCCTTGATTACCGGCATGCTGGTTAATGTGGTGGAGAAGGGCCACTCCAAACGGGCGCAAGTGGCCGGCTATTATATCGCCGGCAAGACCGGCACCGCGCAGGTGGCGGCCAAGGGCGGTTATGGCGACAAGCTCAATCATACTTTTGTCGGCTTTGCGCCGGTGGATAATCCCAGATTTGTTATTTTGGTAAAATTATACAACCCCCGAGGCTTCGAATTCGCCGAGGCCACCGCCGTGCCCTTAGCCCACCAAGTCATTGAATTTTTATTGAATTATTGGCAAGTCCCGAAAACCAGGTAATAGGTAATAGGTAGCAGGTAGTAGTTTCTGAATTTTACTATTACCTAATACCTACAACCTAATACCTAAAAAAGCGCCTTGCTTTTACTCCAATTTTGAACTAATATAAAGCACTGTTTAATAAGTATACTATGAAGCCAATCGCCCAATTTATCCTGAAAATATTAGCTAAAATAACGCTGGCCAAATATCGGCCGGAGATTATTGGCATTACCGGCAGCTTGGGCAAGACCAGCGCCAAGGAAGCCATTACCGCCGTTTTATCGGCTAAATTCAGCACCCGTTCCAGCATCAAGAATTACAATAACGAATTCGGCTTGCCTTTGACGATTTTGGGCCTTAAATCTCCCGGACGCTCCTTGACCGGCTGGCTGGGCGCGCTGGCGCGAGCCCTGGGCTTGATTATTTTTAAAGATAAAAGCTATCCCCAGATTTTAATTTTGGAAATGGGAGTGGATAAGCCGGGCGATATGGATTATTTAAATTCCATTATCAGCCCGCAAGTGGCGGTCCTAACCATGATCGGCGTTTCGCATTTGGAAAATTTCGGCACCCAGCTGAAATTGTCGGCCGAAAAGAAAAAGATTTTTGATAACTTGGACAAAGCGGGCTGGGCCATTGTCAACGTGGATAATGAAAAAATCAGGGAAATGATTCCCGACCTCAAGCACAAAACTTTGAGCTATGGCTTGGACGAGAGCGCCGATGTCCGAGCCATTAATGTGGTGTTTAAATTCCAAGAAGAGGACGCCGCGGGCGACCTTCTGGGCATTAATTTTAAAATCGCTTACAAAGATTCCTATATTCCCATGCTCTTGCCGCGCGCTATCAGCCAAGGGGCGATTTCAGCCGCCTTGGCCGGTTTTACCGTCGGCTTGGTCCACGACTTAAATCCC
>Ga0172379_10011834_pt1 | contig 10315 bp, 8 predicted proteins | sample GrowelOW334metaG_FD_119756 | JGI IMG/M metagenome (GOLD analysis project Ga0172379, IMG submission 119756) | Groundwater microbial communities from an aquifer near a municipal landfill in Southern Ontario, Canada - Groundwater well OW334 metaG | ecosystem: Environmental > Aquatic > Deep...
ACAGCTTTTGAAAAACGATCTTATTGAAGCCGTTATCGCTATGCCGTCAAAACTTTTCTACGGTGTCGGCATTCCGGTAGCGATTCTTATCTTTAACAAAAACAAACCGGAAAACCGTAAAAATAAAGTGCTGATCGTTGATGCCGAAAAAGACTATTCCGAAGGAAAAAATCAGAATTCGCTTCGTGTTCAGGATATCTCAAAAATCGTGAAAGCGTATGACAACTATACCGACATAGAGAAATTCGCGCGTATCGTTCCAGTTAAAGAAATCGCTGAAAACGAATATAACCTAAATGTCCGCCAATACATTGATTCTTCGGAAAAAGAAGAAGTGATTGATGTGAAAGAGGTTTGGAAAGAGATCAAGACGTTGGAAAAAGAACGCGAAGAGGTAGACGCAAAGGTCGCAGAATTTTTAAAGGAATTGAAATATTAAAAATATGTCGGTCTACCTCAAACAGAAACCCGATGTGGCCACTTTAGACTCTCTTGCTGATTTTATTTGTGGTGACGACAAAGATAAATATCCCGAATATCGTTCCTCGAGTTTTTTAACCCGCTTCTTTGAGAATATAAACATTAAAGCTTCACATGATGGAAGTACGCGGAAATGGTGGGTCCTTGATGTTTTAAAGCAACTTCCATTAACTAATTTGGAGAATGTTATTTTACGTCTTGTAGATATACGAGAATACAAAGGTGATCGGGTAAAGCTCGAAATGGCATCAAGAGCGATGAACGATATTATGTTTATGGAAAATATGAGAGTTGTTTTTAATGGAAAAGACCCTGCTCTTGTCTCTATCAAACAAAGCTCATCTCCGATAATCACTGTAAACGAAAAAAATACTAGCGATACAGAGGATATCTTTATTGAAAAAGAATTTAAAGATAATGATATCGCAATACTAGGGTTAGACTCCATCATTGAAGGCATTCTTAAAGAACGAATAAACGAGTCACGCCAATGCATTGCCCACAAAGCACCACTTTCATCGATATTCATGGCAGGGAGCACCCTTGAAGGCTTACTCCTTGGTGTAGCTAGTAAATACCCAAAGAAATTTAACGAGTCCAGTGCAAGTCCGAAAGATTCAAACGGCAAAGTTAAAGCATTTCAAGACTGGACGTTGGATAATTTTATCAATGTTGCCCACGAAACAGGTTTTCTTGGACTCGATGTTAAAAAGTTTAGTCATGTACTTAGAGATTTTCGTAATTACATTCATCCTTTTCAGCAAGCGTCTTCGAACTTTACACCAGATGAACACACCGCAAAAATCTGTTTACAGGTTCTAAATTCGGCTATAGCTGATTTAATAAAAGTATCTAAATAAATACATCAACTAAATGAACTCAAAAATACTTACAAAAGAAGAAAAAGAATTTTTAGAAAAAGTCACAGGACGACTTCTTGTGCCGATTAACGGAAGGCTACACATACCTGAAAAATATACAGTCATTCACTGTTCGCGATCCACAGGAGCTGGGTTCGATAATGTTAATTGGGATAGCTATATTTATCACATCCTTGTGGAAAGCGATAAGGGAAATTTTGAATTTTCCGAGGAGTTTCACGATTTTGCAAAATTACCAGATATTGCGTGGTCTCTCGCCGCTCACGTTTTTTCTTACCTTGATAATGACATGAAGGGCCCTCTTGCAGAAAATCTGTGGCCACAGGCAAATAAATGGCTACCTGACATGTCTAAATTTATTGACTAGAGATTCTTCGCAAGAAATAAACGTATTACTTTTTAATATATGAACGATAAAATATTATTGCAAGAAAATTTAATTTCTATAGAACCACTAACAGGTGGTTTTGAACATTTCTTATCGCCAATTGATAATAAAAGAATATTTTTTTCAGGTAGATTTGGTATTGGAAAAACTTTTTTTCTTAAGAATTTTTTTGAAACACGGGAAAAAACTTACGATTTATATCATCTTTTTCCTATTCGATATCAAATAGGCAGTAATGAGGACATCGTAGAATTATTAAAATACGACATCCTTCTCGAAATATTGAGCAAATATCCGGAAGCATTCTCAAACGACGCAAAAGAAAAAATATTTGATTGGGGATCTTTGTTTATGGCTTTTTGTAGAGAGAAAAGTTCTGTAAACGGTTTCCTGCAAATAGCCACTGGTGGAGTAGAAAAACTCTCAGCATTATCTCTTGACCCAATTACCCAAATTTCTAGTAGGCTCGGACGCCCGTTAAAAAACCTACTTGATGTAGATGCAGAATTTCAGAAATATAAAGCGAAGCGCACAGAAAACAATAAGGATATCATAGAAAAATTTATATCAGAGGTAAAGAAAAATGCAGATATCACAGCTACAAGTTATTTAGATTACCTTTTAAGTCAAAAAATTTCTGAATTAAAAGAGGAGAAAAAAAGTGTATTAATTCTTGATGATTTTGATCGTGTTGACCCTGAACATATTTTTAGAATTCTCAATGTTCTTTCGGCTCATTTTGATGGTGAGGATAATCGTTTTGGTTTTGATCATATCATTATTGTTGGCGATGTAAAAAACATAAAAAGTATATTTCATCACCGCTATGGGAACAATTCAGACTTTTGGGGATATTTTGATAAGTTTTTTACTATTCGACCCTATGAACTTGATAATAAAAAGGTCATTACTGAAAAAATCCCAAGTTTGGTGAAACAAATAAGATGTGAGGAGTCAGAACTTTCAGGAGCAATTGGTGAAAGTGGGTATATCAAACTATTACTCGCTGATGTTTTAACCAGAGCTACTTCGGCAGAACAACTTAACCTGAGACAGTTATATAAACCACTCAATCATCATTTTATCGAACTCAAAAAAGGTGTATTTAGCAAAAACTCAGTAGGAGATAATTTTCAACAAATATTAGATATTGGTATTAAGTTATTGATAGCGATTTTTGGTGGGGATAAAGAGGCCTTTGTTTTAGTTCTCGAAAAAATAAAACTTGATATCAAAGATACTGACAGAGAACATGCACCCTATGGTGCATATATCAGCTCAATGATTAGGAGAATTATAAAAGTTGAGACCAATGTGAGCACTAAATGGAAAGATTATTCTTTCGTTATTCCCAGCGATCCTCGTGTTGACCGCTTCAATGCCGAAGGAGGAGTTACTGCTGTTACAATGTTGTTTTACGATGTTTTGATTGAATATGTAAAACAATCGAAATATATAAAAAATAGTAATTGGGATTATGAAGAATAATTTAATTCAAAAAAATAGACTGGAAGGGTGGGAAAATCGACAGGTTAAAGACTGCTTTGGTAAAATAATAGGCGGGGGGACTCCTTCGCGTGTATTGCCGGAATATTGGAATGGCGATATTCCATGGGTTACAGTAAAAGATTTGCACGAAAAAATATACATTGACCGAGCACAGGAAAAAATCACAGAAAAAGGTCTGACTGCCAGTGCCTCTCATATGGTTCCAGCACAAAGTATTATTACATCAACACGGATGGGTGTGGGGCGGTTTTTTGTAAACAAAATACCCGTTGCGATTAATCAAGACATGAAAGGATTGGTTCCAAAAGTCGGGTGCGATACGATTTTTCTTTGTTTAGCTCTTTCCCAAAAAAAGAGAGAGTTGGAGGCGAAAGCAACAGGAACAACAGTAAAAGGAATAAAACAAGACGAACTTCTTTCTGTAAACTTACTTATCCCCCCTCTTCTCGAACAAAAGAAAATTGCCGAAATTTTGACGACTGTGGACTCTGAAATTCAGAAAACGGATGAAATAATTTTGCAAACTGAAAAACTCAAAAATGGATTAATGCACGAATTGTTAAGCAGTTATAATGGCAACCAAAAGACAAAATACAAACCAGTGTTTTTAAAAGATGTTATAAAAATAACCAACGGACAGGTTGACCCCAAAAAAACACCTTATAACAAAATGGCACTTATTGCGCCAAATCATATTGAAAGTAACTCTGGAAGAATAATAAAATATGAAACAGCAGAGGAGCAACAAGCGATAAGCGGCAAGTATTTGGTTAAAAAAGGAGATGTCGTTTATAGTAAAATTCGTCCTTACTTAAAGAAAGTTACGATTGCTACACGGGACTGTTTGTGTAGTGCTGACATGTATCCAATACAGGGGGTAGAAGACTTTTTAGACAATGAATTTCTTTTTCAAGTTCTATTAAGTGAGGATTTTACAAATTTTGCAAATAGTAATTCTGGTAGAACTGGAATTCCTAAAATCAACAGAGAAGAACTTGGAAAATATAATTTTCTGCTTCCGACTATCAGCGAGCAAAAGAAAATTTCTAATGTCCTTTCGGCCACTGATAATAAAATATCGGTCAACGAAATTTTAAAAGAAAAACTTACCACGCTAAAAAAAGGATTGATGTCGGATCTTTTGAGCGGAAAAGTGAGAGTAAAATCTGATATATAATCATGCAGTGGTTCCAAGACAGAGCGGAAAAAATCCTCGCACACAATTTTCATAGGTGGTATGGATTGGCTACTGCCGCCTTGTTAATCGCGGTCTTTTCGTTGTATTTTTATTCTCTTATTCCTTCCGGAAAAATCAGATTTCTATGGTATGCGATGGGTGTTGTCGTCGGTGAAATTCTTTTATGTTTTGTGTGGGCAATGCATAAATTCCGTTACCCAAAAAAGTCTAAAGATAAGCTGGGCATCATCATCGCTATACACACAGAAACATATCAAGATAAAAAATTCTTACATAAGGATTTTGTTTCTTCGTTTAAGGAAAAAATTTCTGATTTGAAATTGCCGTTTGATGTTTTGGTATTAAAAAATCATCAGGCAGAGAAAATCGAAACGGTTGAAGAAGCTGAGGCGATTTTACGAAACAGAAAATCGCATTTTATCGTTTGGGGTTCCGTAAAACGAAGACCTCATCAGTCAAAAGAGTGTTTCTTTTTTTCTCTGCGTGCAATGGTTGTTCATAGCCCCATACAGGAAGTACAAAAGACTATTCTGGTAAACGACTTCAATGCTCTATTGCCAAACAAGCTGATTTTTGAGCAAGGGTTGCAGTTGGAAGCGTTTGAGCTACGTGCTAATCAACTTGTTTCAGCTGTCGATTATATTACAGGACGTGCGGCTTTATTATCTGGTGATGTAAAAACCGCTCTGCAGTTACATGAATCATTATATAACGCGATTCAGCATGGCTATCAGTCTCTGGTGAGCCAGAAAGCTTTATCCAAAGTTATTTCAATCGAATATTCGTTACTTGCAGATATCGTATTTTTTAACGCAAAACAACAAATTTCTGAGGAGTTTATTCGGTTGAATCAAAATGCTTTAAAATATTGGGGAGAAAATTATAGCTCGTTGTTAAAGAAAGCTATTATCGAATTTAATAATGGCACAGGAAATCCAGGAGAGGCCTTGAAAATAATACAAAAAGCCCAAAAACATAGTGCGGGTAAGGAATGGCTTTACAGCAAGATTTTTCTTCATTTATGGATGAAGCAGTACAAAAAAGCATTAACCGAATGCGAGAGGGTCATTAGAAAAAATACGATTATCAGCGAGAAAACAACGCTGGATGTGTGTAGTTTTAATAAAGAAATACTGGTCAGATATCCAAATAAAGTTGAATTGAATTTTTGGCTGGGTTTTCTCTATTACAAGAAGCTTGATAATCCGAGTGAGGCAGATGTATACCTTCAAAAATTTATCGACGGCAGTGGCACGTCTATGGAACTACTAATTCAAAAAGCTAAAGAATATCAAACTGAAATAAAAAATAAAATCGGCTATTAATATATGAAATTTAACGAACAATACACGGTAGAAAATCATATCATCAAGTTTCTAAAAGAAACGCTGGGGTATGAATATATAAAGCCCGACGAATTTGCGAAGTTCCGCGAGTTTGAAAACGAGTATCTTATTACTCCGCTTTTGCTTGGTGCGATCAAAAAGATTAATTCTTGTGATGACGAAACGGCGGTTTCGGTTTTGCGAGAGGTGAAGAAACTTGATAATAACGAGGCGTTTTTGACGGTTCTTCGGAACGGTATAAATCTTAAAGATCCTGAAACGGGAAAAATGCGGGATTATCTGGTTGTCGATTTTGATAATCAAGAAAACAATCATTTTGTCGTTACCAATCAGTTCTATTTTGAGGGTAATTCGGAAAACATCCGCCCGGACATTTTGGTATTCTTGAACGGTATTCCTCTTGTAGATATTGAAGCAAAAAGCCCAACAGCATCAAGCAATGTGGATTATTCCAACGCGGTCGGACAGATGAAACGATATGAGCGAAACGCTTTCAAACTCTTTTGGCCAAATTGCTTTAACATCGCGACCGATGGATTGAAAACTGTATACGGAGCAACGTACGCGCCCGCGCAGTATTTTTTGGAGTGGCGAGATGAAGAACTTGAGAAATCTCTCGGTGGAAATCTTGAAATGACGCTTTCTGCTTTACTTGAGAAAAACCGTCTTTTGGATATTGTGCAGAATTTCATTCTTTTTGAAAAAGAGAAGGAGCGAACGATCAAGAAAATTGCTCGCTATCAACAATTTCGCGCAACTAATAAAATTGTTGAACGCGTGGTGAACGGCGAGAAAAAACGCGGGCTCATCTGGCACACGCAAGGATCAGGAAAATCGCTCACGATGTTTTTTACCGCATGGAAACTGCGTTTTGATAAAGCTCTCAAAAATCCGAAGGTCTTTATCTTGGTAGACCGCATTGATTTGGACGACCAAATTTTTGGGACGTTTGTGAATTGTGGAGGCAAGAATGTCATTCGTATTGATTCACGCGAGGATTTGGAAAAGAAAATAAAATCTCCGGAACGAGGAATTTTTATCTCTACTATTCAAAAATTCTCGGAACTTGGCAATTCCGTGGAAAATCTTGATGAAAATATTATCGTGCTTTCTGACGAAGCGCATCGAGATAACGAAGGTGTTTCGGCAATCAACGTGCGGAGTGCAATAAAAAACGCTTTCTTCTTCGGATTTACCGGAACACCGATTGATAAAATAACTTTAAACACCCACCGCAATTTTGGAGAAGAAGGAGAACGCTATCTTGATTATTATTCTATTCAGCAAGCTGTTGACGATGGCGCCACGCTTCCCGTTACCTACGAAGCACGGCTTTCAAAGTTCTTTATTGATGAGGAAAATCTGGACAAACAGTTTGATGATATGACCGCCGAACTCTCGGAAAAAGATAAAGACACGCTCTCTAAAAGATACGGCAAAAAAGAAGCTATCGTTAAACTTGATACGCGCATGATGGCGATTGCTCGCGATATTACCGAGCACTATCGTCTGTATGTTGAACCGAACGGTTTTAAGGCACAAATCGTTTGTTATGACCGCGAAGCAACGGCAAAATACAAAAAACTATTGGACGAGCTTATTCCGAAAGAATGGTCGGAGGTGGTATATTCTGCGGGCGACCCAAATACCGAGGCGGTGGAATTGCAGAAATACAATACGACAAAACCGAAACGCGAGAAAATCATCAACGAATTTAAGGATCCAAAAAGTCCGCTTCGTTTTCTTCTCGTGTGCGATATGCTTTTGACTGGTTTTGACGCTCCAGTGGAGCAGGTGATGTATTTGGATAAACCACTTTGGGATCATAATCTTTTGCAGGCGATTGCTCGCACGAACCGCGTGTATCCGAATAAGGGTGCGGGAAAAGTAATTGACTACTACGGCATTACAAAGAGTTTATACAAAGCTCTTAACTTTGATGAAAGCGTTGTTGATTCGGCAATGATAAATATAGACAAACTCAAAGAAGAATTTAAAGATGTTCTTAGTGAAATTATGGACTTGTTTGTCGGGATCAATATCGAAGATCCATCCATTGAGAACCTTCGCCGTTGTTTTAAGATCTTTGCAGAAAATCAAGAGAAACAGCAGTTTTTTCGCGAGAAATACAGTCGCTTGAAATTACTGTTTGAGATTTTGTCGCCTGATCCGTTTTTGAAAGAATACGTTCGCACTTTCGGCTGGCTTACGAGCGTCTATCTCGCTTTTGATAAAGAATTCGGTGTTAGGCAGTCTGATTCCGAACTTTTGGCGGAATACGGCGAAAAAGTAAAACTGCTTATTCAACAACAGGTTGACTACGAAGGAATTACGAAGAATTTTCGGGAACTCAATGTGAACGACTTGTATACCTTGGAAAGGTTGAACAAAATGGACGACGAGGAGAAAGCCCTCAATCTTGAGAAAATGCTCAAGCAGGAAATTTCCATTAATGTTGATACCAATCCGGCATACAAAAAATTCAGCGAACGACTTGTATCAATCCGCAAGGAATTTGAACAGCATCAGATTGACCTTTCAGAAAGAATTAAAAGATATCAGGAATTGATGGAGGATATAAAGAAAAAAGGAGACGAAGCGAAAGAACTCGGGTATTCTCTCAAGGAATACGGTTTGTATGTTATCTCACAGGAATATATTGAAGGAGACACGGATATCGTTCGTGAGTTTATTCAAGACATGACGAAACGACTTGTTGATATCCTTGATGAGGGGTGGCAAGAATCATCCAAACGAGATGAATTTTTGAAGGAAGCAAAACGGATTATTCAGGAACTAATTTTGAAGGAATATAAAGACCGAGTTAAAGTTGCAGAATTTCATAAATATCTGAATCGCTTGATTGATATCATCATTAAGAAATTCTAGCATGAAAAAAGAGATCGCTCTCCAAAACAAAAAAATCTCTTACACGCTTCGTCAAAGCAAGCGGGCAAGACGTATGCGCCTTGCTGTGTATTGCGATGGCTCTATTGTCGTAACCGCTCCTTTTGATTTGAAAGAAACCACCATTGAGCGATATTTGCGGGAAAAAACAGATTGGCTTTTTGGAAAGATTTCGTTTTTTAAGCAATTCAAAGGACAGGCTGCAACAAAGTACAGTCACACGGATTATTTGAAATACAAAGAAGAAGCATATGCGCTCGCCGTCAAAAAAGTGAAACATTTCAATAAAATCTACGGTTATAGATTCAACAGCATCAATATCAAAAACCAAAAGACCCGTTGGGGTAGCTGTTCAAAAAAAGGAAACCTTAATTTCAATTACAAAATCGCCCTTTTACCGAGTAGACTTTCCGACTATATTATTGTTCACGAATTGTGTCATCTCGGGCAGTTTAATCACTCACCAAAATTTTGGAATCTCGTCGCAAAGGCGATTCCAGATTATTCACAGATAAAAAATGAAATAAAGAAAAGCGGAGCTAGCTTTTATTAATTTATGGCAAAGAAAATTTTAGGTTATTTCGGGACACCGATATATTTATATGTTCTAACTGTAGTTACATACTATGGTTATAATTCAAACTTCGGTATTCCAAGCAACTATCTGGAATTTTCTGTCGTAACGCCGATTATTTTCTTTTTTGATATATCACGGGGGATATTGGAGTTTTGCAAAACGTTAAACGCTTGGGCGTGGATCGGGATTCTTGTCGCGACCATCTCCTTCTTGATAGTGCTGTCACTACATAGCGCGATTCGATGGATTGCTCTCGTTGTTTTTGTTATTTTTTTGGTGAGGCTTCCTTTTGGTTTTTATGGTTTCGGAGAATTTATTGCAAAATCGACGACCTCATACTATACACTACCGTCCGACTGCATCCCCGGGGCGACCGAAAAAACATACATCGCACCAACCCTATTTGGGGGGAAAGCAATCTTTGTCCCAATTGATACAGATACGAAAAAAATCAAGAACGGACTCTTAGTAAGAGAGGTAACCGATTTAACCTGCCAACTTGAGAAAAGAGAAATAGGAAAAATTTCTAGATAGTAACCGGGGCCCCATTCTTCTTAAAATCATTGGTCTAATTCGTATTTGTACCCCGCACTCAACTAACAACGCGCGGGGGGTTGTTTTGTGGTAAAATTAATTTATCAAGGAAAATAGGTTTTTTCAAAAAAAGCATGGCAAACGCGCTGAAATATTTGGTATAATTAAATAAACTTAAAATTATTTATAAAAAATATCAATGCTTGAAAAGTATAAAAAAATGATTTATCCAGTTATCGCTTTCGGTGTAATTATCTTCCTTTGGTCTCTCTGGGGATTTTTTGGTTCTCGGGTGGAGCAAGCGGACTATACCGTGGTGAAGAAAATGAACGGCTACGAAATACGGGAATACCCGGCGCATATTGTGGCGCAGACGACCGTAAAAGGCTCTTTGGGTGAATCGTTGAATAACGGTTTTAGCATTGTGGCGGGGTATATATTCGGCGGAAATACCAAGAAAGAAAACATTTCCATGACCGCGCCCGTAATCGAGCA
>Ga0172379_10011835_pt1 | contig 10315 bp, 6 predicted proteins | sample GrowelOW334metaG_FD_119756 | JGI IMG/M metagenome (GOLD analysis project Ga0172379, IMG submission 119756) | Groundwater microbial communities from an aquifer near a municipal landfill in Southern Ontario, Canada - Groundwater well OW334 metaG | ecosystem: Environmental > Aquatic > Deep...
AATAACCTTTACTAACAGGTATATACTTAAGATAAATCGCGCATGAAGATTGAGATCAAAGGACTCAACAAAGTCTACCCAAATGGCAATCACGCAATTAAGGATGTAAACATGACCATCGAGAGCGGCATGTTCGGCTTGCTCGGACCAAATGGCGCCGGAAAATCAACCTTGATGAGAATCCTGGTTACCTTAATGAAACCCTCCTCCGGACAAGTTCTTGTTAATGGATTGGATTTGATGAAAGACCGCAAAGAGATCCGTTCGATGCTTGGCTACCTGCCACAGGATTTTCGTTTCTTCACCAAATTAAAGACCTACGAATTTCTCGATTATGCAGCCCGCCTCGCCGGACTAACAAACACAAAAATCAGAAACAACACCGTAGAAAAAATGCTTGAGGAGGTTGGACTTTATGAAGCCCGTAACCGATTTGCCAACAACCTCTCGGGTGGTATGAAACGCCGTCTGGGTATTGCACAGGCATTGATCGGGGACCCTAAACTTATTATAGTTGATGAGCCTACCACCGGTCTTGACCCGGAAGAACGGATCCGTTTCAGGAACCTGCTTACCAGGGTAAGCGACACAGATGTGATTATCATCCTCTCTACCCACATTGTTGGTGATATCTCCAGTACCTGTACCGATATGGCGCTGATGAACAAGGGTATACTCTCTTACAAAGGATCACCCGAGCACCTGATAGAACTGGCCAGGAACAATGTCTGGAAAATTACGGCCACAGAGACTGAATATTTTGAGATTCAGGAAAAATACCCGATCATCTCTTCGATTCCTTCGGATGAAGGCTGGGAGGTTCAGGTGGTTTCCAGGGAGATCAACGGCTACCTGGGCGAGCGCATTGAACCAAACCTGGAACACGCGTACGTCAATTTTATGGAAAATGAGCTCAACCAGAAATGGATCGAGATTTGATCTGAAATATCTAATATTACCTGAAAATGAGAGCAATTCACAACATCATAGGCGTAGCAAAATACGAGTCCATCACGCTTTTCCGAAGCTGGTTCTTCCGTATCTTTTCCATCTTGTCCCTGGTCTTTGTCTTTTTTTACAATTTCGGAACTCAATCTGGGGTTGTAGGATGGCCAAACGGTGATATGATCGCACTGCCTTCGATGATCCCTTTCACAAACCTGTATATCATCAATTTGGCGCAGGCTGTTATCGCGGTCTTTCTGGCCTCCGAATTCTTAAAGCAGGACAAGAAGCTGGATACAACCGAAGTGGTTTACATGCGTTCCATCACCAATGCGGATTATGTCATTGGCAAAACACTCGGCAATATCTGGGTTTTTGTGATGCTGAATGCCATCGCACTGGGAATGGTGGCCGTTTTTAACATTTCATCTCCATACACTAGGTTCAATTTTCTGCCTTACATCTACTATTTTTTGTTAGTCAGTATCCCGACGCTGATTTTCATCATGGGATTCTCTTTCTTCCTGATGTCTGTAATTAAAAATCAAGCCGTTACATTCCTGGTATTACTTGGTTATATCGCTGCAACACTGTTCTATTTGCAGAATAAATACCACTACATCTTTGATTACATGTCATTTAAGTTACCAATGTCCTGGTCTGAGATGGTTGGATTCGGCAATATAAAAGAGATTCTGATTCACCGGGGGATCTACTTATTTTTGGGACTTGGGTTTATTTGTCTCACCATATTGCTGTTAAAAAGACTATCCCAATCGAAATTTGTCAGGGAGGTTGTCATGGGCTTTTCCGTCGTATTCCTGGGTGCTGGTCTTTTTCTTGGTTTCATTTACATCATGAACATCAACAAAGAGGAGAATCACCGCAAGGAGATGGTGACATTGAACGATCATTATGCCAATCTTAAGGTTGTTCAGGTACAATCCTGTCAAATAGAGCTTGAGCATTTGGGAGACCAGATTTCAGCCACTGCTGCGTTGCGTGTAAAAAACACAGATAAAGAGGCCATCAATGAGTTTGTGCTTACACTGAATCCTGGACTCGATGTTGTCAAGCTCACCGGCGCCGGCTTTACCAGGGAGTTGCAACTCATTAAAGTTAGACCCGACAGGTCCATACAGCCCGGCGACTCTCTGCAAATATCCATCCAATACAAAGGGACCATCGATGAATCTTTCTGTTACCTCGATCAGACTCCTTTGCAACTCGAGAATTGGAAAAACAATTCGGGAGGTGTAAACGATAAGAAACATGCGTTTATCACCCCAACTTACCTTCTTTTAACCCCTGAGACAAAATGGTATCCTACGGCAGGCATCAGTTATTCTTCCAAAGGGCTCAACTGGCTGGCAACCCAATTTTCAAACTACAAGCTTAGTGTAAAGGCGGCAAAAGGTCTGACCGTCCTGTCACAAGGGAAGAAAACGGAGGAGTCCAATGGTACTACCGTATTTATTCCGGAACAGCCATTGACCCAAATATCAGTAGTAGCCGGAAATTATCAAACCCGTTCCCTTCAGGTTGATAAAGTGAACTACACATTGAGTTTCTTTAAGGGACACAACAGTTTTGATGAATATTTCAAGGTTCTTGGTGACTCAGCCGTTCCCGTGATCCGTGACCTGAAGAAGACCTGGGAGATCAAGATTCGGAGGGAATATCCATATGCGCGGCTTCAACTGATCGAAATCCCCGTTCAGTTCTGCTCTTTCAACCATGCCTGGAGTAGCGCGGGCGAACAAGTGCAACCAGAAACTGTCTATCTGCCCGAAGGTGGATTCAAGTTGTCAGGCGCGAATTTTGCCCAGGCGAAAAAATTTGCCCAGAACAACGCGCGGGAGCACAACGAGACCATCTCACCCCGCGAAACTGAGGCCAATTACCTGAAAAGGTTCATCAATGAAACCTTTTTCAATAGCAAAGTCAACCAGATGGGCTTTAGAGGCATCCGTATCGGGGGCGGGGGTCCGAATGTAAATTTTGCTGCCGATGTTCTCAACCCCTATTTTATCTTTCCCAACTATTACAATTACATCAATTACATCTCATCGGCTTCGTATCCAATCACCAACCGCGTAGTTGAATCCTACCTCTCCAGAAGCGCTACAGACGGAGGCAACAACTTCATGCGCAACATGATGGGACTGTCGGGCGATGAAAAGGGAAATATTGCACTTCAAAGTAAATCATTTGCCGATATCCTTGAGAAGCAGGAAGATAAAGACGTTTTGAACAATGTGATCCAAACCAAAAGCGGTTTCCTTTTTGCTTTGATGAAAGGGGCCGTTGGCCCCGAAAAATTTGAAGATTTCATCAGGGGATTCCTTGAGGAGCGAAAATTCAGGACAATCCCCGTCGAGGAGCTCAACACGGAGATGCGAAACAGTTTCAAACTTGATTTGGATCAGTATCTGCCAAAATGGTATACTTCAGTCGCGCTTCCAGGGTATATCCTCATTGATACGAAGGCCTTCAAAATTCAGAAAGACGACCAGATAAAATCAGTGGTGGCATTCACACTAACCAATACGGAAAATATCGCTGGAGCCATCACAGTAACCTTCCGGTTAGGTGGAATGGGTGGAGGCGGCGGCCGCAGAATGATGATGGGTGGCGGCGGTAACGACGACAACATCGAAAAGACTATTGTGATCGGCGCCAAAGAGTCGAAACGTCTGACTTTCCTGCTGAACAGGGATCCCCGCTCGATGACCATCAATACGTATGCATCCCACAATCTGCCTTCGACCATATCGCAACGGTTCGACAAGCTCGAAATTGACCCAAAAGGAGAAGGATCTGACAAAGAGGAGGTAATTCCCTACACGAATGGCGATGAACCGTCGGAAATTATTGTGGATACCGAAGATCCCGGATTCAGGCTGGTTCAACCAATATCCAAAAGCTTCATCAAACGGATATTTACCCGGGATGTTCAGGAAGATGACCTCAAATACAAGGGGATGAACATGTGGAATCCGCAGGTCGAGTGGACGCTTACCACCAACGAACAATTTTACGGAAAACAGATTCGCTCTGCATACTATTGCAAAGGTGGAACTGGCGAAAGAAAGGCTATCTGGAGTGTTCCTATCAAAGAGGGAGGCTATTACAAGATTTGGGCTTACATACCCAAAATTAGGTTCGGATGGAACAGGGAAGGCAACCAGCCCGAGGAAACATACAATTTCAATGTGATCCACGATGATGGCGCCGATCATCCCGTCTTGAAACCCGATAACAGGGAGAGTACCTGGGTTGAGATGGGCACCTACCATTTCTCATCTGATTCTGCAAGAATTGAGCTGACCAACAATACCAAAGCCCGTATTATATATGCAGATGCCATTAAACTTGTCAAAGAACGTTAACACCATTATCCATACAATGAAATGAGCATGATCGTAAGTCATCACAAAGATGATAGTAAGCCATGCGAATTCCATGTGACCTTTTAAAAACAAATTATTAACACATGAAATAGCCATGAGTGAATATACACACCAACCGAAAATGATTATGTGGGTATTCCATTTGGCCATTAAAAAACAAAATATAAACAAATGAAAAAAATAACAACAATTCTATCTTTCTTAAGTCTGCTTCTGATTTTTCAGTCTGAATCTCAGGGGCAAACAATACTCACACTTGAAAAAGCGATGGAGATCGCTGTGACGAACAGCCCAAGCATTCAGAGTACGATCCTCAACCTTGAAAGAACAACTGAATCGCTGAATGCCCAGCGCGCTGCATTAAAATCGAAATTTGCTTTGAATGTAGCGCCGATCGATTACAGCAACAGCCGTAAATTTGATAGCAGAACCTCACAATGGTTTACAAATGAGATTATTAACTCATCTGGCACATTCAGGGTAGATCAGCCATTCTTGCCTACTGATGGGAAAATATCACTTATTAATACATTTGGCTGGCAATCCAATACCTCAGATGCATTGGGTACTTCCAATACCAACGAAGCTTTTTACAACAACCTTTATTTGGCCCTCACACAGCCTTTGTTCACCTACAACCGAACAAAATGGACCCTTAAAACCCTCGAACTGGACAATGAAAATGCCATGTTGGGCTATGCCATTCAAAGGCTGGCATTGGAAAAAACTGTCACCCAATACTTTTACAATGTCTACATGGCTCAGATGAGTCTTACCATCAAAGAAGAGGAGAACCTGAATACCCAAAAAAGTTTCGAGATCATTAAAAATAAGGTAGATGCAGGTCTTGCTGCCAAGGAACAACTGTTTCAGGCCGAGGTTAACCTCGAAACCTCCAAATCAAGCAAGGCATCCGCCCGCGTCCAACTGGAGAATATCAAAGATCAGTTCAAACAGTACATCGGGATGGACATCTTCGAGGAGATCGCGGTGATGACAGATGTTGCAGTAACACCTATCGTGGTTGATGGCAAAAAGGCTATCGAGCATGGACTTGCCAGTCGCATGGAACTTCGCCAAAGAGAGATTAGTATCGAAAATTCTCAGTTTGATCTCATCCAGGTAAAATCGATGAACGAATTCAGGGGTGATATGGCGCTTTCAATCGGACTCTCAGGAGATGATCCGACATTAAGCCAGATTTACGACAAACCGACAAAAAGTCCGAAGATTAGTCTCTCTTTTAATATTCCGATTTTCGACTGGGGCCAGCGTGCTGCGCAAATAAGGGCGCAACAAGCGGTGATCAATACCCAAAAACTCAATTATTCCAACCAAAATAAGCAGATCACGGTCGATATCAGGCAGGTTATCCGAAACCTGAGCAATCTTCAGGATCAGATATCAATTGCCATCAAGAACCAGACCAACTCCCAACTCACATACGACATCAACCTCGAGCGGTTTAAAAACGGTGACTTGACAAGTATGGACCTGAACCTGTTTCAGGTGCAGTTGTCGAGCAACAAAATGGCCTACGCACAGGCACTGATCAATTATAAGCTGGAACTACTCAATCTTAAAATTCAGTCGCTCTTCGACTTTACAACAAATCAGCCTGTCATTCCGGAACAATATATTAAAGCAATCCAAAAGAAATAATTAATCAACGATAATTTAAAGAAAATGAAAATCAATAAAATGTGGAGATTTCTCCTCGTCCTTCCGGTTCTGGCCTCTTGCGGGAACCAACAAAGTCAGATTCAAAATGACATCGCAGTACCCGTCTCCGTAATTGATGTAAAAAAAGGCCCTATTGTTCAGTACATCAACAGCACCGGAACAGCCAATGCAGCAAGTCAGGTAGTATTGGCTACCGAGATGGCCGGAAACTACAACCTGCTTGTCAATCCAAAAACAGGACGTGAATTCAAACTGGGCGACCAGGTAGAGAAGGGTCAGGTCATTGTAAGGCTTGATAATCCTGAATACATCAACAACCTCAACTTTGATACCAAGAAACTAAATTTTGAAATCGCAGGTCTCGAAGATGAGAAGCAAAAATCACTTTACGAAAAAGGAGGAGTTACCTACCGGGAATTAAAAAATGCAGAAGTTGCACTGGCCCAGGCCAAAACAACCTTTGAGGATGCCAAGATTCAGCAGCAAAAAACAGAGGTAAAAGCACAGTTTCGCGGTATTATCGTTAATATTCCTGAAATTACCAACGGTACCCGCATCACAGCAAATACCAGTGTAATCACCCTGATGGATTATAGCAAACTAATCATGGATGTTAACCTTCCCGAAAAATATCTGACTACCATTAAATTAGGTCAGGAAGTGAACATCACCAACTATACCATGCCGAACGATACCTTGAAAGCCCAGATCAGCGAACTCTCTCCGGTCATCAGCACTGAAACACGCACTTTTATGGGAAAAATGACCATTAACAATCCCGAATTGAAACTGCGTCCCGGTATGTTTGTCAAGGCTGACATCGAAATTGCCAGAAAAGACAGCGCAATCGTTATTCCTAAAGAGATCATCGTGGCTGGTGGAAGGGGAAAAACAGTCTTTATCGTTGACCGAGGCGCAGCACAGCGCAGAACCATTACAACGGGTCTGGAAAACGAGAAATATGTAGAGGTTGTCGAAGGTATCAAAGCCAATACCCGTTTAGTCGTCAAAGGTTTTGAAACCCTCAGGGATCAGTCAAAAGTTAAGATCGTCAAATAGTTGATCTGCCGGCTGGCAGACTAAATACTAAAAATAATTTCCGAATGAAGAAATTGACAAATTTTGCAGTCAATTATCCGGTCACCATTTTGATGGTGGTGCTGGGGGTACTGCTACTTGGTGTCATCTCCTATCAAAAGCTGGGGATCGATCTTTTCCCTGACCTGAACTCGCCCCGGATTTTCGTTGAAATCAAGGCGGGTGAGAGACCACCGGAAGAGATGGAAAAACTCTACGTATCCAACATCGAAGCCATTGCTACCCGTCAGAGCGGCGTACTGGATGTCTCTTCCATATCCAAAACCGGATCGGCGCAAATCACGGTCGAATATGCCTGGAACAAGGACATGGATGAGGCTTTCCTGGATCTCCAAAAAGCTTTAACCGCCTATTCCCAGAACAGTCAGATCACTGAATTGACCATTACCCAGCATGATCCGAACACCAAGCCTGCCATGATTGTAGGTATGTCCCACACCAGTATCAAAGACATGAACGAGTTGCGGAAAGTGGCCGAAAACTACATCCGCAACGAATTGGTCCGGATCGAAGGTGTCGCACAGGTTGAACTGAGTGGCGTCGAAACCAACGAAGTACGCATCGACACGGATCCCTACTCTTTGGAATCTTACAATTTAACGGTCGATCAGCTCTCCCAAAAGATACAATCCTACAACAGAAGTATATCCGGTGGAACAATCACCGAAACAGGATTACAATATGTGGTAAAAGGTGTGAGTCTCTTGCAGCAGAAGGAGGACTTCGAGAACCTGATTGTTGGTTACAAAGCCACCGTAGCCGGAAGCACTACTGCCGAAAAGGCCCCTACCTTTCTAAAGGATGTTGCCCGGGTCAGTTTTGAGAACAAAGAACCGGTTAACATTGTGCGAATCAACGGAGAACGATGCATCGCCCTCGCCATTTACAAGGAGACCAAGTACAACACGGTAAAGGCCGTTGAAGAGATCAACAAAACTTTGGCCACCATCGAAAAAGCATTACCGGGATACAAATTCACGGTAGTTTCCAACCAGGGTACCTTTATCAAAAGTGCTGTGGAGGAGGTGAAAAATACCATGTATTTTGGTATTATACTGGCGGTGATCATCCTCTTCCTTTTCCTCAGGCGTATTGGTACGACCTTGATTGTCAGTTTGTCCATTCCGATTTCCATTGTGGCAACTTTCAATCTTATGTACTTCAACGGACTCTCACTCAATATCATGACACTTGGCGGGTTAGCGTTGGGAGCAGGGATGCTGGTCGACAATGCCATTGTCGTCATGGAAAATATCTTCCGAAACCACGAGAACGGAATGTCTGCCAAAGATGCGGCCATTGTTGGTACCGCTGAAGTTGGAGGGGCCATTACGGCCGCTACCCTCACACACATCGTGGTCTTCCTGCCTATCATCTACATGCATGGTGCATCCGGCGCCCTCTTCAAAGATCAAGCCTGGACCGTAGCGTTTTCGCTGGTTTCGTCGCTGTTCGTGGCCATTTTCCTGATTCCTATGATGTACCATCGTTTTTTCATGAACAAGAAAAGGGCCTCCATCTCCATCCAAAAGAAAACAGGATACAGCGACTTTCTGACCAGAATTTTGCCTCATCGCTGGAACATCATCATCGCCTCAATGGTTTTGTTTGGCCTCTCACTCTTCCTTATTCCAGGAATCGGAAGTGAATTTATGCCAAAAAGTGAAAGCAAAGAGTTTACCATCAATCTGAAAATGAAAGAAGGTACGACACTCATACGCACTTCTGAAGCTTCTGCCTCCATCGAAGGGATGGTCAGGGAATTGCTTGGCGACAATTTGGGTGCAATTTATACCAGAATTGGGCCTTCTACAGGAATGTCAACCAGCGATCAATCTATTTTTGAAGGTGACAACACAGCAGAATTAAAGGTGATATTGAAACCAAATAACAATATCAGCTCTTCTAAAGTTGTCGCCGCTATCGCCGGATGGTACGCCGAAAATCCGGAGATGGAGGTCAGTTTTGCCCAGGAAGAGACAGCCTTGCAGAGTATACTGGGGAACAGCGAAGCTCCTGTTGTGGTTGAAGTCAGAGGCGACGACCTTGCCGTGCTTGACACTTTGACACACAATGTGAAAAAGGTTGTTCAGGATATTCCGGGAATGTACAATTTCACTACGAACATGGACCAGGGATACCCCGAAGTTAATGTGATGGTAGATCGCTTCAGGGCAGGCACCTACAATTTGGCTGTTAGCGACATCGTAACACAAGTAACAGCCAAGCTGACCGGCCAAACAGTCGGTCAGTTTGACAAAAACGGAGAGTTGCGCGACATTACCATTCACCTTCCCAAACTGGGATTGTCAGAACTGGGCGATGTGATCATTCGCAATGGCACGCAAGTGATCAGACTGGGCGAAGTTGCCACCTTGAAACAGGCAATGGCGCCAAAGGAAATTTACCACAGTAATCAGATCCGCGTGGGAAAGGTTATGGCCGAGCTTCAAAAAGGTGCCTCATTGGATAAGATCTCCACTGAGATACAGACAAAAATATCCGCCATCAACCTTCCAACCGACTACCGGTTTAAGATTGCCGGTGAAGAGCAAAAAAGACTGGAGTCATGGGGCAATTTGAAATTTGCGCTATTACTATCTATCGCATTGGTATACATGGTTTTGGCCGCAAAGTTTGAGTCATTGATTCATCCTTTTGTCATCCTTCTTTCCATCCCTTTTGCCATAGTCGGAACGATCATACTCTTTTATATTCTTGGTCAAAGCTTCAACATGATGGCGCTGATAGGAATCATTATGCTGGGTGGTATTGCGGTAAACGACTCCATCATCTTAGTCGACCGTATCAACCAGCTCAGCGAGTTAGGGATGGAGAAACGCGCAGCGATTGCTCAGGCAGGTCAGCAAAGGTTACGTCCTATACTGATGATGAGTATCATCACCATCTTCGCTTTGGTACCGCTTACCATCGGTTTCGGCGACAGCGCCGCGCTAAGGGCGCCGATGGCCCTGGCAGTTATTGGCGGTATGGTTACCAGCACTTTACTCACACTGTTGGTGATCCCATGCGTTTATGATCTGCTGACGAGTAATAAACCCATCGAACAGGACATTTAAACAAACAACTCTCAACGGATGGACTTCATTATAAAAAGAAAAGTATTGATCAGCATGCTCTTCCTCGGGCTAAGCATGTTGGGATACGTCTCGTGG
>Ga0172379_10011836_pt1 | contig 10314 bp, 7 predicted proteins | sample GrowelOW334metaG_FD_119756 | JGI IMG/M metagenome (GOLD analysis project Ga0172379, IMG submission 119756) | Groundwater microbial communities from an aquifer near a municipal landfill in Southern Ontario, Canada - Groundwater well OW334 metaG | ecosystem: Environmental > Aquatic > Deep...
ACAGAAATTCCTGAATCCACAATTCCGGAAAGTTTTAAAGTCTTGGTTAGAGAATTAAATTCATTAGGATTGGCCGTAGATCCCAGAGGTGCGGTTGTTGCCAAAGAGGAAATCGCTGAAGTTACCGAAGGAACAGAACTGGCTCAGGCATCCGGAGCCGAAGTTGTTGCAACGAAGGAATTAACGGAAGATAAAGGTCCCATGGAAGTTGAGGAGATTATAAACTAAAATATCAGATTCATATGGAACAATTAGCTGATTTAAAAAACCTGACAGATTTTAAAAGCTTACTTATAAGGCTTGCCTCTCCAGAGGAAATTCGTGCGTGGTCTCGTGGCGAAATTACTAAACCTGAAACTATTAACTATAGAACTCTCAAACCTGAAAAAGATGGTCTTTTTGATGAAAGAATTTTTGGTCCCACGAAGGATTGGGAATGTTATTGCGGAAAATATAAAAGGATTAGGTACAAAGGTGTAATTTGCGACAAATGCGGAGTTGAGGTTACAGAAAGTAGGGTTAGACGTGAACGTATGGGACATATCACTCTGGCTACCCCCGTTGCACACGTATGGTTTTTCAAAGGTGCTCCTAGTAAAATTTCCCTCCTTTTAGGGGTAGCTCCAAGAGGTGTTGAGCAGGTAATTTATTTTGCCAGATATCTTGTAACCGAAGTCGATGAAGACGGTAGAAAACAGGCAATCAAGAATATTCAGGAAGCAAAAGAAGAAAACCTCACGGAAATAGCCGAAAATTTTAAATCAAAACGTGATGCTTTAAAACTTGAAGAAAATGAGGCAAAAGAAAAAGTAACTACTAAAATTAAAGATAAAGAACAAGCCTCTCTGGCAATGGCGGAAATTGAACTAAATTTAAGGAAAAAAGAAGCTGCAATAAGTGATGAAGAAAAAAGCACAGTTGAGAGAACAAGCCAGCTTTTTGACAATTTGGCAATTGTTATTAAAGGACTTCGTACTTTAAGCATCTTAAGTGAAGAGGAATTTGATGAACTTTACGAACATGAAGCTACAGATTTCTTCACTGCCAAAATGGGTGCAGATGCCGTGATTGAGGCTATTAGCAAAGTAAATCTTGAAGAAGTATCAAAATCTCTCCGTGAAGAAATAAATGCTACAAAAGGTGGAAGTTCAAAATATATAAAAATTGTTAAAAGACTTAAGCTGGTTGATGGTCTTAGACGAGCCAAAATAAACCCATCTTGGATGATTTTAAAGGTTTTGCCGGTACTTCCGCCGGACCTACGTCCGATGGTTCAACTTTCCGGAGGACGTTTTGCTACAAGCGATCTAAATGATCTTTATAGAAGAGTTATTAATAGGAACAATCGCTTAAAGCACCTTATTGGTTTGGGTGCTCCTGAAATAATTCTCAGAAACGAAAAAAGAATGTTGCAGGAAGCTGTGGATTCATTAATCGACGCTTCCCAAAGAAAGGCAACAAGAAAAAGTCGTGGCAGACAACCTCTAAGATCTCTTAGTGACATGCTTCGTGGAAAGCAGGGAAGATTTAGACAAAATCTTTTGGGTAAGCGTGTCGATTATTCCGGACGTTCTGTTATTATTGTCGGACCTGAACTAAAGCTTACTCAGTGTGGTCTTCCAAAAGATATGGCTCTTGAAATGTTTAAGCCATTTGTTTTAAGAGAAATGATTGCTCGCGGAATTGCTCCTAATGTAAAAAGTGCCAAAAACATGCTTGATAGACGTCCTCCCGAAGTTTTTGATATTTTGGAGGAAATTACTAAAGACCACCCCGTACTTTTGAACCGTGCCCCCACGCTTCATAAGTTATCTATTCAGTCTTTCTATCCGGTTCTTATCGAGGGTAGTGCTATAAGACTTCATCCAGCAGTTTGTAGTGGATTTAATGCTGATTTTGATGGAGACCAAATGGCTGTTCATGTACCACTTTCTGAAAAGGCAATTGAAGAAGCTAAAACATTAATGCTTCCGACCAACAATTTACTTAAACCTAGTGATGGTGGCCCGGCAGCTACACCATCCAGTAAAGAAATCGCACTAGGAGCTTTTTATCTTACATCCATTGATACCAGACTTGAAGCCTGCCAAACCATTTTTTCTGATAAAGAAGAGGCGATTTTTGCTCAGCAAGCCAGGAAAATTGAGATTAGACAAGGAATCAAAGTTAGAATTGGAAAAGAAATTATTGAAACAACAGTTGGCAGACTTCTTTTCAATGAAGTTTTACCTGAAAATTTTGAATTTATAAACGAATCGGTCACCTCATCTGTCATAAAATCCCTGTTCGTTAAAGCTTATTCAACAGTTTCAAGAGAAAGAGTAACTCAATTGGTTGATGATGTTAAAGATTTGGGATTTTTTGGAGGTACAATTTCCGGAATATCTTTTGGTATATTTGATGCAAAAGTTTTTCCTGGAAAAGCCAAGGTATTGGAAGAAGCAGATAAAAAAGTATCCGAAATAGAAGACAATTTCAATCAAGGTCTTATCACGGCAGAAGAGAAAAGACGTCTATCACAAGAAGTCTGGATAGATGTCTCAGAAGATTTAGCTGATAAAACATGGAATGAAATGGAACCAACAAACCCGATCCGTGTTGTGATTGATGCCAAAGTTGGCCGTGCTTCAAGAGATCAGGTTAAACAGCTTGCAGCTATTCGTGGATTGGTAGTCGACCCTATGGGTAAGATAGTCGAGCTTCCCATTAAAAGCAACTTTAGAGAAGGTTTATCGGTTTTTGAATACGTTACCTCATCCCGTGGATCCAGAAAAGGTTTAACTGATACAGCCATTAAAACTGCCGATGCCGGCTATTTAACAAGGAGATTGGTGGATGTTGCTCATGATCTTATTGTCAGACTTGAAGATTGTGGAACTAAAAATGGTTATGAAATTAAGAAAGATATAAGGCCATCGGTTTTTGCGGCCAGGATTTTTGGAAGGTTTGTAGCCAAAGATGTTGTTGGAAAAGACGGTAAAAAAATTCTTGTGCCGGCCGGGGAAATTATTGATGAAGTAACATCGAAGAAAATCGATGAAGCTGGTGTTGATTCAGTAGTTGTTAGATCCACATTGACATGTCAGGCTAGGCATGGGGTTTGTGTAAAATGTTACGGATGGGATCTTGGAAATAAATCCTTGGTGGAAATCGGAACGCCTGTTGGGGTCGTGGCTGCTCAGTCAATTGGAGAGCCAGGAACTCAACTTACACTTCGTACTAAACACGCCGCAGGAGTAGTTGGAGTTGACGTTACACAGGGCCTTCCGCGTGTTGAGGAATTAGTTGAAGCCAGACTTCCCAAGGTCGTTTCAGCGCTTTCAGAGATTGCAGGCAAAACCAGAATTTCAGAAACGGATGAAGGTTGGAAAGTTACGGTAACATCCAAGGGAACACCCAAAGAAGAGAAGGAATATATTATTCCCAAGACATTAGAGTTGGCGGTTGAAGATGGTGAATTGATAGAAGTTGGTCATGCTTTAGCAAAAGGAGCCTTAGATATTAAAGACATACTCTCAATAAAAGGTCTTAGAGCTGCTCAGGAATATATAGTTAATGAGATTCAAAAAGTTTACGAGTCTCAAGGAATCCCGATAAATGACAGACACGTTGAAGTCATTGCAAGAAAGATGAGTGATGAAGTTAGAATTGTTACTACCGGAGATACTCCTTTTCTTCCGGGAGAATTAACTTCAAGAGCTAATTACGATGAAGAAAACGGAAAAGTATTGGCAGCCGGTGGCGAACCAGCAAGTGCACAACAAGTAATACTTGGTATAACAAGAAGAGCACTCTATACTGACAGCTGGCTTTCAGCAGCCTCGTTTGAACAGACAACAGATGTGTTGACGGAATCATCTCTACTTGGACGCGAAGATAAACTTATAGGTCTAAAAGAAAATGTTATTATAGGTAGACTTATTCCAGTTTCTTTGGAAAGGGCTCAAATGCCTCAAGGATAAAATATGCCAACAATAAACCAACTAGTTAGAACTGGCAGAAAGAGAATCGCCAAAAAGACCAAAACCACGGCTTTAAAAAGATGGTTTAATACAAAAACCAGAAAATTTTCCGATAGCCATTCGGCTTTCAAAAGAGGCGTTGTTTTAGCAGTTCGTACAATGACACCTAAAAAACCAAACTCTGCTCTTAGAAAAGTTGCCAGGGTAAGGCTTTCCAATAAACAGGAAATTACTGCTTACATTCCGGGTGAGGGACACGAGCTTGCAGAGCATTCCATTGTTATGGTTAGGGGAGGACGTGTAAAAGATCTTCCGGGAGTTAAATATCATGTTGTTCGTGGAAGATATGATACAACCGGAGTTGCCGGTCGCCAAGCCGGTAGAAGTAGGTATGGTGCGAAAAAAGGACAAGGAGGAGCTAAATAAGCGAAAGTTTATTTCGAAAAAAATGTCAAGAAGGGGTACAACTAAATTAAGAAAAACTGAGATGGATCCGATTTACGGAAGTAATCTTGTGACAAAATTAATAAATAGAAGCATGATTGACGGTAAAAAATCAGTTGCGAGGCATGAAATTTATAAAGCCTTTGAAATAATTAAAGAAAAAGAAGGGGTAGATCCGCTAAAAATATTTAACCAGGCGATTGAAAATATTAAACCTACGATGGAGGTTCGTCCAAGAAGAATCGGAGGTGCTGCCTACCAAGTTCCCCAGGTGGTTCGTGGAATTAGACGCGAATCTTTGGCTATTAGGTGGTTGGTATTAGCTGCAAACTCAAGATCAAATTCAGAATTTCATACATATGCAGATAAACTTGTTGCTGAAATAGTTGATGCCTCAAAAGGTGAAGGTTTGGCAGTAAAGAAAAGAACCGACATGGAAAGAGTAGCAGAAGCAAACAAGGCATTCTCGCACTTTAGATGGTAGTTTCAGCCTTTTTTAATAATCCACTTTTTTGATTTTTCCTATAAACGTTGACGAGAAACAAAGCATCCGTTGAATTAGAAACGGGAAGCTGTTAAAATCAGTCTTGCTTCCAAGTTGGAAGTTTTAATTGTTTTAGCTAATCACTAATTACTAATAACTAAATTTATGGCAGAAGTAGCAAAGAAAAAAGCCAGCATTGTAGTTACTGCGACAAAAGATCGCAATGTTTCCTATGAAAAAATTCGTAACATAGGCATTATTGCTCACATAGATGCAGGTAAAACTACAACTACCGAAAGACTTCTTTTTGAAACAGGAAGAACCTATAAATTAGGCTCTGTTGATGAAGGAACAACTGTTACCGATTGGATGGCTCAGGAAAGAGAGCGCGGAATTACAATAGTCTCTGCTGCCATTACCGCTTTTTGGGATCTTAAAAAAACTTCATCGGTTGAAAATGGCCACTATAGAATAAATCTGATTGACACGCCCGGCCATATCGATTTTACGGCGGAAGTTGAACGTTCTCTCAGGGTTCTTGATGGAGCGTTAATGGTTTTTGATGGTAGAACCGGTGTTGAATCCCAAAGCGAAACCGTTTGGAGACAGGCAGATAAATATAATGTCCCAAGAATTTGCGTGCTTAATAAATTAAACCTTATTGGTGCTGATTTTGAAGCTTCAATCAAATCTATTCGTGAAAGGCTAAAAGCGAATGCTTCTCCGGTTATTGTTCCTATTGGGCTCGAACATGAACATAGAGGAATCGTTGATCTTATTAAGATGAAAGCTTTTACATTTAAAGCAGTTGAAGACCACGAGTTAACAGAAGAAGAAATTCCTGCCGATTTAATAGATATGGCCAAAAAATACAGAATGGAATTAATTGAGAAAGTTTCAGAATTTGACGATGAAGCCCTGAATATGTATTTGGAAGGAAAAGAACCCGATGAAATCATTTTGAAAAGAGCGATAAGAAAAGGAGTTATATCGGGCCGTTTCTTCCCTGTTTTTGGTGGAGATAATAGAACCGCCGAGAGTCAATTGCTTTTGGACGGAGTAGTTGAATATTTGCCTTCTCCGACTGATCTTCCTCCCGTTACCGGAATTAATCCAAAAACCGGCGGTGAAGAAAAACGCGAAAGGAAAAATGAAGCTTCCATGAGCGCGCTTGCCTTTAAAGTAATGACAGATCCTCATGTAGGGCGTTTAGTTTATATGAGGGTTTATTCCGGATCAATTAAAGCAGGCCAGGAGGTTTACAATGCTTCAAATCAAAAAAATGAAAGAATTGGAAAATTGGTACTTTTGCATGCAGACCAAAGAGAACTTATTGAAGAGGCTTTCGCCGGGGAAATTGTGGCTGTAGTTGGAGTTAAAGATACGTCAACCGGAGATACTATTTGCGATCCCGCCAATGCAATTGTACTTGAGTCAATTAGTTTTCCTGAGCCTGTTATTTCTTTGGCAATTGAACCGGCAACCAAGGCTGATCAGGAGAAAATGGGAATTGCCCTAAACAAACTTTCCGATGAAGATCCCACATTCAGAATTAAAAGCAATCCGGAAACGGGACAAACAATTATTTCCGGAATGGGTGAACTTCAACTGGAAGTATTGGTGGATAGAATGAAAAGAGAGTTTAATGTGGTGGCAAATACTGGAGCTCCTCAGGTTGCATACAAAGAAACTATTAAGAAAATGGGACAGGGTGAAGGTAAGTATATTAGACAGACTGGAGGTAGGGGTCAATACGGACATTGTTTACTTCGTCTTGAACCTCTCGGAAGAGGTGAGGGATTTGAATTCAAAAGCGAAATTAAAGGTGGCGCAATCCCTCAAGAATATGTTGCTCCGATTGAAAAAGGTGTCAAGGAAAAGATGGAAAATGGAGTTATGGCGGGTTTTCCAATGGTTGATATGAAAGTTATCGTTTATGACGGAAGCTTCCACGAAGTAGACTCGTCAGAAATGGCTTTTAAGATTGCCGGCTCGATGGCATTAGAAGATGCATTTAAAAATTCTGAACCGATTCTTCTTGAGCCCATAATGAAAGTTGAAGTTTTTACACCCGGAGAATATATGGGTGATGTTATAGGAGATCTTTCAAGTAAGCGTGCTCAGGTTTCAGGGAGTGAAGAAAAAGCCGGAGAGACAGTAATTTATGCTCAGGCTCCATTGTCTGAACTTTCTGGGTATGCCACCAAGCTGAGATCTTTAACTCAAGGACGTGCAAGAGCTTATGTAGAGCCATCTCACTACGACGAAGTGCCATCTCATATAGCAGCAGCTATTGTGGCCAAGTCCGGTAAAGTTGAGATGCCAAGAGGGTAAGATGCCTGTTGACAGGCATAAATAGCCTCGGTTATAATTCAATCTCGGGCAAGCAAAAACAATACTTGTTAATTGATTAAGTCAGTTATATAATATATACCTATGGCAGGTGAAGCAAAACAAAAATACGAAAGAACAAAACCGCATGTAAATATCGGTACCATTGGTCACGTTGATCACGGCAAAACTACTCTTACTTCTGCCATTACCATGGTTTTGGCCAAGAAAGGTTTGGCAACTGCTAAGAAATACGAAGATATTGACAGTGCTCCTGAAGAAAGAGAAAGAGGGGTTACAATTAATCTTTCTCATCAAGAATATCAAACAGAAAAAAGACATTATGCCCATATTGACGCTCCTGGTCATGCTGACTACATCAAAAACATGATTACCGGCGCAGCTCAAATGGACGGAGCCATCTTGGTTGTTTCCGCAGCCGATGGACCCATGCCTCAAACCCGTGAGCATGTTATTTTAGCCAAACAGGTTAACGTTCCCGCAATAGTAGTCTTTCTTAATAAATGTGACATGGTTACTGATCCTGAGCTTATCGACCTAGTCGAAGCGGATGTAAGAGAATTACTTAAGAAATATGGATACCCAGGAGATGAAGTACCTGTTATAAAAGGGTCAGCTCTTAAGGCCACTGAAGGTGATGCTGAAGCTGAGAAACAAATACTTGCTTTAATGGAAGCGGTAGACACTTATATTCCTGATCCGATTCGTGAGGTGGATAAACCATTCCTTATGGCAGTTGAAGATGTATTCACAATTCAGGGACGTGGAACAGTCGTTACAGGAAGAGTAGATAGAGGAGTAATTAAAGTTAATGAGGAAATTGAGATTGTAGGACTTAAACCAACCCAAAAATCAGTTGTTACAGGTCTTGAGATGTTTAGGAAAACATTGGATGAAGCTCAAGCGGGAGACAATGTCGGAATACTTCTTAGGGGTATTGAAAAGGACCAGGTTGAACGCGGACAAGTTCTTGCCAAAGCCGGAAGTCTTACTCCACATACGGAATTTGAAGCAGAAGTTTATATTTTGAGCAAAGAAGAAGGTGGCAGACATACACCTTTCTTTACAGGTTACAAACCACAATTTTATATAAAAACAGCAGATATTACAGGTGAAGCCACTCTTCCGGAAGGAATTGAAATGGTTATGCCTGGAGATAACGCAAAAATGAAAGTTAAACTTATCCAACCGGTAGCAATGGAAGAAGGATTTAGATTTGCAATTCGTGAGGGTGGACATACCGTCGGCGACGGAGTTATCACCAAAATTATAGCTTAAGGCACTTTAACCCAAAATGGCAAGCTCAAGACTGAGAGTAAAACTCAAAAGTTACGATCATAGAGTAGTTGACGAGGCGGCAGCAAAGATTGTCGATACCGCTTTAGCTACTGGTGCAAAAATAATTGGTCCGATCCCGCTCCCAACAGCCCGAACTATGATGGCCATTAAGGAATCTCCATTTACAGACAAAGACGCACAAGAACATTACGAAGTTTTGGTGCATAAAAGACTTATTGATATTATTGATCCTTCTCCCCGTACCGTTGATTCTTTAGGAAACCTGGATCTTCCCGCCGGAGTTTCCATTGAGATCAAGATGTAAATTTGACTCCTTTAATATTTTCCTTGCACCAAAGGGGACTATCTACAACAATTGATGCACGCCAGAAATAATTGAACAAGTTAACGGGCATTAGAAATTCAAAATACTTCAAATACTTTCTCAGAAATATCGCCAGATTCCATATAATGTTCGGAACGTTAATCTGTTTGTAGACTTTACCTTTTTCTTTAGCCAGAATTTGAAAAATTTCTGCCAAGGTTAAATTTTGCGTGGCAATTGCAATTATTTTTGGTTTTTGAGGAGCAGATATTGAAGATTTGAGAATAAAATTGGCAGCGTCATCAACATTAATGAGTGCAACTTTTCCTTGCCAATTTAGCCTTGAAAATATCGAATTTTTGTCAACTAACTTCCGTAAGAAATTCAAAAAACTGTTTTTTCTGGGATTATTTCCCCAAACAGTTGGGAGTCTGACAATAGTTAATTTAAACCCTTTTTCTTTTGAAGCTTCTAATAGAATTTTTTCGGCTTCAAGTTTAGTCTTCCCATAAGCATCGCTTACTACCGGAATTGTTTTTTCGTCAATTGGTTTTTGACAAATAGTTCTCCCCGAAAAAATTGCCTGAGAACTGGTAAAAATAATATGTGTTTGAGGACTCAACCCGGAAATGGCATCAAGCAGATTCTTTGTACCAATATTGTTGCATCTTTGATCACGTTTTGAGGTGTCGGTAGCGGCCGCAAGATGGAAAATAAGTTTGGGGTTTTGAGGAATATTCTCAAGACCCTTTTTTGTTACCAAATCGCACCTCTTCTGATCCGGAACAAATATTTTTTCTCCAGGATAATTTTTCTTAATGAGAGGAAATAGTTTACTTCCAACAAAACCCGACGCACCAGTTATAAGTATCATATGATGAGTAGTATAATACTTCCGAATGTTTGAAAGAATAATGAAACATAAATGGTTTTTGTTGAGTCTCATTTTGGCCGTATTGTTGGCATTTTATAGATTTAACCAAGAAGTAATTGAACAAGATAATTATATAGAGTATGCCAGACACTTTCCTTTTGAGGTGGTTAAAATATCCTTTTATGATTCCAGACTTTTGCCTGGGCTGCCAATTTTGATATATCTACTACATTTTTTAACAAGAGACTTTTATGTGGCAGGTTATCTTTTAACTTTCATTTTTTTTGGTGGCTCATATTTATTGCTATACAAATTAACTCGCTCACCATTAAGTTTCGTGCCACTTATTTTTCCCCCAATACTTCTCAACTTGGCTTCATTAATCGATACGGAATATCCTTTTATATTTCTAATAGTTTTATCTTACTTTTTAATTAAGAATATAAATTATAAATGGGCGTTTTTAATAATAGGCATGTCCGTATGGTTCAGACTGGCCGGCTTAGCAGTTCTTGCCGGAGTTTTTATTTATATGGTTTTGAAGAAAAAGTTGGGTAAATTTTTATTAAATTTACCCTATTTTGCGATACCGGTA